>ERZ773197.1129-NODE-1129-length-19357-cov-6.077039_pt1 | contig 19357 bp, 18 predicted proteins | sample MGYA00580999_ERZ773197 | MGnify/ENA primary metagenome ERZ773197 (study PRJEB29015, sample SAMEA2738166) | human oral metagenome | biome: human oral; feature: human-associated habitat; material: saliva | place: China | collected 2185 ...
GGAAGAGTCCTCCTCCGACCATACGAAAAGCTGGCGATTTAGCTATGCGGAAAAACTGGATGAAAACGGAAATCCCGTGGACGAAGAATCACTCTATTTCCCGGGTACGGACAGTATTTCCGAAGAGGACATGCAGGTCTTTACCGGTCTTGTTCGCCTTTCTTTAGGAACGGACATTTCCTTTGATGATGAGGCAGAGGAAAGCAGTGATTTAAAAAATCACTGCTTAATATTGTATTATAAACCTTTATTTGCAATTTCTGCTTTTATTTTAGCAATAGTATCATCAATACTTAAAGCTCCAACTTCGCCTTCTCCTCTTTTTCTAATAGAAACTGTATTTGTTTCAACTTCTTTAGCTCCAATAATAAACATATAAGGAATTTTTTGAGTTTGAGCTTCTCTAATTTTATAACCAATTTTCTCTGCTCTTTCATCAATTTCAACTTTAAAACATTCATCAATAAGTCTTTGATAAACTTTCTTTGCTACATCAATAAATTTATCACTAATAGGCAAAACTTTAATCTGTACAGGTGCAAGCCATACAGGTAGATTACCTTTAGTTTCTTCAAGTAAAAATGCTACAACTCTATCAAGAGAACCAAAAATAGCTCTATGAAGAACAACAGGTCTAGCTTTATCACCATTTTCATCAACATATTCAAGTTCAAACTTTTCAGGCAATTGGTAATCAAGTTGACAAGTTGATAATGTTACATCATGACCTAAAGCACTAATAACTTGAACATCAAGTTTAGGACCATAAAAAGCCGCTTCACCTTTAGCTTCGTAAAAATTAACGCCAAGCTCATTTAAAACTTCTCTTAATTCATTTTCACTCTTATTCCATAATTCATCATTATCAAAATATTTTTCCTTATTCTCAGGATCTCTTAAAGATAATCTAAACTTATAATTTTTAAAACCAAAATCCTTATAGGTATCAAGAATCAATTCAATAACAGCTTTAAATTCATCTTTTATTTGATCAGGTCTACAGAAAATATGTGAATCAGCTTGTGTAAAACATCTAGCTCTTTCTAGCCCAATCAATGTTCCACTATCTTCAAATCTAAAATCATGTGCAACCTCAGCCATTCTAAGTGGTAAATCATGATATGAATGTAAGAAATTTTTATAAATCATCATATGATGAGGACAATTCATTGGTCTTAAAACATATGCCTCATTATCCATTTCTATTGCTGGGAACATATCATCTTTATAATGATCCCAATGTCCAGAAGTTTTATATAAATCAACACTACCAAGAGATGGTGTTAAAACATGTTTATATCCAAACTTCAATTCTTTATCCATAATATAATCAGATAAAGCTCTTCTTAATAAAAATCCATTTGGAAGCCACATCGGAAAACCTTTTCCAACTAAATCAGAAATCATAAAAATTCCAAGTTCTTTTCCTAATTTTCTATGATCCCTCTCTTTTGCTTCTTCAAGTTTTTGAAGATATTCATCAAGCATTGATTGTTTTGGAAAAGAAATAGCATAAACTCTTTGAAGCATCTTATTCTTTTCATTACCTCTCCAATATGCACCGGCAACCTTAAGTAATTTAATAATTTTAATTTTACCAGTACTCATAACATGAGGTCCTGCACATAAATCAACAAATTCACCTTGTTTATAAAAAGAAATAACTTCATCATCAGGCAAATCCTTAATAAGTTCAACTTTATAAGGTTCCTTTAATTTTTCAGCAAGCTCAATAGCTTCATTTCTAGGCAATTCAAATCTTTCAATATCCAAATTTTCCTTAATAATTTTTTTCATTTCCGCTTCAATATTATCAAAATCAGCTTGCGAAAACTTCTTATCATCTGAATCAAAATCATAATAAAATCCTTCATCAATTGATGGACCAATAGCTAATTTCACAGTATCACCATAAAGTCTTTTAATTGCTTGTGCCATAATATGTGAAGTAGTATGCCAATAAGCTTTCTTTCCTTCAATATCATTATCAAAAGTCAAAATTTCAACATTTGAATCATTATTAATCTTAGTTCTTAAATCAACAACTTTTCCATTAATCTTACCAGCTGTAGCAACTCTAGCTAATCCTTCACTAATTTGACCAGCAAGTTCTATTACTGATATTCCATTTTCAACTTCTTTAATAGAACCATCTTTTAAAGTAACTTTTATCATATTAAATCCTTTCCATCACTATTTTATGGTATAAAAAAGCACTCCACAAAATAGATCATACACAAATATCAAATCTACTCTCTGGGGTGCTATATAGCACGGTTCCACCCGGATATTTAACTTAATTCAAATGCTTTAACGCAGCAATACGTCTGACTTATTCATCAGCCTAAGAAGGTAGTCTTTCAAATACGTCCATTAAAATTAGCTTTCAGTCCATGACTAATTATCCCTACTAACGACTCTTACTTTACTTTTTCTCCAATAACGTTTGATAAAATAATTATAACACATAATCTTTAAAAATCAATAATTATAAAAATAATATTAAAACTATTATTTAACTAAATTATTATCTTTAAGATCTTCCTTATTAATAATACCATCATTTAAATATTCTTTAGCATTAATAACTTTAAACTTAGCATCTTTAATCATATTAAACTCTTCATCAGAAATCTCATCAAATTTAAATGCTTCATAAGTCTTAACTTCACCAGGATCTAAATTTAAAACATAAATACTATCTTCAACAATTTTATAATTTCCTTTTCCAATAGCAGCAATATTTATAATATATGATTTTCTAGTATCAGATTTATTAGTAACTTTAACACTAAGCTTAATCTTCTTCATTCCACTACTATTAGTATCGTAATCCATAGTATCAATCAAAACATCTATATCTTTTAAAATCTCATCAGAACTTTTATCAACACTTTTAATAAAATTTTTAACAACATTATCATTATTATTAATATTAGAAATTCTATAACTACTATTATTTTTATTAAAATTTCCAACAACTTTAATATCAATATTAATAGCAATAATAACTGTAAAAATTGATACCAACATAGCAATTATAGATAAAGCTCTACTTTTACCATTTGCTAAAACAACAACAGAAATAACAAATCCTATAAAAATCACTACTATTGAAACAATATTTAACAAAGGAAACATAGCACAAATACATCCAATAATAGAAATAATTATTGCAAAAATAGCCAAACCATCATTCTTATGATCCATCTTAAATCTCCTTAAAAGATTTTCTACTTTTCATCATCTTTTTTTATATTTTCAAAAACATCTTTATTTTCACTAACAACATTTTCTTCATTTTCATATTCTTTTCCAAGTAATCTATCAAAAAAATTCATAATACATCTCTTTCTTTAAAACCCAGGTTTTTTCAACAACTTAAACATATTATTTTTATATTTCTCAACACCAGGTTGATTAAAAGGATTAACCTCCAAAAGTTTAGCACTAACTGCACAAGCCTTCTCAAAAAAATAAATCAAATGTCCAATAGTTTCAGCATTTAAAACATCAATATCAATAAGAATATTAGGAACTCCACCATCAACATGTGCATTAATTGTTCCTTCCATAGCTTTTTCATTAACAAAAGAAACTTTTTTACCAGATAAATAATTTAAATTATCTAAATTATCACTATCATATCCAATCTCAATATCTCTATTACAATGTCTTATATTTAAAACAGTTTCAAACATAATTCTCTGTCCATCTTGAATATATTGACCAAGTGAATGAAGATCTGTTGTAAACTCAACACCAACTGGAAAAAGACCATTTCCATCTTTCCCTTCACTTTCTCCAAAAAGTTGTTTCCACCACTCAATCATATAATGCATTTTAGGTTCATAAGAAACTAAAATTTCCATTTTTTTATCCATATCATAAAGTAAATTTCTCAACACTGCATATTTATAACAATCATTATATTTCAAATTTTTATCACTATATTTTTCTTCAGCCACTTTAGCACCAACCATCAAAGAATCGATGTCAATACCACTAACAGCAATAGGTAATAATCCTACAGGTGTCAAAACAGAAAATCTACCACCAACATCATCCGGAATAACAAAAGTTTCATATTGCTCAACATCAGACAACTTTCTCAAAGCACCATTATTTTCATCAGTAGTAACAAAAATTCTTTTTCTTGCTTCTTCAATTCCATACTTATTCTCAATCAATTCTCTAAAAATTCTAAAAGCAATTGCTGGTTCAGTTGTTGTACCAGATTTAGAAATAACATTAATTGAAAAATCTTTATCTTTAACAATATCAATAATATCATTAATATAATTACCACTTAAATTATTTCCAACAAATAATACTTTTGTCTTAGATTTATCATATGAATAAATAGATGCATGTAAAGCCTCAATAACAGCTCTAGCACCCAAATATGAACCACCAATACCAATAACAACTAAATAATCAGAATCAGACCTAATCTTTCCAGCAGCCTTTTTAATTCTTGCATATTCCACTGTTTTTACATATTTTGAAGGCAAATTAATCCATCCACAAAATTTAGTCTTATCCTTCTTCATTTCATTTAATTCTTTATCAATATCTAAAACAACATCTGTACTATCTAAAATATCCTCTTTTCCAAATCCTGAATATGTATAATTTAATTTAATATTTGACATTTAAATTCTCCTTTTCTTCTTCTGTTCTTCTTCTCTCTTCTTCTTTAAAAAATATAGTATTATCAATCATACCTTTTTTGTCTCTAATATCTAATAAATATTCATCAAGAACTTTGAACTGATTTTTTGCATCATATCTAGCCTTATTAACATCACAAACATAATTTAAATTTTCGTAAGTAAGTGATGAAACCTTAAAATTAGCTATATCATACATATCAATCATTAATCCTTCAAAACCAATATCCCTAAGAATATTAGCGATTTTTTTATCATAAACAATTGGTATAATAGTCTTTCCTAATGCCATACCTAAAATATTAGCATGAAGTCTAGATCCAACAATTACATTTGAACTACCAAGAATCTCCAAAGCTTCATCAATATCACCTCTATAATAATAAGTTTCAACTTCTTCATCAGTTTTTACTAAAATTGACTCAATTGCTTTTTCATCACCTTGCTGTTTACAAAATGACATCAATGTAACATCATATCCTTGAATTTTAAAAAATTTAATAAATTGTAAAATCTTCGTTTCATAAATACTTTGTAATTCACCAAATTTATAATTAGGTGATAAAACAGCTATAATAACCTTTTTTCTATTTGTAACACTAATATATTTCGGATCAATATCAAACAACATATCAGATGCACTTCTCACATAAGGCAAACTCTTAAACAATCCATATGAATATTTATCTCTAAAACAAACATCTTTCGCTTTTCTAAAAAAATCATAATATCTCTTATAATATTTTTCAGTATCAGCAATACCAAAATTAGTATTAAGCAAAAAGAAATCCTTATTTGCATAAACTTCTTCAATATCACTAAGCTTATCAAAATCATTCATATATAAACTACCACCAAGACCAATTACAGCATCAACATCTTTCAAAATTAATTTTTCTTTAAATCGATCTGTATTCATGATTTTATCAGTAATTTTAGATTTATAAATTTTAATATTTTTATATTTTTTAGATTTATAATAATCAGAAACTGCATAAAACTTATGACGTGGATACCTTTTAATTAAATTATCAAAAAATAAATCATCACCCAAATTATTATATAAATACGCATCAACAAATATATTCATATTTTCCTCTTTCGTTAAACTCTATAATCATATTTAAAACCAAATGCAATCTTCAACCTATTTAGAATATCCAGTTTTATTAACAATACGTTTACTAATATCTTTTACTTTATCATTTACAACATAATTAGAATCATCAAAAAATTCTTTATGAAGCTTTTCAACATTACTTTCAAGTGTAATAGGAATACCATACCATCTATCCATAATCTTCCCTTTTGTATCATATGGCCATCCCATACTATTTTTAAAATTAGATTTTAACATAATAGGCATTAACTGCATAATATCATTTTGAGATATGTTAGTTCTGATTAATGGTAAAACTTTTGTAGCAAGAATTTGTAATTTGCCAACATCAAGCTTTTTAGCTTTAGTAACCATAGCTTGAACAACATCTCTCATTCTCTCAGCTCTTTTATAATCACCACCAGAAGTATATCTAATTCTAGAATATGCAACAGCTTGAACACCATCTAAAGTCTGTAATCCAGTTTTAGAAACATGTGAAGATTTAACACCAGAAGTTTTTATCAAAGCATCTGTATAATCATTGAGATATTTAATTTCATCTTTCTGAACATCAATATCAACTCCACCCATTGCATTAATTGCACTAATTAATGAATCAAAATTAACTGTTATAAATTCTTTAATATTCAAATCCAAATTAGTATTTAAAGCAAGTAAAGTATTCTGTGGTCCACCATAAGAATATGCATGTGTAACTTTATCAAGCTTCTTATTCCCATTTTCTTCAACTTCCAAATAAGTATCTCTATAAACAGAAAATAATTTAACATCTTTAGTTTCTTGATTAATGCTTGCAATAATAATACAATCTGTTCTATTACCAACACCATAATCATCAGCTCTACTATCAATACCAAGCAAAGCAATATTTCTATACCCCTTTAATGACTTATTAGCATCATCAGTAATACCAATAGCTGTAGTATCAATATTCTCTTTATTAATCTTTCCTAACATATTATGAATATATCCCCATGCCCCAAGAGCAACACCTCCAACAACAACAACCAAAATAATCAAAACAATCAAAATAATTCTAATTGCTTTTTGAACTTTAGTCCTTTCTTTTTTTTCTTTATTATCTCTTCTCATTACAAACCTCCATTATACTCCATTATATAATAACATTAATCATCAATATCCAAAACTTTATCTTCTTCTAACTCTTTAATATCAGGAATAAATTTACTAATATCATTACTAAATTTAATAACATCCGGAATTTTTCCAACATTTTTATCATCTAAACTAATCAATACACTACTTCTATCAATAGCAGGCTCAATAAAATTATTAAAAAAAATATAATCATTATCATCTTCAATCATCTTTAATTTAGTTTCATCTGAAAAAACTTCTGCAAATTTTTTCATATCTCTAGAATTAGAATAAACATTAATATTATTACCTTTTCCAGTCTTATCCATATATTTAGGATATAAATCATTTAAAACAACAGTATATCTAAATTTAGAATCACCACTACTTTTTAAAGTTTTATCAATATTTGATAAAATTCTAACATCCTTCTTTTTAGGCTTTACATTATCATTCAAAAAATCATAAACAATTTTTTCAAAATAATCAGTCATTTGAGAATCCTTATTATCAAAAAAAACACCATAAATATTTTCATCAAAATCTCTATTAGAAATCATAATAGAAAAATTATCTTTATCATTACTCAAAACAGCTAATAAATCAATTACACTATCAGAATCCTTAAAAATAACATAAGCGCTCTTATTATTTAAATGATGTTTAGCAACACCATCAAAAGACTTAATAGTAGGAATTTTAAATTCATTTAGACGTCTTACAACACTAAAAATATCATTTCCATTAAAAACATCATCAGATAATATATCTTTAAAATTATTTGCCATGACATACTCCTTAAAATTATTTACATATATTAAACCATAAACAACAATAAAAAATCCAGTTTTTTATAAAATTCATAATATAAAATATAACAAAAATAAGCCTAACCCATCTGATATAAAATCAAACAATCAGGCTTATTAAATTATAAATTATGTTTTTTCATTCTCTCTTCGAAAATATCATTAACAATCTTGCTCATTTGTGCTTTTGTATCATCATTAATTTCATTTTTTTCAAATTCAGCATAAATATCTGGAAATTCCCCTGCAATAAGTTCACAAGCTTTTGCAATAGCATGCTTTTTTATAAAAAATGGAAGCCTCTTCATATACTCAGGATTTACAAGTTCAATAATTTTTTCATTAACTGTCATAATATTCCTTCTTTCACAAAAAAACATTAAAATTAATATTATAAAATAAGGAAACCTACCTTGCACCATAAATAGCAACAATCACAATATAAATCATTAATAATAAAAGTGCAACTTTACTAGCCATAACAATAGCAACAATTATTAAAACAGCCAATAATCCATTATAAACACCTTAATTTTTAAACAAAGTATTTATTTTAAATCAACTTCATCAATATTAAAAACTTTAAAAACTTTTTATATGTCATTGCAATAGTTTCTAAATACATAACTCTAAAACAACAAAACAAGCCAATACTTTAGTTAGTATACTCATATAATATTAAACACAACACATTTTATATCAAAAAAATAAATAAATCAAGCAAAACTAATCACCAATATCAAAATCTATGTAAGTTTATCAAACATATATCACACTTTCTTGATACAACTATTGTTGAGATACAATTTTAGCTCATATTTCTTCTTTGACAGCACTTTATTATATATTCCCAATTTTACTAACGTTCTATATAATTATCTAATTAAATAACTTCATACTCAGCTATTTCACAATTTTTCAATCCCGGTACTTTCTTTGTATCAACTAGCTCAGTCAATGGAATTTTTCTAAAATAATACCCCATTACTACGGTAACTCCATTATGTGTCGTAATTAAAATATCTTTTCCCTTATACTTTTCTATTATTTCATCTAAAAAACTATAAATCCTATTACAAAAATCTTTAGTGACTTCTATATTATTAAAATCAATATTTTTATTATAATTCCATATATATTCCAATTCAGGATTGGTCTTTTTCAATTCTTGTCTCTCTAGTTTTGTTAAACCCTCACTTTTGCCATAATATCTCTCCATAATCCTATTATCTTCAATAATAGAAAGATTATAATTATTATTTATAATATTAGCAGTTTCTCTAGCTCTCTTTAGAGGAGATGAAATTATTAAATCAACTTTCTTTCCTTTCAATAATTCAGCAGTATTTCTTGCCTGCTCCCTTCCCATATCATTTAACTCTATATCAATCTGTCCTTGCAATTTATTCATAAAATTCCAATCAGTTTGACCATGCCTCACTACATATATCTTCATTTTTCCTCTTTTCTACAAATCAAATATTCATACACTTTAAATTAAAATATTTTTACTTTTTCAAAAATTTCTCATAATAATACATATCACTACATTTCAAATCACCATCAAATAATTCCCCATCATAATTATCTACAAAAAAATTCTTAACAGTCTTAAGATATTTGTCAAATCCCTGCTTAACATAGAATGGAATATTATTTTCCGTAGTTCCAACTATCATTGAACTATATTTCACCTTATAAGTATCAGATAAATATTTAATCTAGTAATTAAATATTTATTAATATCAAATATTAGTAATCCAAATCCATTAAAATTTTCATAAACATTTTCATAAACATTTTTATAAATCAAAATATTCTTCTAAAGTAATTTGCTTAAATTCATCATTATATTTAGTATTTATTTTTGCTATATTGAATAATTCTTCTAAATATTTTATTTTAAACTTATCCTGTTGAAGTTTAATTAACTTAAAAAAAATTTTTGCTGTCAAATAACAATCAGACAAAGCCCTATGCCTATCTCTAGGAATCGGTATATCAAAAGTTCTTGCTAAAGTATCTAATTTATAATTTTCTAAATTAGGCAAAACTTTCTTTGCAATTAGAATAGTATCAATAATTGGCATTTTTGCTATTCCTCTAAATTTCTCTGTATAATGTGATAAAATATTTGATTCATATTTTGCATTTTGTGCAATAAAAACATAATTATTATTACTACATAAATCATCAATATCTTTCATCACACTATTTACATCTTTTCCACATTCCAAATCTTTTTCTCTAATCCCCGTCTGAATTGTGTCAAAATATGTTAAATGTAAATCTTTTGGAGTCCTAATAAGGCACTCAAAAGAGACTTCTTTATCTATATTATTTTCTTTAATTTTTAGAATTCCAACTTCAATAGGTTCAGGTGATCTTCCTTTTGGTGTAATAGTTTCAAAATCAATTACCAAAAATTCAGTATCCTTGATTAATTTCATACTACAAATTATTCCTCCTCAACATCCTTAAGAAAAATTTTATTTTTAAACGCTCCTTTTAAATTTCTTTTATTTAATCTAACTTTTTCAACTTCTTCCATAGTAATTCCTCTAAAATCTAACATTGCATATATAACTTCCATAACGTCAGCCATTTCTTCAACACTATAATCTGCTAAATATTCAGATACTTCTTCCTGTAATTTTTTATCTAATTCTTGCCCATATCTTTTATCATCCAATATTTCATAAGTTACTTTGCAACCTTTATCTTTCATTAATTTTACATTATTATCTCTAATTAATTTATTATATGTATACAACATTTATTTTACCTCTAAATATTCTTTAACTTTTTCTCATAATAATACATATCACTACATTTCAAATCACCATCAAACAATTCTTCATTATAATTATCCACAAAAAAGTTTTTAACCGTCTTAAAATGCTTATCAAATCCCTGTTTAACATAGAATGGAATATTATTCTCAGTAGTACCAACAATCATTTTATCATATTTAACTTTATAGGTATCAGATAAATATTTAATCATTTGTTTATCAAATCCACGTCCTCTAAACTTTTCTACAGTAACAATATTCTTTAATTCACAAATATTATCATCAACTTTTACAACTACAGCTAAACAAGATACTTCTTCTTTATATCTTAGAACAAATAAATCTCCAGTATTCAAATACTTCTCAATCAACTCTTTACTAGGGTCTGCTTCAAACAATAAATCCATATATTGCTCTTTATTATCTTTTTCTTTTTTTACAATAACACTTCTAATTACTGGTACAAATTCAAAATTATCCGGTAATTTCGGTTTGATTTGATTTGTTGAATCAGATGTATTTTCACTATAAATACATCCACAATATTTTTGTAAATACATACCTGCATTTTTAGCCTTTTCATGACCTGCCCAAAATCCTACTCTAAAATCATCATAATAAAATTCAATACCAAATTCTTCAGCAAGCTCCGACATAATCTTCTTCAAAAACTCATGTTTTTGATAAATACTATATAATAAACTAGTTGTAACATGTGTATACCCATGTTCTTTTGCATATTCAAAAACTTTCCTCATTCTCACAGGATAACAATATTTAACACATCTAGAAACTGGATCACCTGCAACATTTCTACAAAATTCCTCAAGACCATAATAATCATTAACTTCTAAATTTAAATTAATATTTTTAGCATATTCAATCATACAATCACGTCTTGAAACATATTCCTTATATGGATGGATGTTTGGATTATACCAATATAGATCAGGCTTTATACCTTTTTTATCTAAAGTTTCAATACAATATACACTACAAGGTGCACAGCACACATGCATCAATAATTTCATAATCCCTCATTTCTAATCTTTATAATAAACATCAAAAACAGACACTGTTTCATGATATTTTAAATTATTTCTAATATAATCAACAATATCTTTTGGAAATTGCCAATTTAAAGCATATTGTGGATTTTTAACAAAGTAATAAACATTGTGAGAATCTTTTATTTCATTAATTATTTTTTCAACACCATTCTCACCAATATTTCCAATCAATAACATATCATAATTCTTTTTATACCTATTTAAAACAATATCATAAATGGCAGCTTCTGCATCAACAATAATTGATTCCCTACCAGAATTACTATATGCTCGAACTTTATCAGTCACATCTGAGATTCTCTTACTTAAATATTCAGGAACATATATTCCCTCATAATGTTTAAATGGAACCAATACATTTTCTTTAACATTAATATTTCTTTCAATTATTAGGTTTTTAAAAGAAATTAAAATAATAATAAACAATATACCTATTAACAATAATTTCTTATAAAAAATATCAATTTTAATAAAACCATCAATTTTCTTTAATACTAAAATAAATAAATATGCAATAATAATTAATGCATAAACCGATGCTACCATTAAATGAAACTCATCACTGATTGGATATATAATAGCAATCACTGGAATCGAACAAAATGCTAAAACATAAATATTTATTAATTCATCCTTCAATTTGTTATTCTTTACACATTCTAAAATAAAAGTAATAAATAATGGAATATATACAATAATAAACAACCTAGAAATAATTGAAACAACTTTATCATTACTATCAAACAGTCTATAATATGGCACACTATTACTAAATTCCTTAACACCTTTTATAGCATAATTAATAAAATCATTAAAAGCTCCATTAACACCTAAATATATTAAAAACATGGTAATAGGAACCATCATTCCAAATATTCTAACACCAATTAACTTTATAAATTTAATAAATTTAAAATCAAAACCAGTTTTCTTCATATATATAAAAACTTCAAAAATTACAACAATTATTAATAGCAAGCCAATCGTTTGCTTTATTAAAAAAGCTAATCCAGTTAATAAACCAACACATAAATTATGATTGAAATTAAAATTCTCATTCTTCTTTAAGTCTCTTATTTCTAAAAAGACAATCATTAAAACAATCAATAAAAATAGATAATTATAATCAAGTAAAAAGTTCTTTATTAGTAAAGTTCCTATAAAAAAAGCACAAATATATGATAATAGCCTCTTACTACTAAGCTCTCTAATTATTAAATATATAAACAATACAATTAAAGCAAATATAATTCCCATTACAACTCTATATGTAATAATACCATTAAAAAATATTTTTAAGAAAATAGAATTAATCATTGGCAACAATGGCGTAGTAATCATACTAACTTGCTTATATGGAATTAACCCCATTGCAAAAGCATTTGCTGTATTATAATTCCAAACTTCATCAAGATCAGTTGCAGAAGCTGTTAATCTAGCAACTAAAAATAGTACAAGTGATAAAGTAAAAATACTAAATTGAATTAAAATATTTATAATCTTCTTTTTATTCATAATCTTCCTCTAATTTAAAATATTAAAAAAAATCTTGATATGGATAACCCATATGTTTATAAGCTGCCGGCATAACAATTCTCCCTCTAGGAGTCCTAGCAATAAAACCAATTTGAATTAAATAAGGTTCATAAACATCAGTAATAGTAGACTCTTCTTCACCAAGTGTTGTAGATAAAGTTTCAATTCCAACAGGTTTTCCATTATATTTTTCAATCATAGTTTCCAAAATTCTTTTATCAATAGCATCAAGACCAATCTCATCAATATCAAGCTTATTCAAAGCAATTCTAGCAATGTTTAAATTAACATTACCATCACCAAGAACTAAAGAATAATCTCTAACTCTCTTTAATAATCTATTTGCAATTCTAGGAGTACCTCTAGATCTTCTAGCAATTTCCAAAGCTGCATCATCATCAATTGAAATATTTAAAATTCTAGCAGACCTTTTAACTATTGTAGCAAGTTCCTCATTTTCATAAATCATAAGTCTTTCAGTAATACCAAATCTATCCCTAAGAGGTGTTGTCAAAGATCCAGCTCTCGTAGTCGCACCTATTAAAGTAAAATGAGCTAAATCAATCCTGATTGATTTAGCAGTTGGTCCTTTACCTATAATAATATCTAAAACATAATCTTCAAGAGCAGGATATAAAATTTCTTCAATATTCTTATTAATCCTATGAATTTCATCTATAAATAAAACATCCCTATCTTGTAAAGATGTCAAAATTGAAGCCAAATCACCAGGCCTTTCAATAGCAGGTCCTGAAGTAATTTTAATATTAGAATTCATTTCATTTGCAATAATATTAGCAAGAGTAGTTTTTCCAAGACCTGGAGGTCCATAAAGCAAAACATGATCTAAAGCTTCTCCCCTCTTTTTGGCAGCTTCAATAAAAACCTTCATATTATCTTTAACTTTCTCTTGCCCAATATATTCATTTAAAGTTTGTGGTCTCAAATCATTTTCTTGACTATCATCAAATTCATTTTGAACAGATGGATCAACTAAATTATTTTTATCCATTAAAAACCTCTATTCTTTTTTATCATCTTCATTTTCATTTTCTTTAAGTAATTCATCATTAAATTTAGAAAGTTCAGACCTTCCAATCCAAAGCATAACAATAACAACAAACATAAATGCCAAAGCTTTAATAATACCATCATAAACAAAAATAATTGCAAACATTCCTAAAGCAGCAGTAACTACATATAAAATAATAACAGCTTGCTTTTGAGTATATCCCTTCCTAATTAATCTATGATGTAAATGTCCTTTATCAGGTTTAAAAACAGCTTTTAATGATTTACCATTTTTAATTCTTCTAACAATTGCAAAAATAGTATCAAAAATAGGCAAACCAAGTACCAAAACAGGTGCAATTAAAACAACTAATGTAACTGTTTTTGCAATACCAAAAATTGAAATAACAGCCAAACTAAATCCTAAAAACTGTGATCCAACATCACCCATAAAAGTTTTAGCAGGATTAGCATTAAAAGGTAAAAAGCCTGTAATAGCACCAGCTAAAGCTGTTATCAAAATAACAGAAATTAATGAAGATCCATTAGTTGCAAAAATAATCAATAAAAATATACAAGAAATCAATGTTGTTCCAGAAGATAACCCATCTAATCCATCAATTAAATTAACAGCATTTGTAATACCAACAATCCAAAAAACAGTCAAAAAATAACTAAAAATAGGATTAATTAAATTTTGATTAATTGTATCAATTCTAACATCAAAAACAAACATTATCGTAGCAGCAGTAAGTTGTGCAACTAATTTTTGCCAAGGCCTCAATTCCCTAATATCATCAACATAAGCAACAATACCAATAACAGCAATACCCACAAAAAATCCAACCAATTTTTCTAAATATTGATTAGAATCCCTAAACAACATCTTATGTTCTAATTTCATAGAAATAATCAAAAATATCACAGAAACAATAAATCCAACAATAATAGCAATTCCACCTATTCTAGGAATCGGCTTTTTATTAACTCTTCTATCATTAGGCAAATCAATTGCTCCAACTTTTTTAGCAAGTTTAATTGTATATGGTGTCATAACAAATGATGTAATAAATGCTAACAAAAATGCTATTGTAATATCTCCCCACATAATCTTTCCTCCATTAATTAAATCTATTTATAATAAACATTATATCTAAATTCATAATCATCTTTTTTAAAATTCTTATCAATCAAAACTTTTTCTTTTGCACTATTATTTAAAATATAGATACCATTATCATCAATATTTAATAAATCAAATTCTCCATTATGATATCTACCAACTTCAACATTAAAAGAACCATCTCTTTTAAATGTTTTAAAATACTTTTCAGGAGAAATTTTATCAACTAAAGGCTCATAAACCCAATAATTATATTCTTTCATATCAAAATAAACATTTTTATCATCACCATATTTATCTTTAATATGTTCCAAAAATTCAATCATTCCATTATCAAACAAAGGAATATCGTCTTTAGAAAGTTCTTTAAAATAAACATTAACAAACATAATAAATGACACAATATAAATAATAAATATTGTATAAAACAATTTATAATATCCCTTATCAATTATAAATTTAACAACAACACCAATATAATACATAATTGGAATATAAACACCATTTAATCTATTTACATTACACTCAACAACTAAACACCATATAATTCCAGAAAAAAACCACACATTCATCAAAAAGTCCAAAAAACTCTTTTTATAAAATGCATCTTTTAATGAAATAACAAATCCAACAACAAAAATTAAACCAATAACATAAATAGTGCCAAATCCAGGTATAGAATTAAAAATCCAAATATCTTGAATAAATACATTCTTAAGAGAACCTATATTTTTCAAAACATCCAAATTCATCTCATGTCCTCTTGTATTAGGCAACTTATTACAGCTAATAAACGAATTAATTGGATTAATAACATTATATTGAACCAGTTGCATCAAAATTAATGGAATTGCAAAAAACATAAATGGAATAATAAAACAAACAAAATCCCAAATACCAATTTTTTTATTTTTTATAAAATAAATTCCAAAAACTATAAACATAAATATCTCAGTAATATATGAAATAGCATAAGAATATAAAGTAACCCCAAACAATGTACCAGCAAAAGCATAAATAAGCTTAGACTTTCTTTCAATAGCTAAAACTAAAGCATATATTGAAAAAACAAGCATAGGTGATAACAAATAAGCATCTAAAGCCCATCTAGATTTCATAAAATGCCATGGAGAAATAATTGTTAAAAACATAACAAATAAAGCGAACTTTCGACTTTTAAATTTAGCAATTAATAAATATATAATCCCAACTTCAATTACACTTAAAATTAAAGCAGGCATTCTCAATATAAAAACACTAAATCCAAACATCTTAACTAAAATCGCAGCCAAATAGATATATAACGCACTCTGTCCCTCTCCAAAATTTTGAAAATAAACAGGAAACTTATTCATATTTCTATCAGTACCATAATTTGCAATTGAATAAACATCAACTCCTAGTCCCGCTTCATCCAAATTAACACCATTTGGTACTTTATCAATCTTATATAAATTAAAAATAAATGCAAATATCAATAAAATTACAAAAATCAATTTATATTTTGATTCAACAAAATTACTTATCCTTTGATAAAAGTTTTTCATTATTCTCTTTTTCTCCATTATATTCATTAACTAAATACAATGGTCTATTTTTTGTTTCATTAAATATTCTACCCAAGTACTCTCCAACAATTCCAAACAACATAATTTGTATTCCTGAAAAGAACAAAATTAATAAAATAGTAGCTTGGAAAGCTTGAATTGGTTGATGCACAATAAATGATTTAGCAATTACATATATAAAATATACAAATAAAACTAAAAATGTTGGTATTGCTATAAAAGTTGAAATTCTAAGTGGTGAAGTTGTAAAAGATGTAATACCATCAATTGCAAGATTAATTAATTTAGAATAATTCCACTTTGTTTTACCAGCAACTCTAGGATCTCTATCATAGAAAATAGCTTTCTTTTTATATCCAATCCAACTAAACATACTCTTAGAATTTCTTTGAGATTCATTCATAACTTTAAGAGCATTAACACATCTTCTATCAAGTAATCTAAAATCACCAGTATCCTTTTGGATAGGAACATTTGTTAAATCTTGAAGGACTTTATAATACATTTTAGAAGTAAACTTCTTCATCCAAGTTTCACCTTTTCTGCTCTTACGTTGAGCATAAACATCATCATAACCTTCTTCCCAATATTTAATCATTTCAGTAATGATTTCAGGTGGATCCTGTAAATCCGCATCCAAAAATACTACCGCATCACCTGTTGCATAATCAATTCCAGCCTTCATTGCTGTCTCCTTGCCAAAATTCCTAGCAAAATCAACATAACAAACTCTCTTATCTTTTTCGCGATATTCTTTAATTAATTCAATTGTTCTATCTTTTGAACCATCATTAACAAATAAAAATTCAAAATCATAATCCTTTGTATCATCAGCAAATTTAGTAATACGCTCCATTAATGCTGGTAACGCTTCTTCCTCATTGTATGCAGGAATTATTATACTAATTTTCTTCATACTCTTCTCCTTTAAAATTTATTAATTCATCTATAATATATTCAGGTCTACCCAAACTCTCTTCATAAATTCTGGCAATATATTCACCAATCATTCCAAGAGATATAAGAATAATCCCACCTATAAATGTCATTGTACACATAATTGAAGTCCAACCAGATATCAAACTATTAAGCTTAAATACAAACGAAACAATAGAATATACCAAAATCAAAATCGAAACAATTACAGAAAAAAAGCCAATTGCCCCAACAACTTTAAGTGGTTTAGCTGAAAAACTCAAAATACCATCAGTAGCAAGTTTAAACATTTTCTTAAATGGATATTTAGTTTTACCAGCAACTCTGTTTACTCTATTATATTCATAAGCATACTGACTAAAACCAACCCAACTAAATAACCCTCTTAAAAATTTATTGTGTTCAGGAAGTGATGCAATAACATCAATAACTTTTCTATCAACAAGCCTAAAATCACCTGTATCTTTAGGAATTTCAATCTCAGACAATTTATTTAAGGTATTATAAAACATTCTAGCTGTTAAAAGTTTAAATATGGACTCACCTTCCCTGGTCTTTCTTTTTCCATAAACAACTTCATAACCCTCTTCCCATTTTTCAATCATACCTTCAAATAATTCAGGAGGATCTTGTAAATCTGCATCCATAATAATAACAGCATCACCAGTTACATTTCTAATTCCAGCAGTAACAGCTGCTTGATGTCCAAAATTCCTTGAAAAAGAAATAATTTTAACATTATCATCATTACTAGCAATCTTTTTTAATATTTTCAAAGTAGAATCCTTTGAGCCATCATTGATAAATATAATTTCATAACTATATTTATCAGATAACTTTTTAAGATTATTAACAACTCTCTTATAACAAATATCTGCAACTTCTTCTTCATAATACATTGGTATCACTACAGAAATCTTTTTCATAATCCTCCTTTCCAGTTCTAATAAATATATAAATACATAGCATCTTTATCAAAAATCACATGTGAATCCTTAAAATAATTATCACTATCATCAGCAAAATACTTAGAATATTCAGACTTATCAATATTAATCATTTCAAATTTTCTACCAATTGCATACTGAATAAAATACTCCCTTGCCCATTCCGGAAAATTAGCTTTTAAATTCATATCACCACTAATTCTAATATCAGGATATGAATATGAAGCACCAGTTCCTTTTGTAACAAAGCCAACACGTTTAACTTCTATTTTATTTTCACTTTCATACTTATTAAGCTTTTCTCTTATAATTCTAGCAAATTGATTATCCATATAATTAACAATATATCTATCCCTCTCCAACGCTGTAAAACTACGATATTGAAAAGCCATTAAAATTATGATCATCACAATAAAACAATATTGAATGTGTTTATTAACATTAATATCAGATAAATATATCAAAAGCAACAATGCACCAATAATAGCAGCAAAAGGATAAGTATTCCTTGCAGCAAATCCTATTGCATCAGTGCTTTGAATTATTTGTGGTGCAACAGCTGCAAGGTATGTAATAAAAATCAAATATAACATTGATGCTATAATAATTTTCTTTTTATTCATAATAGCTGTAATTAACAACAAACAAATCAATACTACAAATATTCCA
>ERZ773197.1130-NODE-1130-length-19350-cov-13.989065_pt1 | contig 19350 bp, 10 predicted proteins | sample MGYA00580999_ERZ773197 | MGnify/ENA primary metagenome ERZ773197 (study PRJEB29015, sample SAMEA2738166) | human oral metagenome | biome: human oral; feature: human-associated habitat; material: saliva | place: China | collected 2185 ...
CTACTTATAGATTGAAAGTTGTCAAGTTATTAATTTGCATTTTGACACACCCTCGTTTCGTTTCAGACGTCTATCAGTAACAAATTAGATATCACAAAAAACTACACCTGTTATGAGTCTATACTGTAATACGCAAAATATATTTATTCAGCTTAAGATATATGCCTTATAATATCTGTAATTTTTTAATTTAATTATACTTTATAAGTGTCATATTTACAATAGATTATTAATTTTAGTTTATGTATAAATGGAATACATTATAAGCCTTTTTTTATTAAAAGTATTCCCATCTATTTTCTATTGAGTCTTTTCTCAATTTAACAATTTCCTTCTTATAATATCCCAATATAATCATACACTTTCTTGTGATATCTACTTGTAAACCAAACTCACTATATGGATAAAAGTAAGGTTGGCTACTAAGAATTACGAAATTATTGCGTATCTTTGCAATCGTTAATTAGGGAGAAAACAAAAAATAGATGCTGTCAATCGAAGGTTTAAAAGTTGAGTTTGCTGTAAAGCCTCTCTTTCATGATGTTTCTTTCGTGGTAAACGACCGCGATCGCATAGCTTTGGTAGGTAAAAATGGTGCGGGAAAATCTACAATGCTTAAAATACTCTGTGGTTTACAACGTCCCACAGCAGGTGTAGTAGCTGTTCCAAATGATACCACCATAGGCTATCTACCACAGGTAATGAAGCTATCTGACGATACTACGGTAAAGGAAGAAACACGTAAGGCATTTGCAGATGCTACCAAAATGAAAGAAAAGTTGGAACGTATGCAGCAAGAAATGGCTGAACGTACCGACTATGAAAGTGCAAGTTATGCTGAATTGGTCGAAAAATTTACGCAGGAGCATGAACGTTTTATGTTACTTGGCGGTGAAAACTACGAAGCAGAAATAGAGCGGACACTGACAGGATTAGGCTTTGAACGTACAGATTTCGATCGTCCTACGTCTGAATTCTCTGGTGGTTGGCGTATGCGTATAGAGTTGGCAAAGATACTTTTACGCCGCCCCGATGTACTATTACTTGATGAGCCAACCAACCATTTGGATATTGAGTCTATACAATGGTTAGAACAATTCCTTGCTCAAAGTGCTAAAGCTGTAGTGTTAGTCTCCCACGACCGCGCCTTTATCAATAATGTAACGAATCGTACTTTAGAAATTACATGTGGTAGGGTAGAGGATTACAAAGTGAAATACGATGAATATCTTGTTTTACGTAAAGAACGTAGAGAGCAGCAGATGCGTGCATACGAAAATCAACAAAAGGAAATAGTAGATATAAAAGCTTTTATAGATAGATTTCGTTATCAAGCAACTAAGGCTGTACAGGTTCAGCAACGCATAAAACAATTGGAGAAAATTGTCCCTATAGAGGTAGATGAGGTTGATAATTCAGCTATGCGGTTAAAGTTCCCACCATGTTTACGAAGCGGCGATTATCCAGTTATATGCGACAATGTGCGCAAAGAATATCCTCCACGACTTGTTTTCGATAAGGTAGATATGACCATTAAGCGAGGCGAGAAAGTAGCTTTTGTCGGCAAGAATGGTGAAGGAAAGTCTACACTTGTGAAGTGTATAATGGGAGAAATACCATTCGATGGTAACTTAAAGATAGGACACAATGTTCAGATAGGCTATTTTGCACAAAATCAAGCCCAGCTTTTAGATGAAAGCTTAACAATTTTTGAAACCATAGACCAAGTGGCAAAAGGCGATATGCGTTTGAAGATAAACGACCTTTTAGGTGCTTTTATGTTTGGTGGAGAAACGTCTGAGAAGAAAGTCAAAGTACTTTCAGGTGGCGAACGTTCACGTTTAGCAATGATAAAACTATTATTGGAACCTGTTAATCTTTTAATTCTGGACGAACCTACAAACCACTTGGATATAACTTCAAAGGAAGTTTTGAAAGAAGCTATTAAAGCTTTCGACGGAACAGCTATTATCGTTTCACACGATAGAGAGTTTTTAGACGGATTAGTAAGTAAGGTTTATGAATTCGGTGGAGGTAAAGTGCGTGAGCATTTAGGCGGAATTTATGACTATTTGCGTGCTCATAACGCAGAAACAATACAAGAAAGTTTGAGTAAGGCAAGTGCAAACAACATTAATAAGGAGGCAGAAACCATAGTTAATACTAATCACGAAACAGCTACTCAACCCTCTTCTGGTGCAGCATCCTACGCAGAACGCAAGGAACAGCAGAAGAAGATAAAAAAAGCTCAGCGTGCAGTAGAAGACTCTGAAAAGAAGATTGCCAAGATGGAAGAGCGTAAAGCTGAACTTGACGAACTATTAATGGTAGCAGAGAATGCATCGAATATGGAACTCGTTACTGAATACACCGACCTGCAACGCTATCTAGATAGAGAAAACGAGCAATGGCTTGAGCTTTCAGAAGCGTTGGAAAGGTTGCTCGATGAATAAGGAAAAGTAATTAAATTCAATAAATAAATCAACAATCTTTTTCGTTTATATTGAACTTGTAGAACTTGCGTTTAGTTTTAAGGGTGATATATTAACGAGAAGTTTTAAACTAAAATCATTTAAAATGAACATTAAAACAATCTTACCAATGATGATGATTGCTGCTGTTCCTATGACTGGTTTTGCTCAAAAACAAGCTGGTATAAAGGAAAGTAATCTCGACAAATCGGTACGTCCAGCTGATGACTTCTATCAGTTTGCGACAGGTGGATGGCAGAAAAACAACCCATTACCTGCAGCTTATTCACGTTATGGTTCTTTTGACCAATTAGGTGAAGACAACAACAAGCGTATCAACACAATTCTTACAAGTCTGCTTAAGGCAAAAACAAAGCCTGGAAGTGTTGAACAAAAGCTGAGCGATTTTTACAAACTCGCTATGGACTCTGTGCGTAGAAATAAAGAAGGTGTTGCCCCAGTAATGCCATTGCTCAACGAAATTGAGAATGCTAAGACTTTAGCAGACCTACGTAAGATTCAGTTGAAATATGCAAGTCAAAGCTATGGCTTGCCTATCAGCTATGGATTTGGTGCTGATGAGAAGAACGCGAAGATGAATATTCTTACCGTTAGTCAGAGTGGTTTAACTTTAGGTCAGAAGGATTACTATCTTGATAACGATAAGTCAACAACCGAAATACGTAATGCGTTTAAGAAGTTCATTGTAAATATGTTTGAACTTTTCGGTTTCTCTAAGACTCAAGCTGAACAGAATAGTAACTATATTATGCGTTATGAAACAGCTATTGCACTGATTTCAAAAAGCAGAACTGAGCTTCGCGATGCTGCTGCTAATTATAACAAGATGACATTGGCCGACTTTAAGGCTAAATATCCTAATATTCGTTTGGAACAATTGCTTAATGCCGACGGAGTAAAGTCTGCTGATATACAGGAAATGGTGGTTGGCCAGCCTAACTTCTTAGTAGGAGTAGACAAGTTGATAGAGACTGAAACTGCAAACGAACTTCGTGCTCGTATGGAGTGGGAGGTTATTCTTGGAGCTGCAAACTATCTCAGCGATGACGTCCGTGCTGAATACTTTAACTTCTTCAGTAAGACAATGCGTGGCACAAAGCAAGATTATCCACGTTGGAAACGTGCTACACAACAGGTTGAAAGTCAAATGGGCGAAGCACTCGGCAAAATATATTGCGAACGTTATTTCCCTGCAAGCAGCAAACAACGCATGGAGCAACTTATCAAAAATCTTGAGGTTAGTTTGGCTGAGCGCATCAAAGCACAAAGTTGGATGAGCGAAGAAACTAAGAAGGCTGCACTCGAAAAGTTGTCTACTTTCTACGTTAAGGTTGGTTATCCTAACAAGTGGCAAGATTTAAGCTCACTTACCATCGACCCAAACAAGTCGTATTACGATAATGTTATGAACTGCCGTAAGTTCTGGCATAAGGTAGATCTTGACGAAACTGCTGGCAAACCAGTTGATAAGGATAAGTGGTACATGACTCCACAAACTGTAAACGCATATTACAACCCTACCACTAACGAGATTTGTTTCCCTGCAGGTATTCTTCAGTACCCATTCTTCGACCCGACTGCTGACGACGCCTTCAACTATGGAGCTATCGGTGTTGTAATTGGACACGAAATGACTCATGGTTTCGACGACAATGGTCGTAACTATGATAAGGACGGAAACATGAGAGACTGGTGGGCTAAGGGAGATGGCGACAAGTTTAAAGCTCGCACAACTCCATTCGGTGAATTCTTCAGCAACATTAGTGTACTTCCTGACCTCAAAGCAAATGGAAAACTTACTATGGGTGAAAACCTTGCCGACCACGGAGGTTTAATGGTGGCTTTCAATGCTTTGAAGAATGCAATGAAGGGCAAAAAGTCGCAAAACATCTTTGGTTTCACACCAGAACAACGTTTCTTCCTTGCTTATTCAGGTGTATGGGCAGCTAACATTACTGAAGCTGAAATACGCAATCGTACTAAGAGCGACCCACACTCGTTAGGCGAATGGCGCGTAAATGGTGCTTTGCCACACATCGACGCATGGTACGATGCTTTCAATGTGAAGCCTGACGACAAGCTGTACTTGCCAAAAGAACAGCGTTTAGACCTTTGGTAATTCCCAAAAACAAACATATAACTTTCAACAATCATTAAGAAAGTAGTTTAATAAAGGGTTGGATTTATCTTAATAGTTATCCAGCCCTTTTAATTTAAAACTCCAAAAAGATTAAAAACATCATTAATGCCCTTAAACATGGATAAAGAAAGAGTTGTAGAAAAATTATCATGGATATTAAATTCTCCAGTATCATCACCAAGATATGCCACTAAAGAATTCAGAGAAGAACAATTTCGTTTTTTCGAGAATTATGTTCATTTTCTCCAAGACAATGGATTTACTACGAGAATCTTGTTGAAGAAAGGCGAAAAGGCAACAAACGAATCGCAAATAAAGGTAGGAGATTTAACCCCTGAAGGACTAAAATTCTATGCCTTCGGAGTAAGAAAATGGAGAGAAAAGTACGACCGTGCAAAAGATAAAATAAGAGCAATCAACGACTTTGCATTTATAGAAAAGAAATTGAAGCAGTTTCGTGAACAAGAAACAAAATAGCTTGTTCAAACCAAAAACTAAGGATAGATTATAGTATTACGCCTTAAAGAAGCTCAGAAAACTGTCTGAGTAAAATATACCAACAAGGAGTTGAACGAAAGTAGGTTTGGGATATAGAAAAGAAACATTCTAAACCTACTCTCAAAAGCCTATGACTTTTTTCATAAAAGTTATTGAGCCTTGTTTTAAAAGTAATAAAACCATTTTATAAAAATAACAATACGACCTAGATAATAGCATTTGTTGCGTATTAAAAAATATCACAATACTTCATTTGTCAAATAATCTATAATTATTGGTGTCCGATAAAACATTTTGGAGTTATCTGTGTTAGGTTAAATAGACTCAAACTTATGATTTCATTAATTTATCTGGTTATTATACGGCTTTCCTTGTCAAAATAAGCACATTTTATTATGCTTACAGTTTGAAACTGAAAAGCAAGCTCCTGCATAAGCAAAACGGCTGCAATACCGATGGGTAAAGAGATACAGAACTTTCAGTTTATTTTCACTGGACAGCAATAATCTATAATATAATTATAAAGGTCGTAATTTGCTATGAAATCTAATTAGTAAAAACAGATATCTAAAACGTAACTGACGGATATTTGAAGCACAACTGATATATATCTGAGACGAACATTATAGATATCTAAAACAAAGAAACTACATCTGCTTGATTTTTTAAACGTCTGAAATATTCTATCGGATATGAAAGTAGACAGAATGTGTACTGTTTTATAAATTCCATTTAATTTAGAACCAATAAGAGGGATATGTAAAGCAAAATGGAAAATATAAAAAGACGTATCAAATATACCCATTCAATACGTCTTTTAAATAATATATGTTTATCTCTATCTCTTTATTATTTTGCAACTTTTTCTAGTTTTTTCATAACAGAGAACATGAAGAGTGCAGATAGAACACAAAGGATAATGAATACGCTCCATACAACAGTTAATGGAAGCTTACCCCAGAGGAATCCGCCGACACTAACGAGGAGGTTACCTAAGGCTGTTGCAACAAACCAGCCGCCCATCATTGCACCTTTATACTTTGGAGGAGCAACCTTTGATACAAATGATATTCCCATAGGGCTAAGCAATAACTCACCAAAGGTAAGAACTAGATAAGTTCCAATAAGCCAATTAGGAGATGCAAATGTCTTTGCACCCTCTGCAGCTGCCTTCTGTGCATCAGGAGAGTTGAGTCCCATAGAAGCTAACAACATCACCAAGAAGCCGCAACCCGCAATCAGCATACCATAAGCAATCTTTCGTGGAGCAGATGGCTCTTTACCTTTACGAGCCAATGCACCGAATATAGCCATACTAACAGGAGTTAAAGCTACAACATAGAATGGATTGAACTGTTGGAAAATAGGAGCACTAACAGTTACGCTACCACTTACGCGACTATATTTATAGGCTATCACTGCTAAGGCTGCAAGAATAACGAGTGCTGAAATACCTTTTGCTTTTCCTGTTTTTGCGCCAAAGAATGCGAAACCAGCATAAACGATGATGATAACCATAAAGAGATTAATAACATCAAACACCATACTCTGCACACCTTCTGCTGTAGGCTGTACAAATTCGTCAGCAAAGTAGGTTAGTGTGAGACCATTTTGATGGAAAGCCATCCAGAAGAAAATTACAACAGCGAAAACGAGACAGAGGGCTATGATGCGTTCTTTTGTTTCAGCAGGAGAAAGTTCTTCTACTGTTGTAGCACCAACTTTTTCTTCCTTCTTCTTAGCACTACCTTCTAAATGTTTAAATCCTGGACGGAATGCATAATAGATTGCAATAGAAAGGATTAGTGATACGCAAGCAACGGCAAATGCCAAGTGATAGGCAGAATTGGGGTCCATGTGTAATGATTTTACTCCCCAATCATGAATTTTCACAGCAGCAGTAGGAGCAAACAAAGCACCTATATTAATTGCCATGTAGAAAATAGAGAAACCTGAATCGCGTTTGCTTTCCATTCCTTGAGCATCATAAAGATTACCGACCATTACTTGTAAGTTTCCTTTAAACAAGCCAGTACCCAAAGAAATTAAAAGCAGAGCAGCTAGCATACTAGAGAAAGCAACTGTGCTTGTTCCTAATGGAATGGCTAAACAAAGGTATCCTATGAACATAATCATAATACCGGTTGTAACCATCTTACCATAACCGAATTTGTCTGCCATAATACCACCAACCAGTGGTAAAAAGTAGACTAATCCAAGAAAGGTGCTATAAATAGCTCCTGCTGTACCAGGCTCGAGACCAAAGTTTCCTCTAAGGAAAAGGGCAAAGACTGCAATCATGGTGTAGTAACCAAATCGCTCTCCTGTGTTGGCTAAAGCCAATGCATAAAGACTTTTAGGTTGTCCTTCGAACATAATTTTAAAGTTTTAATTTTGTTATTAATTAATTTTATTTGTTGTTTTTATTCTTCACAATATCATATAGATATGTTAATTTGATAATTATATTACTATTATTAGATTTTCCAAAGAAATCTTTCTTACTATTGCCGTATATATTGCCCAATCCATAGTAATAACGTGCCTCTAAAATAAAATGTCCTATGCGACGCATACTCCATTCTGCACCTAAACCTGCTGCAATACCGTAGTCGAATTTCTTTTCGACGGGCATAGATTCCTGTTTTACAATTGTATTACTTCTTCCTGTACCATCATTTAATAAATTGGGTGTATCATAATTGCTTATGACAGTTTCATTCAGTAATATCCCAATTTGTGGACCTGCTTGTACAAAGAAATTGAAACCATTCTGCTCTCTTCCCCATGCTAAATGTGCAAAAACAGGTATTTGCAGATAGTTTAATGTCCGTGAATACTTTTCAGCATACCCATTTGTATTGATAACAGGTTTATCTGTTGCAGTTCGTATATCTTGTTTCCAACCAGTTGAAGCATAATTTATCTCACCGTAAATAGAGCAGATAGTGTTGAAATACTTTTCACATACATACCTCACACTTAGACCAGCAGTAATACCGCTGTGTAGAGATTGTGATACTTTAGGGTCAAATCCTACGTTAGATAATATATAGCCAGTATTACCACCTATAGAAAGACTATTGCGGTAATCTCCCACTTGTGCATATATCCATAATGGAAAGAGTATAAGCAATGCTGTTACTACTTTTCTGTTCATAGCTTTATCTGTTCTACTACTGTATTAAGTTTTTAAGACTTAATAAACTAAGTTTTCCATAGTCTTATTAGGTTTAAAGTGTACTAGCTGGAAATGATTATTAATGTAGCCACCATTTCCAATATGTTCAAAATTGTATCGTGTTTGTAATGGAACATAATTAACTTCTGTACTTGTTCCCTTAAAGTTTTTGCCCTTATTCTTAATGCCCCTAATAAAGAATTGTGCCTGGTCGTATCCAACAATAGCAAAACGTGGAATATATGAATCCTTCATAGGTTCATCATATTTATTGATATATTGTTTTTCTAACGCTTCAGTTCTTTTTGCTGCTTTATTATAATAATAGGTAGATGGGATATAAACATCATATTTAAAATAATTGTTGATATTATAATCCTGGTACATAAACCATTCGTTATAACCATACATCGAGATATTAATATTTGGATTAGCCTTTCTTAGTAGGTCTAATTTTTCAAATACTTTATTCAGATAAGGACTTTTCTCAGAATTTATAATAACCACGTTAGGTTGAGAAGTGCTGAATTGTTTCGCAAAATCAACTTGTGGTGTATTTAAGTTAGTTATATTATAATGTATTTTTGCTAATTCAAGTTGTTTTCTTAATCCATTAGTAAAGAGTCCAACTTGGCTATCAATATCATTACAATTAATAAATATAGGGTGATGGGTCTTTTGGAAACGCTCGAAGAAACATGCAATGGCTTTTCTATTCAAACGATTATTATCTTGATATACTTGGAATATATAAGGATTGGTATCTACTTCTTTCGATTCGATAGAAAAAGGTATAACCATTTTTATATTGTTGCGTTGGCAAAAGTCGCCTAATGGTTTTACTTGATTAGAATAGAGTGGACCAAAGATAATATCTAACGTCGGAGCATTCTTATCTAATAAAGTTGTTTTAATATCGGCATCTTTAGGAACATTCCAGGCATGCACATCTGTATTAATTCCTTCTTGTTTCATTTGTTCTAATGCAAGTAGAATACCTCTATAGTATTCAACCATTCTTAATCCATCACCATCTTCTCGATGTAAGGGTAACATAACTCCTATGCGAATGGCATTTGTCGTTGTGTTGGCTATTACAGGTTTCTTATCATTAATATTGTTTGGTGAATCAGGTACATATTTTTTATCATTTCCTTTGGCATAAGGAACAAATATCCAATTACCTTTCTTGAGTTCATACCCCTCTTGTTTCATCTCTGGATTTGCATCAATAAGTTCTTGAATACTAATTCCATAATCTTTTGCTATTCCAAAGATTGTTTCTTTCTTTTTTACTTTATGAATATCTCGCCAAATAGTAGTCTGAGCTGATACTTGAATGGTGAAAAATAATGTAAGCAATAAGAATAAGTATCTATAATAACGCTTCATAATCTGTTTATTTCTGAAATTAACACTCTGCAAAGATAACAAAAACTATTTACTATTTGCTTTTTGTCGATAGAATTTTTGTATTTTTGCAGAAATAAGAAGATTATGCAGCTATATTTTCATAAAATATCTTTAATAGTGGTTTTATTCCTAATCGCCACTAATAGTTTTTCTCAGTCTTGCGAACCTTATGGAACGTATATTGGAGAAAGTGGGAGCTCTGAAACGATAAACTCAGCACAAGGCTTTTCAGGCTCAGCTCCATTAACTGTAAATTTTGTAGCGAATCCTACTGTAAATTTGCCAAATGGCACTCATTTTGAGTGGCATTTTTTAGAGCAAAACAAACCTACTAATGCATTCTTAATTCGCTATGAACAAGACACACAATATACTTTCACAACAGCAGGCTCATTTCGTATTTGTTTATATGAAATATTAAATAATGATACTGTTTATATTTATGAACCGATAAACATATCTATTAGTGAGAGTGAAATATCTTTCCCCAATGCCTTTTCTCCTAATGGCGATGGTATAAATGATGTGTTTAAAGCTAAGAAAGGATTTAAAAGTATTGTAGAATTTCACGCAGTTATCTTTAATAGATGGGGGCAAAAGCTTTTTGAATGGAATAATCCTAATGAAGGCTGGGACGGAACTTTTAATGGAAAGCCTGTTGCACAAGGAGTTTATTTTGTGAATGTGAAGGCTACAGGCGCAGATGGAAAGAAATTCCATATTAAGAAAGATGTGAATTTATTGCGCGGATACAACGAAACAACTACACAAACGCATTAATTGTAGTTTTACAAACAAACTGACACAAATAATGGTGAATGATAAAATAGAAGTGTTTGGGGCACGTGTGCACAATTTAAAAAATATAGATGTGTCAATGCCTCGTAATGCATTGATTGTTTTTACAGGATTATCTGGCTCGGGTAAAAGTTCATTGGCTTTTGATACTATATTTGCTGAAGGGCAAAGACGCTATATTGAGACGTTTTCTGCTTATGCTCGGAACTTTTTGGGTAATATGGAGCGACCTGATGTTGATAAGATTACTGGATTATCACCAGTAATATCTATTGAACAAAAAACCACAAACAAAAATCCACGTTCAACAGTTGGCACTACAACAGAGATATACGATTATCTTCGTTTGCTATATGCACGTGCAGGAATTGCTTATTCGTATATGAGCAACGAGCCAATGGTAAAATACACGGAGGAACGTGTAATCGAAATGATTCTTCACAATTATGCCAACAAAAGTATTTATGTACTTGCACCATTGGTAAGAAATCGTAAAGGACATTATCGTGAACTATTCGAACAAATGCGACGTAAGGGATATCTTTATATTCGTGTAGACGGTGAGATATTGGAAATTACACGTGGTATGAAGGTAGATAGATACAAAAATCACAATATAGAAGTTGTAATAGATAGACTTAAACTTGGTGCTGCGAACGATGAAACCTTTAAAGAGCGTTTAGCAAAGACGGTATCGGTAGCAATGAAACAAGGCGACTCTCTTATTATGATTATGGAGAAAGAGAGTGGCATTACTAAATATTTCTCTAAACGTTTGATGGACCCTATTACGGGAATTGCTTACAAAGACCCTGCTCCTAATATTTTCTCATTTAATTCTCCAGAGGGGGCGTGTCCGCATTGTAAAGGATTGGGCAAGATAAACGAGATTGATTTAACGAAGGTAATTCCTAACAAAAGCCAAAGTATTTATGAAGGTGCTATTATTCCTTTAGGTAAATACAAAAATCAAATGATATTCTGGCAGATAGCTGCTATTCTTGAAAAATACGATTATACTTTGAAAACACCAATTAAAGATATTTCGAAAGAAGTGCTTGACGAAATACTTTATGGGTCGCTAGATAAAGTTCGTATCTCTAAAGAGCTCGTTCATACCAATTCCGACTATTTTACTTCTTTCGATGGTGTTATAAAATACTTGCGTTCAGTAATGGAAAACGATGAAACTGCTGCCGGAAAGAAGTGGGCTGACCAGTTTATTGCTGAACGGGAATGTCCTGAATGCAAAGGACAACGTCTTAATCGTGAAGCTCTCTCATATAGAATATGGGACAAAAATATAGCAGAGCTGTCTACAATAGATATTGCCGACTTAAAGAACTGGCTTGGAAATGTAGAGCGACACCTTAACGAGAAACAGCAACTTGTTGCTAAAGAGATTCTAAAAGAAATTCGCAAGCGTATAGACTTCTTGCTAAATGTTGGTCTTAATTATCTTTCGCTAAACAGACAAAGTGCAACGCTTTCAGGAGGAGAGAGCCAACGTATAAGACTGGCTACACAGATTGGCTCTCAACTCGTAAACGTGCTTTATATTTTAGACGAACCTTCTATTGGTTTGCATCAGCGTGATAACGATCGCTTAATAAAATCATTGTGCAAATTGCGCGACCTCGGAAATACGGTGATTGTTGTTGAGCACGATGAGGATATGATGCGTGCTGCCGATTGGGTTGTTGATATTGGTCCAAAAGCTGGTAAGAATGGAGGAGAGGTTGTTTTTCAGGGTACATACAATCAGATGCTTCAAACGCACACTCTTACAGCTCAATATCTTAATGGCGAACGAATTATTCCACTTCCAACTGAATATCGTAAAGGAAATGGTAAATCGTTATGGCTGTATGGTTGCAAAGGTAACAATTTAAAGAATGTTGATGTAGAATTTCCTTTGGGTAAACTTATTGTTGTTACAGGGGTGTCTGGCTCTGGAAAGAGTACATTAATCAACGAGACCTTACAGCCTATACTATCTCAACATTTCTATCGTTCTTTGAAAGCTCCTATGGCGTATGCTAAGATAGAAGGAATAGAGAATGTAGATAAGGTTGTGAATGTAGACCAAAGTCCTATTGGACGTACTCCGCGCAGTAATCCTGCAACATACACAGGTGTATTCTCCGATATTCGCAATCTGTTTGTTAATCTTCCTGAGGCAAAAATACGTGGCTATAAACCTGGACGTTTTTCGTTTAACGTAAAGGGTGGACGGTGTGAGAATTGTGGGGGTAATGGCTATCGCACCATAGAAATGAACTTCTTACCTGATGTATTTGTTCCATGCGAGGTTTGTCATGGAAAGCGTTATAACCGAGAAACGCTTGAAGTGCGTTTTAAAGGAAAATCAATAGCCGATGTTCTCGATATGACAGTGAATACCGCTGTAGAATTCTTCGAGAATGTTCCGCTTATTCTTCCTAAAATAAAAGCCTTACAAGATGTTGGCTTAGGTTATATTAAGTTAGGGCAAAGTTCTACAACTCTTTCGGGAGGCGAAAGCCAACGTGTAAAACTTGCAACCGAACTTTCTAAACGGGATACAGGAAAAACGCTCTACATTCTTGACGAACCTACTACAGGATTGCATTTCGAAGATATTAGGGTACTTATGGGTGTATTGCAAAAGCTGGTTGATAGAGGAAACACGGTTATAATTATAGAGCACAACCTTGATGTAATAAAACAAGCTGACTATATTATTGATATGGGACCTGATGGCGGTCGTGGTGGTGGACAGATTATTGCAACTGGCACTCCAGCAGAAATAGCAAAGGTTTCTCAAAGTTATACTGCGCCATTCATTAAGAAGTTCTTAAATGTAAAATAAGTAGTATTAATGCTTCTTTAAATTTAACTGGTTATTATAGATTCAGCAGATTTTACTTTATTGTTGGTAGATTAGTTTACTTTAGAACGAAGTAGTAGGATAGTAAGCTACAATGAGTTAGAAAGACAAGCTATCTGCCAACAAGAAAACAGAAAGCTAGTAAGCAACGAAAGTGTTGCAGTCTAATAAGCTATTGAAACTCACGGGTGTGGTTGTCTGGCATCAACTTTTTATTTCTTCGGTTCAGCGTCTTTTTCATCGTCTTTCCATTCGTTTCACTCACTGTCTACGTCCGACAGCTTTTGTACAAATACACTATCTTCACTTACCTCTCGATAGCAATCTTTGGGAATAAAGCGAACGCACATACCTTCTATTTGGTTCGCCACTGTTTCCTTCTCTGTTGTTATACCGTGCTTCTAAAAATACATAATAAAATAATGTTAAGCCAAATGCTGTAATTGTTAATATCAACGAAATGTACTGCCGTACCCCACGGGTTATACAGCCGTGCCCCACGAGTCCTACTGCCGTGCCTTACGAGTCCTACTTCCATAAAAGCTCAAAATCGTAGGCTTTCGGTTTAATTATACAAATTGCTTATTTATACTCGCATTCGAGTCTTTATCCAGCAAGGTTTTTAATCAAACAAAAAGTGTATAGCAAAATCAAGAAAAGCCCATCAGATGTATATCTCTTGTTTCAGATATCTGTAACGTTCATTTCAGATATCTGTCAGTTGCGTCTTAGATATCTCTCAGTTGCAATTTAGATATCACAAAAAACTGCAACTTTACAATCGTGCTTTTTTTCGAGAAAAATCTATCTTTTTCCCACCGTACCTATTTTGATGTATATAAATATGAGAGAGATGAAAACTATGCGCTGTTGCCTTTTGTAAAAACAGTTATATGTCAATCTTAAAATTAAATGTATAAAAAAACGTTGATAGTGCTGAGTATAAAATTATATTTGTAATTTTGCAGCGAAAATAAATCTTTATGGAAACAACCGAGCAATCGTTTTATAGCAAATAAATAAATGTTGTCTATGTATCTTCACAATCTTCTTTTGGAATACATATATCAGCCGTTATAATGTTTCGAACGAATTTGCATTATCTCCATATATAATATAAGGTATAAGTCTACTTATTAATTTTAATATAAATGAAACAAAAATCTACATTCTTATTAGGCACTTTATTGTCGTTGCTAATATCGTTGCCTACTAATGCACAACCTGAACCACAGTCTGTGCTACAAATCAGGTCTGGTAACCTTCTTCCCTCAGAGTTTACCTCGGCTAAAAAGGTAGTGTCAAACAATATTCTTTCTGTGTTTAAGGCTAAGATGCCTAAGACACAAGAGAAAAGCACAATGCAGACCAACCATAAACGTAATACACAACACTTACTTGTAAATCCAAAGCAATGTATTTGGGGAAATGTTGTAACCGATAATCTGCTTGGCGTTTATTCATTTTTTCCAACGCAATCAATCGATTTTACAGAACTTGCTCCCTTTAAAAAAGGATTACTAAATGGAGGTTGTGGTATTGTTGATGATGAGCTACATTGTATTTATGTCGATGATACTTATGCGGCTTATGGAGTTCTGGGAGTTACTCACTATGCATTCAACACAGATACATGGGAGTTAATAGAGCAATCGCTTCAACCAAAAAGTTGGAATGTTATAGCTACAGAAACAGCTATAGACCCTAAGACAGGTGAAGTTTTTGGTGAGTTTTATTCAGCAAACTTGAAATCGTTAGAGTGGGGTGTTATAGACTATAGAACATTGACACGAACCACAATAGCAAAAGCTGAACACAGTTATATTGCTCTCGGAATAACTAACGATGGCAGAGCGTTTGGTGTTGCAGACGATGGAAACCTTTATCAGATAGATCGCACAACAGGTGTAGAAACATTAAAGGGTAGTACAGGTATAAACGTAAAGGACGAGGCAGAAAACCATTTCTATCAAACTGGAGAAATAGACCCTAATACTAACGAATTTTATTGGGCTGCAAAAACGGCTAATGGCAACTGTACATTATATACAGTAGACCTGAACGATGGACATGTTACAGCTGTAGGGGCAATGGAAAAAGCTACAGTCTTAGGTATGGTAATTCCAATGCCAAAAGCAGCAGCTGCAGCTCCAAATGTGGCAACCGATTTGCAAACTCAATTCAATGGCGCATCAACCACTGGTTATATTTCATTCAAAGCTCCTGAAACTCAATTCGATGGTACTACTCTTGCAACCAATAAGCCCCTTTCTTATACCATCACAGCCAACAACAAGCAGGTGGCAACAGGAACGGTGCTTCCGGGACAGGTGGCACAAACATCTATCCAAGTGGAAGAAGGTATGAACCACTTCATTGTTGTTACAACCAACGAGGGTGGAAAAAGCCCTAAGGCAAAATACGAAAAGTATATAGGAAACGATGAACCACTTCCTTTAGACTATGTAGATTTAAAAATAGACGACACGCGTAAAGCTACAGTGTCTTGGGACAAACCTACTCAAGGACTTCATCAAGGCTATATAGGAAACCTTACTTACAATGTATATCGTTTCAGTAGTACAGATACTATAAAGGTTGCTTCAAACTTAACAGCCACTACTTTTACAGAAACTTTGCCCGAAACTACACGAACAGGCTATGCATACGGTGTACAAGCCGTTAATACTACTCAGTGTAGCAAGATAACAGTAAGTGAATATAAGGTTACTGGTAACGTTTTCGACACGCCATACTTCGATGATTTTAGAAACAAAAACGATGCTCTCATCTATACTATTGTCGATGGAAACGATGACGGATTTACATGGAGATGGTATGATGATGAAGAAAAAGGAAGAGCTTTCCGCTACTCGTATAGTCGCAATAATGCTGGCGACGATTGGTTGATGAGCCCTCCTATAAAGTTGAAAGCTGGTAAAACCTATAAAATTAGCTTTAGAGCTAGCAATGCTGAAGAAGAATACAAAGAACGATTAGAGGTTAAAATGGGCAATGCGCCAACAGCTCAAGCTATGACAACTAATGTTATATCGCCCATTGAACTTACAGATCCGCAATACCATGAGTTTAGCGCACAAGTTACTCCACAGAGTGATGGCGACTATTACATTGGATTTCACGCAATTTCTGACGCAAAAAAAAGCTTCATCTACTTAGGCGAAATGGGTGTTGAGCCTATTCCCACAACAAATGCTCCTGCAGCAGTAGAGAATATGAATGTTATAGCAAATCCAACGGGCGCATTAAAGGCTGCTATTACTTTTAAGGCTCCAACTAAAGCAATCGATGGAAATCAGCTTACTGCTATTAAGAAGATTGAATTGCGCAATGGAACTAAAATACTAAAAACATTTGTTGCTCCTACGCCTGGTGCTGAACTCAAACTTATTGACGAGAACCCTACACAAGGAATTAATAACTATATTGCTATTGCTTTCAACGAAAATGGCAATGGAACAAGTGTTACACGGAGAGCATACATAGGCAAGGATCTCCCCGCAGAACCTGTAGTGAAAGCAATAGACCAAGGCACTTCGGTTAAACTTACATGGGAACCTGCCAAAGGTGCTCACGGTGGTGTAGTAGAGCCATCTAAAGTTGATTACGATATATATGATGTTAATCAGAATGGACTTGGCAACCATATTGCAATTGCAAAGAATGGCTTAACAGAATACACTGTAGATGGTATAAACACTAAGACTGGCGCACAACGCTACAGAAAATGGGCTATTGCTGCAAACTATAATGGCTTAAGTAGCGAGTTTGCAACAGCAAGCATTATTTTAGGAGTGCCTTATACGCTTCCATATCGTAACAGTTTCAGAAATGCTACTTTCGAACAGCAATTATTCCAGACTACCAGCTCTAACGACAAAGTATTGTGGCGACTTACTAGCAACGAATCGTCTGACGATGATGGAGGCTGTTTGTTCTTTAAACCTCGTGCTGCTGGTACATCGACTATTACAACTGGAAAAATTGATATGCGTGGAACTACTCAGCCTAAATTAGGTTTTAGTTACAATGCAAAGGTACAAACTCCTGTTCGGTTAGAGATTACCTTCGAAAAGATGGACGGTACAGTTACAGACCCTGTATGGATACACGATTTCGCCAGCGATACAAAGGTTGGAAAATGGATAACTGAAATTGTAGACTTGCCAGAAACTCTTACCACCCAAGACTACATTCTTATGCACATAAAGGCTATAGCCGCCGATGCCTCTCCAAATATTGTGTACTTAGACAATATAAGCATTTCGGACCCATTGCAATGCGATGGCGCAATTGAGCTTTCTGCACCAGCAAGTGTAAATAAGGGACAAACTGTGAACTTAAAAGTAAAGGTTAGCAATTTAGGCCTCGACAAGATAGACTATGCTGCTGTAAAGGTTTCGTTGAACAATAAAGTTATTCACCAATCGGATATCACCAAAAGCTTATCTCTGTTGCAAGATTTTGTTATCCCTATTAGTTACGCCACCACTATTCTCGACCCAAGCGAGCAACACAGTATAAAGGCTGAACTAACAGTTGCTAACGATATGCAAACTGCAAACAACACCGACTTAGCAAATATTATTCTCGAAAAAGCAAACGTGCTTCCACCAACCAACTTAACAAGTAAAACCGACAAGGTGGGTATGGTAGAACTGTTGTGGAATAAACCAGAAACAACAAAAGAAACCATAAGAGAAAACTTTGAAAGCTACGAAGCTTGGCAAACCGACTTTGGAAAGTGGACTACATTTGATGCTGATAAAGGCTATGCTATTCCGCTTAGCGCACAAGTTAGCTATCCACATCAAGGAGAACAATTCGCTTTTATAAATTGGAAACCCGACGACTATTTCCGTGGCACTAAAGATATAGCTCCACACTCTGGACGTAAAGCCGCCGTAGCAATGTACCAACAAAATGCAGAAGGAAACGTTATAGGTGCTGATAACTGGTTGATTAGCCAGCCTCTATCTGAAGAGGAACAAACCATTAGCTTCTGGGTGAACAATGCGCAAGGAAACAGCCAGACAACAGAAACTTTCGAAGTGTTAGCATCGCCTACCGATAATAAACCTGCTAGTTTCAGCAAAATAGATACGTATAAACAAGAATCGGCTGTATGGAACGAAATAACAACACAGTTGCCTTCGGGTACACGCTATTTCGCAATACGACACACTACACCTGCAAATCAAGGGCTGGTTTTCATGATAGACGATATTACGTTCGACGCAAGTAACGGACCTGCTGCTTATAATATTTATCGTAACGATTCGCTTATTGTAAGCACAACGTCTCCATCGTTCACCGATGATAAACTGAAACCAGGAACTACGCATAGCTATAAAGTTACTGCTGTATATCCCGATGGTTCCGAGTCTGAGCCAATAAGCGTAACTGCTACAACCAATATTCACGATATTGTAGGGAATGTAAACCTATCGTACGATGTTTATACTGTTGATGGCAAATTGGTTGCTAAAGGTTTGCACAACTTAAACACTCTGCCAAAAGGAATGTATATTATAAATGGCAAGACTATTATTATTCAGTAAAAATTGCGACTGAGCTAAAGTCTTATACTCCTTTCTATGAGATGCGGACTTTATTTCTAATCCAAATTTTATAGCACAAATAAGAAAGGCTGAACGGGTGTACGTTCAGCCTTTTTAATTGCTCTGCTCAAATAGTTTGTGCCTAACTATATGGGCGAATAAGAAAAATGTTGGCAATGTTGTTAGTTGCTGTTTCTACCGTCTGAAACTCTCGTCTCTCTCGTAATTATATCACTACTTCGTTACAGTAACACAAGTCTTCCATATCAACGATATACCAATTAAACAGTATTACTTACGTATAAGTAAAATTTTATTTACATGTAAGTAAAACTTTATTTACGTGTAAGTAGAACTTTATTTACGTGTAAGTAAAA
>ERZ773197.1135-NODE-1135-length-19308-cov-6.566613_pt1 | contig 19308 bp, 16 predicted proteins | sample MGYA00580999_ERZ773197 | MGnify/ENA primary metagenome ERZ773197 (study PRJEB29015, sample SAMEA2738166) | human oral metagenome | biome: human oral; feature: human-associated habitat; material: saliva | place: China | collected 2185 ...
GTGTGGGGGCGAACAGCAACCGTTGGTGGTATGAAAATGAAGATCATTCCTATGCTCATTCCGGCTGGTTCTGGTTAGACGGAAACAATGACGGCGTAGCGGAGTGCTATTATTTCGACCAGGAAGGTTGGGCATTACTCTCCACCACCACTCCCGACGGCTACACCGTAAATGAAAACGGTGCCTGGGTTGTGGACGGTGAAGTTCAGACCAAGGACGTGGAAGTAAAGGCCAGTCCTAAAAAAACCACTACTGTAAAAAAGAAGCAGAGAAAGAACGGCGTAATCAAGGAGTATAAGGTACACGCTTCCGGTTCTTCTACCGGAGTTGCGCCAAAGCAGGGTGAAGTCAACGGAGCAGACTTTAATACCGAGCATCCGGCAGACACCAGTGAAAACTAATACCCTATCTCTTAAGAGCAATTTTATATAAAAAAGGGAATGTAAAAATTTACATTCCCTTTTTTTAATATAAAATTACACCAAGGACTTCTTTGCCAAGTGCCTCGCATTTCTTCTTTGTCTTTATGAAGCTTAGGAAGTCACTTTGTGCCGGATAGGCTAAAACCAGATACTTGTGTTCTGACAGTGCCTGTATTCCTTCCGGACTTTGTAAAATATCCTCTGTTGCGCTTGCGGAAAGGGGATTTTCTTCTCCTACATACCGTACAAGCTTCTTTCCCATTTCTCCTTTAGCTCCGATAAAGAGGAGCTCTTCCTGAATTCCCTTTTCCTTCGCCAGCAAAGTAAGATTTGCCTTGGAAAGGCGGAACAGTTCTTCCTCCGTTTCACACCGCTCATTTTCCCCGGCAAGCTTTTCGGACCATTTCTTAAAGAGTCCCTGCTTTTTATAACGCTTCTTACTGCCTAAAACCATAAGACCATAGGACATTTCCAAATCTTCCTCTCTGGGAAGCTCCTTGGCGAAAAGATAAGGAACGGTAATCACCGCTACAGACAAAAAGCCGCCCAGAAAAATTCCTAAAATGGCATATTTGACTAAGGTTTTCTTGGAAATCCCCTGAGTTCCCAGGACTTCATCTCCCTTTGCTTCCTTTTCCTTTTTCTTCCAGTCTGTAAGCTGTGTGGAAAGCTTTTCCACCCTGTCTATTTTTTGCTGCTGCCGTTGCAAAAGCGGAAAATTCTGTACGTCCTGAGACTGGTTGCTGTCCGGACTATAGCTTCCACTGTTTTTGGCCGTATAGACGTTATCAGAAAGAATTTCCAGCTTATGGGCAGGCAAATTTTCATCCAATTCAGCCTTTTTTTCTTCTACATAGGAAAGAACCGCATCTCCCATTTCCTTGGCAAGCTTTTCGCTGCTTCCAACAAGATAGATAGAAACAATAGCACTTTTGTCATTTCCCTCTACATAGATGAGATCCGATAAATCTTTCTCCGCTACCTTTCCCCCCAGGCGCTTTGCGATATCACTGTAAAAAGTACCGCTTTGCAAAGCATCACTGTAGGCCTGACTTACCGCAGAAAGTCTTGCGGCAATTTCCTGATTGCTGAGAGTCTGTCCTCCCTCTTCTAAAGGAAGATAAAGGTTAATATCCCTTTCTCCATAGGAAGTAGGATCAATTTTCATCAAAGCGGAATTCGCCAAGCTTTCTCTCTCGGAAGAAAGCAAAGCTTCCAGTCTTTTCCGCTCATTTCCGGCATACTCTAAAGACTGTTCCTTTTCCTTTGCCTTCTTCTCCGCGCTTTCCTCCGTGCTTTCCGTTTGACTTTCCGCCTTCTGACTTTGCAAAGCCTTATAAAGCTTAAAAGAAGGAAGGGCTAAACCGCAAAGCACCGTAACAAGAAGAATCCATATCCCTTTCCGTAAACATAAAGCCAGTAATCCGGGTAAATCCAAAACCACCTCTTCTTGCAGTTCTCTTTCCATAAAATACAGTTCTCCTTTTTATTTGTTTTTCTTGAATCCTATCATTCTTTATTCCCACGGCATTTTACTCCCTGCAAAGCTCCCAGGGAAGAAAATGAAATAAGGCCTCCAGCACGCCGCCTCCGATGGCTCTGGCCTTATCGGAAACATTGCGATACTCCACCTCTGCACCTCTGGGATCCACATCCCCGGCCTTCATGCCGGGAAATACGGAAATGCCCTCCTGCAACATTCCTCGAATTATGCCGGAGATTTCCGTCCGCATGGGAACACCATTTACCATTCCGCAAATGTCACCGGCCTCCACCAAAGTACCGATGGGAAGGGTTTGTTCCAAAATTCCTTCCGCCGGTGCCCGAAGCACCCTTTCTTTCCCATATCCGCCGATGATTCCCGGAATGCCGGTATTGGGAATCGCAGAACCCTTAAGGAGCACTCTTCCCAAATCATGGCCTCTTTTACTTTCTACCACCGCATGGCAATCCACCCCTGCCGTAAATCCGGGACCTATGCCGATAACAAGTCTTGCATCCTCCATACAGGTTCCCAGATTCCTCTTGGCAAGAATGGCATCCACCACAGCATCCGGCTGTAGCCTGTGTAGAAAGCTCTTTCCCTCATCCACCACCACAGGTACTTTTTTTTGAGAAATAGCCGCACGTATATCTTCCAAGCTTTCTGCCCGAACCGCCGTAATGCCTTCCACACTGCACTCTCCCAAGCGAATCGCTTCCGAAAAAGCAACATTTCTACGAACTGCTGTGGGAATCGCCAAATCACTGTGGCAAACGGATATTCCCGCCCGATACAGTCGAATGGAAATTCCCGTTGCCAAATCTCCTGCTCCCCGGATAAATACAAGCATAAAACCTTCCTTTCAGAAAAACAAATCTTCTGGCAAAAAAGAAAATATCACCTATAATGAAGTCATCAGACAAGAACTTATAGAGCTGTAAAAACTCCTGTAAGAGCTTTCATGACAAAAATCCTCACGTTATCAGACTTTGAGTTTTGATTCTACCATAAGTCTTAAAAAGAACATAGTTTTTTTGAAAAACCGTAAGCAAAAGAATAGAAAGCCACTTGAAAAAAAAACGTTTTCGTAAGAAAGGAGACATTTTGACGAAACAAAAAGGACAGATTTACGACAATCCGCAAAACAAACTCATTCGAGTTCCTCTGTCGGAAGCTCTCGGCATAAAAAAAGGAGTCAACGCCATCATTGGAAGCGGGGGAAAAAGCAGCCTATTAAAGTCTCTCTCCCTTGAGCTGTCTCAGAAAGGCTCCGTGCTACTCACCACCTCCACCCATATCCTCCCCTTTTCTCATTGTGAAAATATCTGTTTCTCGGATGAAAACGTTTCAATCTCCAATGAGAATATTTCAATTCTCAATGAAAATGCTTTAATCTCCGATGAGAATGTTTCAACTCTCAAAGAAAAAATTTTACTTCCCGGTGAAGATATTCACTCCGAAGAAGCTTTGAAAAATTCGAAAGCTCTCCTTCAAAGAAAAATTCTATCCTTATGGAACAAGTCTAAAAACCCCATTCTATGCTTGGGAACTCTGGGAAAAAATGGTAAGCTTTCCCCCTTCCCCATGCCCTTTTCTACCTTAGAGCAAATGGCAGACTATGTCTTGGTGGAGGCGGACGGCTCTAAACGATTACCCGGAAAAGCCCATGGCCGGAATGAACCCCAGATTCCTAAGGAGAGCCAAAGAACTGTACTTGTATTCGGAGCTTCCGCCCTTCATAAGCCTATCTCTGAAGTCATTCATCGAGTGGAAATATTCCAAAACTTTTTCACTCCGCCCTTAAATCCCGACACCTTACTGACTAAGGAGCTTCTCTTACAGGCTTTCCGTAAAGAAAACTTGGGGGACTGCCTTTTTGTGAATCAATTGGATTGTCTCACAAAAAAAGAAGCAGAAGAACTGCTTCTTTTCTTACAAAAGAGCTTAGGAAAAATGGTTTGTGGCGGCTCTTTAAAAGAAGGATCCGCTCATCCCGAACTGTTTATTTTATAAAGATACGTTTTTTGAAATACCAGTTTCGTTTAAAGCCGCCTTTTTATAACAAGAGCTTTTTATAATCGCATCCGAAGAAGCTGTTCCATCTTCAGAATGGCTTCTTCCGTATCCACATCCCAAAGCTCAAATTCTCTTTCCACCGGAATCTTATGAATTTCTTCCACCGGAATCATGCCGGATTTTAAAAGTACGCCTCCACCATGATCCCCGGTTAAATTCCGCAGATTTTCAAAATACTTCTTCGGAAAAATCACCGGATTTCCCCCTTCCGCCTGATAGCTCAAACGGTAAAGCTCCTCCGGATTCTCTGAGAAAGCATCCACAAGGTTTCTTAAGCTTTCCTCAGAAAGCAAAGGCTGATCCCCTGTTAAAAACATGCAGGCATCCCAGGACTTGGCCTGTTCCGAGGAAAGAGCCACCCGAATGGTATCACTTTGTTCACTCTCTTCATGCATCAAAACGGAAAAATGCATTTCTCTTGCCAGCTGTTCCACCTCTTTAAAACGAGTCACTACCAAAGGCGTATCCAGAACAATCTTCCCGCCCTTTCCCCGTTTCTTTTTTTCCTGCACGGTAGCGTCACTGTCCTGAATCCGTTCAGAAAGAGACCCCACCGCCTGATAATTATAGAAAAAATGGGATAGGGTATGAAAGGTATAGGAAATCATGGGCTTTCCCGCTATTCTTTCCAATAATTTATTTTTCCCGAAGCGTCTGCTCCAGCCGGAGGCCATAACCACAAAGCCCAAATGTTTCATTATCTCTTCCTTCCCTATCCCTACACAAAACTATCTTCTTTTTCCAAAAAAACTTTTGTCCTTCAAAAAAAGCTCTTATCCTTTAAAAAAGCTGTCTTCCCTGTACGAATTTAGCCTGCAAGCGGGCACTTTCTTCTCCGGTATACAAAAGCACCTCCAAACGTTCCTTTACCGTCTGTGTCCGAACACTTCTTCTTTTTTCATGGAAGACTAAAGCATCCGCTTCATACCCTGGCAGGAAAGATCCTACCTTTCCAAAGAAGCTTCCCCCGGAAAGCGTTGCCAAGCAGAAGGCTTCCTCCAAGGTAAGAGGGGCAAGGCTTCGATCCATAAGACGGAAACGAAGCTTTGATACGGATATTGCATCGGTGATGGCTCTTAGCATGGAGAGATTTGCTCCTCCTGCCACATCCGTTCCCAAACCGACCTTCACATTTTCCTCTAAGAAGTGGCGAATAGGTGCCGCTCCGGAACAGAGGTTCGTATTGGACTGAGGACAATGACAAATCATCGTTCCCCTTGCCTTTAAGGCGGATAGCTCATCTCCCTCCGTATATACGCAATGCGCCATGATGCTGTTTTCCAAAAGACCGTAGCGGTCATAGGTGTCTCCGTAATGCTTGGCGTCGGGACAAAGCTCCTTTACCCAGGCAATCTCCCCAAGGTTTTCCGACAAATGGGATTGCACCGGAAGCTTGTATTCCTTAGCCAGCTTTCCCAAGCCCTCCATCAAGGCATCCGAACAGGTTGGCGTAAATCTCGGCGTAAGAATAGGCTTGCAATTCCGCCAATCCTTCGGGATCTCCGAAAGCCATTCCTCGGTGTTTTTAAGGGATTCCTCCGCAGTATGCTCCGTTAAATACTCCGGAGAATTTCGATCCATATTGACCTTTCCCACATAGGACACTAAACCGCTTTCTTCCAAAAGCTTCATAAGAAGCAAGGTAGCATCCTTGTGAAGAGTCCCGAAGATAACCGCTCTGGTGGTAGCGCTTTCCCGCAAGTCCTCCACAAAATCCTGATAGCCTCTTTCAGCATAGTCTAAGTTCTGATATTTGGCTTCCTCCGGAAAGGTATTGACATTCAGCCAATCCAAAAGCTCCAAGTCCATCTTGGTCCCCCGGAAACCGTACTGAGGCCCATGTAAGTGGAGATCTACCATCCCCGGAAGAATCAAATCTCCGGAATAATCCTTGATTTCCACAGAAGACAGCTCCTTGGGGAGATTGTCATAAACCCCTTGGCAAAAACCATCCTTTATGTGCAGATAGGCATTTTCCTTACAAATCAGATTCTTTAAATTCTCACTGTAACAAATATCCCCTCGAAGCAAATACTCCATGGATTCCTCCTTAAACGAAGCTTACAGCATAATATACTTCAAAATAAAGATGAGCGACAGTACATACATCAACGGTGTCAACTCCTTGGACTTTCCTGTGAAAAGATGAAGCACGGTGTAGCTGATGATACCGAAGGCAATTCCCTCGGAAATGGAATAGGTAAAGCCCATAGCACAGATACAGATAAATGCGGGAATAGCCTTTACCATATCATCCCAGTCAATCTTCGTTACCTGCTGCATCATGAAAAATCCTACAACAATCAAAGCCGGTGCTGTAGCAAAAGATGGAATGGCAAGGAAAATCGGAGAAAGGAATAGGGACACCAGGAAGAGTCCTGCAGTCACCAATGACGTCAGGCCGGATCTTCCGCCCTCTGCAATACCGGATGCGGATTCTGCAAAGGTCGTAATGGTAGAGGTTCCCAAAACGGCACCTGCTGTGGTTCCTAAGGCATCCGCCAAAAGAGCTCCCTTAATGGCAGGTAACTTTCCCTCTTCATCCAACATATTTGCCTTGGATGCGCAACCGATTAAGGTTCCCAAGGTATCAAAAACATCTACAAAAAGAAAAGCAAAAACAACTACCAGGAAATTCAAAGAAAATACATTACTCAAATCCATCTTAAAGAAGGTGGGGGCAATAGAGCTGGGTACAGAAATCAGGGAGCTTGGAATCAAGCTGTAGAAGCCTGCCTCGGGATTCGGAACATAAAGGCCTGTCAACTGACAAAAAATACCTAAAACCCAGGTAACAATAATACCGATTAAGATGTGCCCTTTAATATTCTTTACTACCAAAATAGAAGTTACCAGCACACCGATTAAGGCCAGAACCACGGTAATTCCTTCAGAAGCAAAGCTTCCCGCTTCGATAGACTTCTTAAAAGAAAAGAGGGTTACCAGAGTAGCCCCGTCCACAACAATGTGGGCGTTCTGAAAACCGATAAAGGTAATAAAAAAGCCAATTCCCACAGCCACAGCCACTTTCAAGCTCTTCGGAATCGCATTGAATATTGCCTCTCGTACATTAGTCAAGGAAAGAAGGATAAAAATAACACCTTCCACAAAAACTGCTGCCAAAGCCGTTTCCCAGTTATAGCCCATCCCCAATACCACCGTATAGGAAAAATAAGCATTTAGTCCCATACCTGCGGAAAGCACGAAGGGAAGGTTTGCCAGAATTGCCATAAAGAAGCTGGCCAAGGCAGAAGCCAAGGCTGTTGCCGTGAATACCGATCCGGCATCCATTCCGGAAGCCCCGAGAATTCTGGGATTCACCGCCAAGATGTACGCCATGGTCATAAAGCTGGTGACTCCGGCAATGACCTCCGTCTTTACATCCGTGTTCTTTTCTTTCAGTTTGAAAAATTTCTCCATCTGTCGTCCCCCTATGAAAAAAAATAGACTGTATACGAAAACGGGTAGTGACTTCACGACATGTTCCTACTCGTCCTCAAGCATGTTTTGCCTCCCTGGCCCTCTATTTTACTCCACTTGTTGCTTTTGCGATGTCTCCTTCTTTCGCTAATCCCCTTTGCTACACTTAACAGCTATACAGGAGATTGTACATCAAGTCTCGTAAAAGAACACCAAATTTTTTCGTTTCTACAATTTTTCTCAATAAATACATTTTATATTAGATATTTTGTATAAGCATAAGGGAACAAAATAAATAGTTTTTTATTGTTTCAGCAAATATCTTATGGTACAAAAAGAGAATTTATGCAATAATCAGTATAATACTCTTCGAATAGACTAATTTATTAGTTATTTTTTATAGGGGGCATAAATATGAATAATCGATTACAAGCAATTCTCTCAAAAGTTTGTTTAAAGGAAAAGGAAGCCGATCTGGTTATGAAAAATGCCCGCATTCTGGATGTTTTTACCGGCAGTATTTATTCCGGTGATGTGGCTGTTTCCCAGGGCTATATCGCCGGAATCGGGGAATACCGGGGAAAGAGGGAAATCGATGCCAAAGGACAGTTTCTGGTTCCCGGTTTTATAGATGCCCATTTGCATCTCGAATCCACCATGGTAACTCCCCATGAATTAATCACTCTGGCAGCTTTGAAGGGAACTACCAGCTTTATTGTGGATCCCCATGAAGCCTGTAATGTTTCCGGTAAAGAGGGCATCGATTACATTTTACAACAAAGCGCGAAAAGTCCCGCCAATGTCTTTGTGATGCTTCCTTCCTGTGTCCCCTCCACGGAGATTGACGACAACGGCGCAAGCTTTACCGCAGAGGATATGAAGGAATATCTGGATAACCCCCGTATTTTAGGGCTGGGGGAGGTAATGGATGATTATAGCGTGATTCATCGGGAGAAGAAAATGATGGAAAAGCTCTCGCTGTTTTCCCGGCATGTTTTAGACGGTCATGCCCCATTTCTTCCCAAAGAAGACTTGCAGGCCTATGCCTTAAACGGCATTCAAACGGATCACGAGGCGGTGGATTTTGACTATGCCCTGGAGCAGATTCGTGCGGGAATGCACATCCATATCCGGGAAGGCTCCGCCGCAAGGAATTTAGAGGCTTTGGTCAAGGGAATACTGGCTCACAAGATGGATACCAGAGCATTTTCCTTCTGTACCGACGATAAGCACATTGAAGATATCATAAGAGAAGGGCATATCTCCCACGCCGTTCGAAAGGCTATTGCGCTGGGGCTTCCCACCTGCTCCGCCTATCAAATGGCCACCATCAATACCGCGGAATGTTACGGCTTATCTCATCTGGGGGCTATCACCGTGGGCAGACAGGCGGATTTTCTTCTGATTTCCGACCTGGAAAATGTTGAAATCTCAGCCGTATATCACAAAGGAAAGAAAGTGGTGGAATCCGAGCATTTAAGCATCCCCCGCTGTCCTTCGAAGCTGAAGAAAACCGTTCACCTCTCTCCCCTTAAAGAAAAGGCTTTTCGTTTGCCCATTTCCAAGCAGGAGGTAAATGTCATTGCCATGGAAGAAGGGCAGATTACCACCAAACGTTTACAGGTGATGCTGAAACGATGCAGCAACTTTACCGGAGAAGAATATCCGGAATATCAGAAAATCGCCGTCATAGAGCGGCACAAGGGAAGCGGAAAAATCGGCCGGGGCATCTGCCAGGGCTATGGCATCCATGGGGGCGCCATTGCCAGCTCCGTCAGTCATGATTCCCATAACCTGATTGTGATTGGGGACAATGACCGGGATATGTGCTTAGCCGTCAATGAACTCATCCGCCTGCAGGGAGGATTTGTTCTGGTACAGGGAGGAAAGGTTTATGATTCTCTGGCCCTTCCTATTATGGGGTTGATGTGTGATTGCGGTTTTATAGAAGCCAATGCACATCTGGAAAACATGAAGCAAAAAGCCCATGAAATGGGGGTTCCCGGTGGAATGGATCCCTTTATCAGCCTGTCCTTCCTGGCGTTACCGGTGATTCCGGAGATTCGCATTACGCCAAGAGGGCTTTGTCTGGTGCAGAATGGAAGGCCAAGGTTGATTCAGTGAGGAAAGATGTCTTTTAAAGAAAATGTTGGACAAATCCTCTTATTATTTTATGCAGTATGGTACTGATTTCGGGGCACGCTCCCGCTAAGCTCGCCTTCGTAGCTGTTCTAAGTTCAAGCTACGCTTCGCTTGCTTTCACTAAGAACAGACGGGCTCACATTGCCCCGAAATCAATACCATACGCATAAAATTTGGGCTTGGCTTTTATCAACTCTATCCCTTTCCTAAAAAGACATCTTTCCTTACAGGCTCACATTGCCCCGTCGTTAGTACCATACTGCATAAAATTCCTGCTTGGCTTTTATCTACACTATCCCTTTCCTAAAAGACGTCTTTCCTTACGGAATCACTTTGCCCCGAACTCAATACCATACGCATAAAATCCTTCATCATTATCCTCGTCATCTTAGATATAAAAGTATTCTATATCCAGTTCAAAGAAATCTATTCTTTACAATACCGTCTCTTTTCTTTAGGATAGAAATATTACAAAGGACGTTTTTTCTATAGAAATAAGAACCGTTGAAAACCGTAAATCTTGACCTGAAATACTTTACTCGATTTTTATAGAAAGAAGGATTCCAAAATTATTTTCTGAAATGAGGGAGTTAGTATGGGAAAGAAAAAATGGCTGAGTCTTCAACAGACTGTATGGATTGCCTTAGGGCTTGGTTTGGGTTTGGTCTTCGGACTGATTATGCCTGAGTTTTTCTATACTCCTCTAAATGTAATTGCCACCATTTACATGTCATCTTTGAAAATGATGATTTTCCCTTTGGTGTTTTGTAGTCTTCTGACCGGCATTATGAGCATCGGCTCCATTGCCAAAACCGGAAAAATCGGGCTCTATTCTCTTTTGTGGTTTACGGCAACCACCCTTTTTGCCAGCGCACTGGGACTTTTCCTTCCCGGACTTCTCCATCTTGGAGCGGGCGCTCAGATTGTCGCTACGGACGTGAAGGTAGATGCGGTAGAGTTTAAAAGCCTTCTAGGAACCTTGGAAAATATCATTCCCTCCAATCCTATTGCGGCATTTTCCGAGGGAAATATGCTTCAGGTGCTTTCCTTTTCCATCATTATGGGACTGGCCTGCCTCTCCCTAAAGGAAAAGGCGGAGCCCTTTGTGAAGCTTTGCACCTCCATCCATGATATTTCCATTTTTATTGTTTCGAAAATCATGCTTTTTACCCCCATCGGCGTCTTTGCCTGTATGGCTACGGTAATGTACAGTAACGGGATTAAGACCGTTCTGCAGCTGGGACAGGTTATGCTGGCCTTATATATCACCTTTGCCCTTTATGCCCTGATTGTATACGGCGGTATCGTGCGCATGGTCGGAAAAATCCCTGTGGGCAAATTCTTTAGCTCCATTGCGCCGGCCAGCTTAAATGCATTTTCCACCTGTTCTTCCAATGCTACCCTCCCCCTTTCTATTGAATGTGCGGTGGAATCTCTGGATGTTCCGGAGGAGATAGCCTCCTTAACACTGCCTCTGGGAGCCACCATTAACATGGATGCGGTGAGTATTCTGATGTCCTTTATGATCAGTTTCTTTGCTGCCGCCTTAGGCATTCCGCTAACCCTGGACACCATGATTACGGTTTTGGCAGCCAATACTTTGCTTAGTATCGGAACTCCGGGCGTACCGGGAGGGGCTATTGCCGCCTTTGCCGCCCTGGCTCCCATGGCAGGACTTCCCATCAACCAAATCCTGGGCGTTTATATTTCCGTAAATACTCTGGCCGATATGGGGGCCACCACCGTCAACGTGATTGGAGATATTGCCTGCGCCACTGCCATCAGTAAGCAGTTGGAGAAAAAGAATGGATAAAATCCGGAACTTGCTTTTTTTCTTATTTTTCTTATAATTTAGGAGTATTTTACGTTTTTAAAGAAAAGGAGTATTTATGGGAGAATCTTATTTTGACGGCGGTTTATTGCAGCTTATCGGATGGGCACTGTTAGGAAGCCTTATCACGGTATGTACCTTGGGAATTTGCTTTCCTTGGGCTCTTTGCATGATTTATAACTGGGAAATTTCCCACACCGTCATCAACGGGAATCGCCTTCGTTTTACCGGTAAAGCCACAGACCTCTTTCTTCAGTGGATTAAGTGGTTCCTGCTTTGCATTATCACTTTGGGAATTTACAGCTTTTGGCTCGGTATTGCCATCAGAAAATGGAAGGTAGCCCACACCGAGTTTGCCGACTAAAATTTGTTAATCGAGATACATTCTAAGTTTTATCTGCAAAGGAAGGCTTAAAGTCCAACGTCCTTTTATCCTTCCTTTCTACACCACCCGGGAACTGCCGAAAGCAGGGTCCGGGTGTATTCTTTTTGGGGATTTTGAAAAATACTTTCACAGTCTCCCTCTTCTACGATTTTTCCTTCCTGCATTACCCCGATTCTGTCACTGATATAGCGAACCATGGCCAGGTCATGGGCAGTGAAAATATAGCTAAGCCCCAGCTCCTTTTGTAAATCCTTTAACAAGTTTACAATCTGAGCCTGTATGGACACATCCAAGGCGGAGATCGGTTCATCGCAAAGGATAATTTCCGGTTCTACAATCAGGGCTCTGGCAATGCCGATTCTTTGTCTTTGCCCTCCGGAAAAGGCATAGGGCATCTTTCTTCTATCCGCTTCGGCCAAAGATACTCTTTCCAAAGCCTTCTTTATCTTTTCCTCTTCTTCTGTACGGGAGAGTTTTAGGCGTCGTAAAGGCTCCCGTAGAATTTCCTCTACAGTCCAATGGGGATTTAAGGAAGAATAGGGGTCCTGAAAGATAATCTGCATCTTATCCTGCATTTCCCGTAAAGCCTTTGAATCCTTCCTTTTGATTTCCTGTCCATGAAAATAGACTTCCCCTGCCGTTCTCTCTTGTAATCCTAAAAGGCAACGACCAAGGGTACTTTTTCCACAGCCGGATTCCCCCACCAAACCATAGCATTCTCCCTTATACAGATCCAAATCCACTCCCTGCACCGCATGGGTAGCTATCTTTTTTCTTCCCCAAAAATCTCTTTGATAAAATACCTTTTCTATTCCTCTGGCAGAAAGAATCAGCTCCTTTTCTTTCATTTTTCTCCCTAATCTTCTTTCTATTCTTAACTACATTTTTAGATGGTTTTATATTTTCTCTCCGGAAGAAACTTTGTGACAGAAAACTCTGTGCATTTCGGAAAGCCTTGCTTCCTCCGGTAAGGCATCCTGACAGGCATCTATCCTTTCCTTGCACCGTTCATAAAAAGGACAACGGGTAAATTCCTTTAAAATCGAGGGTGGATTTCCCTCAATGGCCACCAGTGCCTCTTCCTTATCCTTTTCCATACTGGGTATAGCCGCTAAAAGAGCTTTGGTATAAGGATGTTCGGGAGCTTGGAAAATCTCTTCCACCGTTCCCTCTTCCATCACCTTCCCTCCGTATAAAATCAGAATGCGTTTACAGCGTTCCTTCACCAAAGATAGGTCATGGCTAATCAGGATCAAGCTTGTATTTCTTGCTTTTACCCCTTCCAAAAGCAAATCCAAAATCTGAGCCTGCAGGGTCACATCCAAAGCAGTGGTAGGCTCATCCGCAATCAGCAGTGGGGGAGAACAGGATAAGGCCATGGCAATCAGGACTCTTTGCCGCATACCGCCGGAAAACTCATGGGGGTATTGCTTATATTTTTCCTCCGGATTGGGAATACCCACTGAAGCCAACAGCGCTATTGCCCTTTCTTTAGAATCCTTTATATGAGAATCCTTTATATAAGAATCCTTTGCATGAGAATCTCTTCCATAAGAATCTCCTCCATGAGAATCCTTTACTGTAGAATCTCTTCCCTTCTTCCTTTGTCGTTCAAAAATCTCTCTCAACTGTTCTCCGATGGGAATCAAAGGATTCAGTGCCGTCATGGGATCTTGAAAAATCATAGCCATACGGCTCCCTCGAAGAGGCAGATATTCCTTTTCCGTCAGATTTCGCAAATCCAAATCTTGAAACGAAAGCTTCCGGGCATAAGCTTTTGCTTTTTCCGGCAGTAATCCCATAATGGCTTTCATCGCCATGGATTTTCCGCTTCCGGACTCCCCAATGATTCCCAAAACCTCCCCCTCTTCCAGAGAAAAGCTGACGTCGGAAACCGGATAGACCTTCGTTTTCCCATAGGGTATTTCCACCTGCAAATTCTCAATTTCCAAAAGCATCTTCTACTCCCTTTCTAAGAGAAGCGATTCCCTAAGAGCCTCTCCCCATTGATGGAAAGACAAAACCGTTATAATAATCAAAATTCCCGGAAGAATCGCCATGTGGGGCGCTTTTTGCAGAAATTTCTGGGCGTTCTGTAAAAGGCTTCCCCAGCTGGACATAGGCGCGGTAACCCCTCGTCCCAGAAAGCTTAATGCGCTCTCCACCATAATGGAGGAGGCTATAGCCGCTGTGGAGGCCGTGATAATAGTGGGAAGAATTCCGGGGAAAATATGGCTAAAAAGGATTCGCAAGGGAAAAATTCCCAGAAAACGGGCATAGAGCACATATTCCCGCTCCTTTAGGCTTAAGACCTCTCCTCGGATGATTCTGGCTGTTTCCATCCAGCTTAATAGCCCGATTACCATGACGAGAGAAAGCAGACCTCTTCCAAAAACCATACCGAAAACCATCACCAAGATCATCCAGGGGATGGAAGAAAGGACGTCTACAAGGCGCATAAAGAAGAAGTCCACCACGCCTCCGAAATATCCGGAAAGAAGCCCAATCATGACGCCCAGGCCCATACTCATAGCCATTGACAGAAAACCGACCATAAGAGAAACCCTTCCCCCGTAGAGCACTCTGGCGAAATAGTCTCTTCCCACCTCATCCGTCCCGAAAAAATGTTGCAGGGAGGGCTTTACCAGACTGTGAATCACGTCCAGCCCCTCCGGATCTAAGGGAAGAAGGGGTAAGACCAAAGCCAAAAGGCTGAAGCCTATTAAAAAAACACTGGCTAAAATTCTGTGGGGATGGCTTAAAATTCTATTGATAAACGCTTTACCTCTGCTAGCTTGCATTTTCCTATCCTTCCTTCTTCCAAAGTGAAATTCTCGGGTCAATCAAACAATACAAAATATCCGAGAGTAAATTCCCCAGAATCACCAAGGTACCGGATAAGAGCAAAATCGCCATGACAATAGGATAATCCAGTGCATCCACCGCTTTCACAAAATAAAGCCCTATCCCCGGCCAGGAAAAAACGGATTCCGTAATCACCGCCCCCGTCACCAGCAAAGGTAGAGACATGCCCAACTTACTGATCATAGGCATACAAACATTTCTTGCTACATGATGAAAAAGGATCTCTCTCTTGCTTGCGCCAAAAGCTCTTTGCACCAAAACATAGTCCTGCCTTAATTCCGACAATGCGGAAGAACGAACATAACGCATTAAATCCGGAAAAAAAGCAAGCACCAATACACAATAAGGAAGAAAAAGATGATGAAGAAAGTCCGGAATATCCCTTTCCTTCCCAATGGTATGCATCCCCAGCAATGGAAAAAGCTTCCAATGATAGCCAAAAAAATAAATCAGCACCAGGGCAATCCAGAAGCTGGGCACTGCAAGACCTATGGTGGAAAAGCTGTCCAGAAGCTTATCCTGCCATTTTCCCTTTTGGCTGGCACTGTAAAGTCCCACCGCCATAGCCAAAAAGTAGGCGGTAAGGTAGGAGGGAAGCACCAAAAGGATGGTGTTGGGAATCCGTATTCGTAAATCATCCTTAATACTGGTATGACTAAGGAGAGAGTTCCCGAACTCTCCCCTTAGAATGTTTTTTAACCATCGAAAATACTGCACAGGCATGGGATCATTTAAGCCGTATTCCTCTCTTTTTTCCTCCCTTTGCGCCTCCGTCATCTTAGAGTTGGAAATGGAATCCACCGCATCATAGGGAACCAAATTCATAAGTCCAAAGGACAAAAGGGTAATCAATAGGAGCAGGGGAATACTTTGTAGAATTCTTCTCCCGATATAAAATGCCATTTTTCAGCCTCTTTTCTACTTAAGATCTTATTTAAACTTCAGCTTGGATAAATCTCCAAAGGTGTAAATAGGCACAAGCTGGGCTTCTTCCGGATCCACATCCTTCTTGGTAACCAGTGTTCTTAAATTGGTGCCCAGAGGATAGTAAATCGCCTCTTCCGTTACCAAACGCTGTACCTTGTTATAAATTTCTTTACGCTTCTCCAAATCCAAAGTACTGTTTCCTTCTCTGAACAACTTGTCGATTTCCGCATTATGGTAATTCATGTTGTTGTCCTTCTCCGTGGAGAAAAGGATGGAGAAGGTATCCGGGTCGGAGCCCATTACATAGCCTCCCAGGAAAATATCATAGTCTTTGTTCCCCAAGTCCTTGGTGGCTTTGTAGTAAGCCGTATCCGCAAGACTTGCCAATTCCACATCCACACCTACAGCCTTACATTCTGCCTGAATCGCCAAAGCTTCTCTTTCCAAAATAGGCGTATTGGCAGGGTAGAGTAAGGTCAGCTTCTTTGGTCCGTTCTTTACCTCTTCCTTAGCCTTCTCCAAATCCTGATCCCACTTCTCCACATCCTCGGTATAGAATTGGTTATCATAGGGCAGGAAGGAATAGCCTAAATGATAGTAATCCGGATCTCCGTAAGCCGCCTTCATGATTTCCTCTCTGTTTAAGGCATGGAAAATGCCGGAACGGAAGGTCTTATCCTGCATATTGTCGGAGGCGGTGTTCAAACGGATATAGGGCACACGGCCTTCACTATAGTTGTAAAGGGTAAAAGCATCATTTTCCAAATAGGGCTCAATCATATCCGGAGACAATACCATAGCCTCCGCCTCACCGTTTTGCATAGCCAATGTAGCGGTATCTCCCTTGTCAATCACCCGATAAATCAAGGTATCAATATAAGGCTTTCCCTTGGCATAATTGGGGTTGGCCTTAAACTTCAAGTACTCTCCGGTCTTATACTCTTCCAAAACATAAGGGCCTGCACCTACCACCTTATCTTCTAATAAGGAAACATCCGTATTCTCCTTGCCTTCAAAGATATGCTTAGGGATAATGCTCACCTCGTCGGAAAGCATCTCCATGGCACTGGCGGAAACAGAGGGCAGATGGAAAAGAACGGTTAAATCATCCTGTTTTTCCACCTTGATGGGCTGGTCTCCGATATAAAGATTCTTTGACAAACTGTTGATGGTGTCATAGGTAAATACAATGTCATCGGCTGTTAATGCCTCCCCATCACTCCACTTTAAATCCGGCTTCAGCTTCATCGTCAAGGTAAGTCCGTCTTCAGAAGCCGTCATGCTTTCCGCCAGAATATAATCCACAGTTCCGTCTCCATAGATATGATAAGCCGGAGCATAGGCCGCATGACAGGTCATCAGGGTATAGCGATCATCTGCCGTTAAAGGGTTCAAGGTATTTCCCGGGTCACCGTCAATGATATAGGTGAAGCTGTCCTTCTGTCCGGAAGCACTTGCCTCTGCCTTACTCTCTCCATCGGAAGAAGCGTTCTGCTCTTGCGCTTTTTCTGTAGATGCTCCCGTTCCCTTGTCTTCCGCCTTGCTTCCACCGCAAGCCACCAGACTTACCGATAAAAGCAGTAGAGGAAGCAACTTTGCCAAGTTCTTTTTCACTTTTCTCCTCCTTCTGTACTGTTTATCTTTCTTCTTTCCAAAATTTTCTGCGTCATTAGGGAAAATGTCGGTTTTTAGAAATCAAAGCAGTATTTTATAATAATATTTTTTGTTTCGCCTTCTTTATTATTATACTTTTTCACTAAATTTATCAATAGTATAAATTGCTTTTTTGTTAGATATTTATAATTCTGATAAATCTAAAGACTTATTGATATTCTCAATAGTATGAAAATGAATCCTTCTTATTCACAAGGATAAAGCCATATGTTTTTACCGGCTATCCTAAGTTCCTCCACCCTTGTCCTTAAAAGAAACTCTCCCGTACCTTCCCCAGCAAACCTATGCAGAATAAAAAAAGATGTAAAAAACCATGGCAGCTTTAGCTTCCTGCAACAATCCGAATTTCCTAATAGGAAACTCCCGGTGCTGCATTTCAGGTTCTTTACATCTTTAATTTCATTTGTCTTTAAAGCAATTTGGGTTTAAAGCAATTTGACTTTATAATAATTTGGCTCTATAGCAATTTGGCTTTCCAGCAAATTTACTTTTAGTACTGTTCTTTTATGCGGTAGGAACAATAATCTCTACACGTCTGTTCTGCTGTCTTCCCTCTGCTGTATCATTGGTGGCAACAGGACGGCTTTCTCCGTAACCGTGGGTGGTGATTTCCGCAGTCACGCCCTGAGAAGCCAAATAGCTCTTTACAGAATTTGCACGGTTCTCGGAAAGCACCTGGTTGTGTTCATCCGTATCCATGGAGTCGGTATGTCCGTCAATCTGGAAGGCGGTAATGCCTGCTTCCTTTAACACCGTTGCCAAATCATTCAAAATCTTCTCCGCATCCGGACGGATATCATACTTATCCACATCGAAAAGCACACCGGAATCCAGAGTAATCAAAAGGCTGTTAGCCTCCAGGCTTGGTACTGCGGGAACCATGGAAAGCTTTGGCAGCTTTGTAGGCTTCTCCAAAGGCTTGGCATCTACGGTCTTTTCATAATTGCCAAGAGTAATCACTGCCTTTCCCTGTCCATTATTTTTAATGCTTAAACCGGTTTCGCTGTTATAATAGCTTCCGCTTCCATCCGGCTTTACATCAATGTCAATAGAGCCCTGGGTATAGCTGGTGGAATCATCGCTGCAGGATTTTCCTATGCTTTATCTTCGACGAAGCACGGTTCGTTCCGCATATTTTCCGAAGAAATGATAGCCGGAGCCTCCTTCACTGATGATATCCAAAAGCTCATCCGCCTTCGTCACCTGTATTCCCCCAAGCATCGTAACGCCTTTAGAAAAGAGGCAATCCGGAAGCATGCTTGCGGTAGGACCCACCACCAAAATTTCCGCATCCTTTTTCGCCATAGCCAGAAGCCCCGGCAGGGTATCATTCAAAATCGTTACTCCTGTAATCACCAGCAAATCCGCCTCCGGTACGCATTCTCCCGCCCTCTCCGGAGGAAGGTAATAGGGCATTTCCCGCTCCTTTAAGGTTCTGCTGTCCTTTTCCAAGATGTGAAAATCCGCATTTTCCTGCATAAGCTTTCGGATTATAGGCACCAACGCTCCCACCACTACGGATTTCCTATACTTCTTTACATCAATTTCATCAAAGGCATCCGCACCAAGGAGGAGCTCATATTCCGGATGTGCTTTCTTTTCCCATACCAGGGTGCTGAGCGCATTTAAGGCGGCGATTCCCAAAGTTCTTCTTAAGATATTCTCCGAGAAGATATCCTCAAGATAGGCTCTAACCCCTCTCCCCTTCAGCTTTCCGGAAAATGGCATAGCCTTCGCAGAGCTTGGGCAGCACACGGCCTCCGGAATCTCCTTCACCGGCGTAAAACATAAACCTCCCTGGCCTGTGGAAAGCTTCACCCCGGAGAAAAAGAGACCAAACACGGCCCGCTCCACGGTGATACTGTCCAGATCCACCGCTTGCTCGATTTCCCTAATACATTCCTGTAGGAAAATGTTTGTTCCTTCTATTTTCTTTGCTTCTTTCATAGTAACGCTCCTTATAATCTCCTTAGAACACTCCATCTCTCGATAACAAAAAAAGAGAGCCTTCACAGGCTCCCCTTATAGTTTTTCAAAAATTACTTGGAAGACTCTTCTGTGCTCTCGGACTCTTCTGCTGCTG
>ERZ773197.1136-NODE-1136-length-19307-cov-7.898816_pt1 | contig 19307 bp, 34 predicted proteins | sample MGYA00580999_ERZ773197 | MGnify/ENA primary metagenome ERZ773197 (study PRJEB29015, sample SAMEA2738166) | human oral metagenome | biome: human oral; feature: human-associated habitat; material: saliva | place: China | collected 2185 ...
CTATCGTTGTTCTGCTATCAACTACTTTTGTATCTTCTGAACTACAAAAAGGACACTTCATATTTTTTTTAATCCCCTCCTAATTTTCTTCTTTCTCTCTTATACAATCTATAACTTCCTTTGGAGTTTTACAATTAAATAAATTATCTTATTTAAGTAAGAAACCCTACAATCTTGTAAATCAATTTGAATATGAGTTCAATAAAGAGATTATAGAACTTGCGCTCGAGCATGGATTAGTCAAGGTTTTTGAGGTGGGTTTTTCTACTTTTGAAGTGAATCATGCTTTGATTATTCTAAAAAGAAACAATCATCTTTTGACTAAAGCTGAGCAAAGTAAATTGATGAAAGATTGTGATGAAGTTGCTAATTGGATTAGAAAGAATATAACAACTGTTGCAGAAAATGAAACACTTACACATGATAGTTATCATAAATTAAGTTCTCTATATTCTACTTTAAAAAGATTAAAAACTAAAGATTGAGGTTAAACAAATGAAATTTAGTGAAATAACAAACAGAACTTGTCTATATTTATTAGGCGGTATTGCTGGATTAGAAGGCTCAGTACTTAATATTATTACAACAAAAGATGATAAATTGTTTTTTGAGTTCTGTAATGATTATGATAAGCTAGGCTTGGACGAGGACACAATGTACGCTTTCCCAATCGAAGCTTATTTACCAATCTATATCTTGCAAGAAACAACTATGAAAGAGATTGAAAATATACTAAGCGAAGATTCATTAAGTAATAATGATAATAAAGGGCCGTTTTTAAATGAAATTATGCAATTAGAGAGTAATCCTATCTATTTAGAAAAAGAACTTGATGGTAATGATGCTGAATATCTTGAAACAAGTTGGAATGATAAAAATATTCAGTCACGAATGGAACATTGGGTTAAAGCATGGCCGAGATTAAATTTGCTAGATGTGCTTAATTGGAATTTTGACTATAAACCAAAAGATAAAACAATTTTACAATTAGTCTTAGAAGATATGGCTCGTAAGGGGAATTAAGCAATGGAAAACTTATATGAAATTGTAGAGAAAAAGAACAAAGAAATTGAAGCTCTGAAACGAGAAATAGAAAAACTTGAAGAGAGTAAAGTTTATTTTGAAAATCGAATACAAGAAGAAGAAAATAGTAATAGCTCTAATGAATTAACAAAAGAAATTATTGCAATCAAAGTTCAAGACTTGCAAAATAAGATTGATAATTTTCATTTTAAACACAAACTTAAAATCGAAAGTAATTATACAATCAATAAACTAACTCTACTTTATTATTTTGAAGATTTTCCGCCTCAAGAGATTTCTACTTCTGGTGCTTCAATGCTTTATGAACTTGAAAAATGGATTAACTTTCAAGGTGAAATTATACCCATTTACAAGTTCTTAGAAGATATGGACGAGAATTTAATATATGTTAGAGCATATAGCCAGTACAATGATAATTACAAGGATTCTGTACTAACTTTTAAATATAACTATGAAAATCAAGGATATGAAGAAATTAAATATTTATTAAGTTTTAATGAGTTAGATTATTCTACTTTTGGTTTGATAGCTTATAAGAAAATTCTTAGCAATTCAGTTAAGGGTTATCTCTCTTTAGATAATAAGGGCCTTAGAGCTTGTATTATCACACCAGAAGCTGAAAGAAAGTTTGATGATAGAGACTTTGACCCAGATGAAGATTTCAATATTTATTTAGAGGTAATAAGAAAAAATATTGATGTAACCATGTTAAAAAATACTATTGATGAAACAACAGAGCAAATCTTAAATTATACTGACTTTAAAGAGTGCTATTATTGATAAAAAAGAAAGGATTTACTAAATATGACTATTACTAAAACAAAAATTGAATTGGAATTTAAGCAAGACTATGACAGAAATGAATACTATCATGGGAAAGATTTTCAAAATCCTAATCTCAAATATTTAACTCCAAAGAAATTATCAGAAATCATTAAAAATATTGCAGTATTCAATAGCGACTCAAGAAATGTTCCGATTGAAAACTTTTCGGATTCAGTTGACTTAGATTATGAAATTACTAAAAATGAAATTGAGAATCCTACTCAAGAATTAGTGCCACTTTATCTTAAATTTATTTCTGGTGTCTTAGCTTATGATACTTACCCAAGTGCTGGTTTAACTATAACTTCTCTTCCAAAAGTAGCATCAATGCTTACAAAAGATGAATTGATTGAATTTCTCAATCATTTGGCTTACCCTTATTTTCAATATGGAGAATATTGGGTAGGGATTACTTACTTAAACGTAGTAGTAACAGATTTTGGTTGCTATTTTGACTGGAAAGTAGAATATGGTGACGATGATTTTTCTGATAAAGGTACTACTCCATTTACAACAATTGGCCAAACAATTGATTTTACTAAATTTGAAACAGTAAAAGAATTAAAAGAGTTTCTAAATACTCTACCAGAAGATAACAAATTACCAAAATTCATCTATAAATATAGAGGAAATTAAAAATTAAATTTTATAATATATTCAAAACACAAAAATAGCTATATCACAAGGAAAACTATTTGCTGATAACCCTTGATATTCATATAAAATATTAAAATCATCGAGGTAAATTTTTATGATGTCAAGAATTGAAATCAAAGAACAAGCAAGAGCTTTGATTAAAAGAAATCAGGTTTGGAAAGCAATAGGAATACCATATCTTATATTATCAGTTATAGTTTTTCTAACAGTATTTCTAATGCCTGAAAATTATCATTTTCCAGTATATTCATTTGGATTTATAATGGCTTTTTATGCGTTGGCTGCCCAAATATATTTATATAAAGTTGTGAAAAATGAAATAGAAATTGCGGAAGGCTTTTCAAATCAAGTTAAAGACATTTTTAACTGTCTAACTAGAGAAAACATATATACATTCCTTGTATCAGATGTTCTAGTCTTTTGTTGGGCATTGATTCCATTTGCCGGGCCATTTATTGCTTTAGTTAAAGGCCTTTCTTATTCTTTAGCTGTATACCATTCTAATGATTATAAAGAAAATAGTCCTATGGAAAACATTACAAAGAGTAGAATTGACATGGACGGCAACAAAATGGCATTATTCATTCAAGAATTAAGCTTCTTAGGCTGGGAATTTTTATCTGTTTTCACTATGGGAATTTTATCAATATGGTTACAGCCTTATATTATAGCTTCAGAAGTTATATTTATGAATGAAGTAACTAAAAATAAAAAATAAAAGAAAGAAGAAATCAAATGAACGAAAAATCAGTAAAAAGTTATGAGTTAGTCCTAGAAAATTGCGAAACAATTATCTTATCAAACACAGATTTAATTGAAGCAAAATTTGTTGAAATAACTAAAGAAATAAATATCCGACAAACCGAAAATCAAACTCTTAAAGACGAAGTTCTAAGAGCAAATGAAGCTTTACTTATTTTTGAGGTAGAAAAACTTAAGATTAAGCAAACTTCTTTTTCTGAAGGTGAATATAATGCTTATGAGAGATTGACTTCTCATTCAGATATTGTTGCTCTGGAAATCAACTATGAAGATGATTCTAGTGATTTTATTTATTTACCTTTTAAGGGTGATTATGAAAATGAAATCCAAGATAGTTTTCATGAGAAAATACTTGATAAAGATTGTTTGAAGATTTACTTTGGCAAATATGGAAAAGTAAATTCTACTATTATATAAAAAATAAAACACTTAGACCAAAAATCTAAGTGTTTTTCTAGTTTTAAAAATGCGAACAATTTAGCAAGTGTTTAGCCACGAATGTAGCCCGATTCACGAACATTTTAGCCAGCATTTAGCCAGCAATGTAGCCTGATTTACGAACATTTAAAAATCTATTTAGCAAGATTAGAATGGAAATTCATCATCTGTTTTAGGGAAAATTCTCGGACGAGCTTCTCTTAATAATTCAATGAAATCAATTTCTTCATTAAAAAGTTTATTATAGAAATCCAAGTTTGCTTTTCTAAGCTCTTTTGATTTTTTCATAATATCTTTTTTAATTTCAATAGATTTGTCAGTTACTAATACAGCATTTTTATTAAGAACTTTTCCACTAGCAACATTTCTTAATAAGGAAATCCCTTTAAGAGAAGTTGCTCTTGATAATGCAACGTAACCTAAACCAGGAGTCCAACAATTAGTTAAATCAACAGTAATATTATCAAAACTTTGTCCTTGTGATTTATGAATAGAAATCGCATAAGCAAGTTTAATCGGATATTGTGTACATTCTGCTAAAATAATTGATAATTTACTTTTCTTAGTTGCTCTTAACAATTCATCTTCAATTTCTGAATCAATTTGAGTAACTAACCATTTGTTTGTTTTCTTCTTATAAGCTGTTACTTCTTCTTTTGTGTAATGTTTTAAAACATTATCTTTAATTTCTTTCTTTAGTTCTTCTCTTTTCTTAAGTTGCTCTGGTGTTACTTCTTCTTTTGTATAGTAAATCTCACTTAGCAAATAATAGAAAGTTTTATTTAAATCAGAGTCAAAATATTTAAAGTATGGTTCATGGTCAATCAGTTCAAAAGTTCCAATCATACCATTCTTTAAGTTTTTAGCTTCATTTGTTCTGATTAAGCGTTCTTTGTCATCTATTGTATATTTAATATATGGAACAGAATAAGGCATAGCTGAAGATTCATTAGAAGTAATCATAATAGTATCACCATGTTTTACTCTTAGAACTTCTGGTAATTTCAACTCTCTAAAAGCATATTTTTCGCTATCTTCAGGTGTTCTTGGATTACACCAAGTTTCATTAGTAAATAATTCGCCTTTATTTAGTTTGTGATTATCTTCATTGATTTTATCTACTTGGAAGTTCGTTGAAACCAATAATGCTACACCAGGTTTGTATTTAGTAGTAGAAATAGGAATAGTTCTAATCGTATCAGCTACTTCTTTTGACAAGCCATTTCCTAAAGAAATGTTATCAAGTAATTCTTTTAATGTTCTATCACTAGTTCTTTGAATCTTATCTAAATAGCAAAGAGAGAAGTTTAATTCTTCCCAAGCTTTAGTTCCATAGCAGAAATCTGCTAAATCAGTTCCGTAAGTTTCGATGTCTTTTTTAGTAGCAACTGGTTGTAATTGAGTAAAATCACCAGATACAATAATTTGTAAGTATTTAATATTCTTTTTGATGTCTTTTATTCTATCTACAAGAAATTGTAAATCTCTAGCACTGAGCATAGAAACTTCATCTATAATTAAGATTTGACTACTTCTAATCTTGAATAAGCTTCCTCTATATAAACCCGAATCTGTAACACCTGGTAATTTCAAATAATCTTCGTAAGTATGCTTATAAATACCCATACCTGAAAATGATTGAATAGTTTGTCCACCTATGTTAATAGCACTCAATCCAGTAGTACTAGTTTTGTAAATTTTTACTTTGGGATTAAACGATTCAACTAATTCGCAATATTTTCTAATTACGAAAGATTTACCGGATCCCGCTGGGCCACTAAGGAAAACATTATTACCCATTAACATTTGGATAATTGCTTCTGTTTGTGAAGTATATTCTGCACCTTCAAGTGCTTCATCAAAATTTGAATTTTCAAGTAGTATTTCGTTTAATAATTCTTTATTATTCATTCTTTCAATCCTTTATTCGCTATAGTTATATTATTCCTTTTTTTGTAACTTTATTGTTGACAAGTGATAAATTATATTATACAATAGAAATATAGAAACGAGGTAAGAAATTATGACTGTAATTAAAGTACTCATTGGAGTTGCTGGAGTTGGAAAATCAACTTATATTGAGCAACATAAAACAGAAAAATCATTAGTACTATCTTCTGATGAATTACGTATTGAATTATTTGGCGATTTGGAAGCTGGTAATGCATCTGAAGCTATTCCAGTTGTTTTCAAAACACTTCATGAGCGAATGAAAGTAGCGTTGCTATCTAAACAATATGATACTATCTTTTATGACGCTACTAACTTAAGTCGTAAACTTCGTAAAGGATTTTATGAACAATTCAAGAAGTATGCAGAAATTGAAACTGTTGTATTAGTTAAACCGCTTGCTACTATTTTAGAACAAAACGCTCAACGAGTTGGATTTGCCAAGGTGCCTGAAAGTGTTATTCGCCGTATGTATGAAAGTTTGCAAGTACCACGTATTGGTGTAGATTGTGATAAAATTGAAGTTATTGGTGATTTCAAAGATTTTGAAGATGAAATTGCTATGATTAAAGGTATGAAACATGACTCTCCATATCATGCTGAAGATGTTGATACTCATATTCAAATGACTATTGACGGAGCAAAAGCACAAGAACCTTCAACTCATTATACAAAAGATGAAATTGTTACTCTAGCAGAATTGCATGACTTAGGTAAAGGAATTACTAAGAAACCATCTCAATCACGAGGTGTTGCTCATGATTATTTTGTGAAAGTTCATGGTTCACATAGTATGTTTGCAAATCACCAGTATGTTGGAGCAGTTTATGCTCTTGTTAAATTCAAAGATGATTTAAGTGGTTCTCACTTAAAAATTGTTGAAGCAATTTATCAACACATGAAAGCACATGATGGCATTTCTGCAAAAGCTATTAAGAAAGACAAGCTAGATGATGATACACTTGCATTGATTTATGATTTTGCTAAGATTGATTCTGCTAGTAGAATTATTGATGAAGTGATTTATGAAAAATATATGAGTTTGTTAGGAAAGAAAGGTTGATGAAAAAATGATTACAAAGATTTTGATTGAAATTCTAAAAAGAAATAAAGTGCAATTAAAGTCTGCAACGACTGGAGATAATTTTCGTCTTGCTATCTGCTTTGAATTTATATTAAGCATATTTACTACTGTTGCAGGAAGTATTCTTGTATCAAATAGCAATACACACATTATGATTTTTGCAATATTTATTTTGATTTATAGTATGGGTTCTATGATTTCCTTTTTTAGTGTTTTCTTTACTCTAAAGAGTCTTTGGGAATGGAATGGAGAACTTACATCTAAATATTACTCAACTGGAACAGTTCTCAAACGAAATGATGGCTATACTATCTCTTTTAAGATTGGTTCTTTTAGCGAAGTAATCTATTTAATTGAAAAGAATGGATTAGTTTACAAATTAAATAGCATTAGTAATGTTGGAATCCGAAATAGTGAAACTATGAGATACACTGAGATTGAAAATTTGGTGAATTTCATTAAGGAAAAACAAGAGTTCCCCTATACAGAAATTGAAGAAATCGACCTAACCTATAAAGTAACAAGTCCTTATATTGAAGAAGTTCGTGAAGAGCGTGAAGCTTCTCTTATTGTAACCTTGCCTGATGATTTTGTAAAAGAGTTAAAAGCTTTTGTTCATAAAGACGATAAAAAAGAACAATCCCAACATATTGTAAATTGATTTAAAAATTAAGTAGCTGTATAGCTACTTTTTTATTTTTGTAAATCTTCTTAGTTGACAATGAAAGATTTTTGTTGTACAATGGTTGTAGAAATAAAGAAAGAGGAAATTTATTATGAAGCCAATTATGATACCTACTAATGTTCGTGTTCCACAACAAAAAATCATCTATGCTGACACACCTTGGAAACTTGATAAAGAAGTTAATGATTTTATTGATAGTATTACTGAAAAAGGATTTAAAGTTATTGCTATTTCTGTCAATACAAACAGACAAGAATATTATCATTACACAACTACAATTATTTATGGAATCTATATAGAAAGTTAAAAAATGAATAGATATACTGTAACAATCCAATCTGCTCATTACGGAACATGGAATTATTCTGGTCAACCTGAAGAATATCTAATCCAAGATGAAGAAAAATCAACTATTCAAATTTTAAATTTGATTTTGAGCCATTTAATATTTAATAAATTAAAAATAAGCTCTAACTATGATTATTTTGATGAAAGCATTTCTAAGAAATCTAAAATCATTAAAGAAATCTATAAACAGATTCAAAATGAAAATTATTTTGAAATTTCTTATTGGAATCCAGTTAATTGGTCTGAAACAACTATTGGAATTGAAAAGAATTAGAAAGGCTTACTAAAATGAAAAAATATTTGGGTAATAAACTTACTAAAGAAGAAATTATCAATAATCTTGAAAGTTACAAAATGATTTTTGTTGAGTTTAATAACTATGAAAAATTCATTGAATTATTTAAAGCTATTGAACAATTGGGCTATAATTCTGAATGGACTGAAGAGGAAGATATGACTAGTATTATGAATCTGAAAGTTGTTGAAGAAGATTTGAAAAAGCGTTATGAATCCTTATGGCTTAATATTTGTACTGAAAGAAAAACTATTGACTTATCCACTTTCTATCATGTACAAAAAGGTGTTTTCAATAATCAAAAAGTTGCTTATGGAACAATGTTAGAAAAATCAGAATATATTCACAATGGCCATCTGTACATCTAATGAAAATAAGCAACTCTAAGCTGTTTTACTGCAAAGTCGATACATTTATCGAAATTGCAGTTTTTCAGTCTTAGCATGCAGTTATTGACGATATAACGACATTAAAATTCAGTCTAAGCAATCCAAGAATTAAAGATTTTAGCATTTGAAAAATATTTTTTATTTTTTGATTTTTATTGTTGACAAAGTAAAAAAGTTGTTATACAATAAGATTGTAAAAAATGAAAAGAGGAAATACAAATGGCAAAAGAAAACATTTATCAAGTTACTAAAAATATTTACGGCATGGCTCGTACTCGTACTTACACATTAGAAGGCACATTAAAAGAATTGATTGAAGCAACTCGTTACACATTTGAAGTTGGTTACAGCTATAATCGTAAAATCAATCTCCACCCAAAGACAATCAAAAGTTTTATCTCTAATTATGAAAAAGCTTTGGAAGAACAACAAAATTGTCCAGTTAGTGTAAGTTACGTTGAACTATAATTTCAGAAAGGATTAAAAATATGATTAAAGGAAGATTTTGGGACGAAGAACCAGAAACAGCATTTCAATATTTGATTAAAGAAAATCCACTTATCAAAGATAGTCAAACTGCCAAAGAAGTTTTAAAAACGCTCTTTGATAAGGTAACATTCTTAAAGAAAGCAATTCAAGAAGATGGTACCGAAGTTTGTTTATTTTGTGTTGACGATGAAACGTTTGAATCTATTGAGTATCTTCTGTTTGAAGTTTACATTGGATTAGAAAGCAATGATTATAACTATAACTATTATGAAGATGAAGATGCTGTTTTAGATGCAGCCGACAATTTTGAATAGGAGCATAATATGACCAAGATTATATTGAAAAATCCTTACTTTGAGGAAGAAATAAAGGTAAAGGAAAGTTACAAGCATATAACTGATATGTTGGGCTGGTTAGAAGTGGGTAATATACAGTGCCTCCAATTACAACAGATTGAACCTACTGAAACTATGATAACACTACACCCAAAACACTTTGCAAAGATTGAATTTTATAATGAGTAAATAAAGAAAGCAGACTTAATTTAGAGGCTGCTTTTTTATTACTCAACAAAAATAAAAAATAATTTACAAAGTTGTTGACAAAACAAAATGTTTATTGTATTATATAACTATAAAGAAACGAAAAGGAAGATAAACAATGAACAATGTAGTACTAAACAATGAAATCAAAACTTTTGCTTGTGTCTTTACTGATGGAACTAAACGAGAAACAGTTGGTACTGATAAATATTTAGCAGATGAATATTTCAAACTAGTTGCTCAATTAGAAAACAAAACAATCAAAACAATTAAGGAGAAATGAAATGGCAGAACAACTTACTCAAAAAGAAATCCAACTAGCAGAATTGCGTGAACGTATTGAAGAAAATGGAGCATTAGAGCAAGGCTTCTCTACAAAATTGCTAAATCATATTGACCCTTGGGTTTTAGCTGAAGCTGTTCGTTATGTTGCAACTGAATGTCCAGTTGATTTGAAAACTGACAACGTTACTATCCAATCTATGATTATTGATAAAGCTATGATTGTTATGAACGATGAAGAATTTGAAGCGATTGCTCCTTACTTCTTAGGTACTTCAAAGATTTTTGGAGGTGCCTCTAATGAGTAAACTAACTAAAGATGAACAAGAAACACTTGAATGGATTTGCTTAGTAGGAAGTCTTAAAATCAAGGAACTAGAAGAAACCGCAGATAGTGAAAAAATGGTTCTTCTACATAAACATAAAGAAAATATTATGAAGCTTCTAACTAAAAATTGGAATGAATAAGAAAGTAAGAAAAACAGAAATGAAAAAAGAAAAATACAAAACTTTAGAACAATCTTGGTTTGACGAACAGCTCAAAAAGTCTGTATCAAAAGCAATAGAAGATAACGAAAAAATGAATTTCATTTTGAAACACAATGAGAATCTAAATAAGCTCTTAAATTTATAAAAAAGAAAGTAACAAAAAGTTACTTTCTTTTTATTTTATTGTTGACAAATTAAAATCTTTATTGTATTATATAACTATAAAGGAAATATGAAAAGAGGAATTAAAAATGATTATTGATTTAACAAAGAAAATCGCAGAAATGAAAAAAGAAGAAAAAACTAAACACATTGAAACAATCTTATCATTCAAAGATTTTGAAAATATGGACGTTACTGATTTGCGAACTATTGCTAATATTATTGAAGCTTATCAAAAAGAAAAAGCTATCTTGGATAAAGCAGAACTTATCAAAGAGAAATACAGTCTTTACTCAAAAGTTTATTTTAATGACTCAGATGATGAAATTGAATTACTACTAAATGCTATGGAAGTTGATGATGAAGCTCGTTTCATTTATCATTTGCAAAATGAATTTGATGTTATTCTAAAAAGCAAAACTCCTAAAGAGCGACTCGAAACAATTGAAGAAATTAAAGAATTGTTTAAAGAAGCTTTCACTTTGACTGATGAAAACTTCCAACCAGCTATGACTCGAGTACATATTACTGACAATTGGGAAAAGGCTTTACGAGGTATGCAAGCTGAAAAAATTGCTAAGGATTTAAACTATTCATTTTTAGATGGTGAATTAACAGAATTATTTCTGCTTCATAAAACAACTAATAAAAGAGTTGTTAAGAAACGTATCGAAGATTTGCTTACTTATTGTAATTTCCACTACGAATCAGATGCCCTACATAACGGTTATTACGAGCTCGTACTATAAGATGAAGAATTATGAACATTAGAAAGATTTACTCGAGGCAAGATGATACATTTTTGCTTGACGATTTACTAGGTGATTTCTATGATGAATTACAAGCTTATCACAATAACTTATTTATGAATTATGCTGAGGATTTAATCCTTGATGATTCTTCTTATTTTATTCTTGATGAAAGCAATACTATTATCGGGTTCTATTCCTTAACACCGTACAATTCTCATATTTTAAGATACCTATATATAAAACCAGAGTATCGTGGAATGAATTATGGTACTTCTATCATTGAACATTTACTAAAAGAAAATCAAACTTTGAAATTGAATTGCTCTATTAACAATAAAAACGGAATTAGTTTTTATAACAAGTTTAATAATTCAAAAACCGTGAACGATGATGAAGTCACTTATGAATTAAAAATCTAACTAAAAAAAGATAGCATTAAGCTATCTTTTTTAGTATTCTTCATCACGAACTTTCTTAATATCTCCACCCATAACTGGAGCAAAGTATTCCATTTTATCAAGTGTAATTGGTCCAGTATAACTATCCTTATCTTCCCATTTAACAGGTAGTAAATATTCTCCAATTCTAACTTTGTTTCTAACTTTAGTCATTTTAGATTTATCAAAGTTTTCAAATGGAATAGCTCTATGTCCACCGGCTGCTTTAACATAATCACCTGTATAGAGTTTTTCTTTATTTTCTCTTAATCTATAAATAGCATTGCTATCCAATTTACGAGTATTTAGATTAGTTCTGATTTTAAGAGTAGTAACAAATCCATTATTTACTAATTCTTTAGCAACTGTTTGTGGGTCACGAGTCATATCTATTGAAATAGCTCTACCTCTTTTATCTGTACAAACAAATTCAGAACTTCCACTTCTTTGGTAATCTCTTACGAATTGCTCAGTAGCTACGAAATTAGAAACTTTAAGATTGTATTGATTAGTAGAGTTATCATTTCTGAATTTTTCTACTTGTTCTAATATTTCTGGGTGTAGAGTGCTGTAATCTTCATCTCTTAATTCAAAAGCACTATCGTGGCCAATTCCTAAAGTTCTTTCAAAAGTTTGAGCACCACTAGAGTGAGTTTTCTTAATCTCTAGTAATTGTGTTTCTCCATTTTCAACTACAGCTGCATCAAGAAGCTCTGGAGCACCAGTTTGAATAAACATTGAATCAGAGTCGTCACTGTAATAAATAGCACGACAGAATTTTTCTGAGTTATTTTCATTAGCAATGTCATAAGCACTTTCTAAGCTTTGTCTAGCATTACCGATTAACTCTTTCATTTTATTTTCATCTACATTTGGAATAGCTCCATTTTGATTGATTGCATGCCATGAACCATTCTTATCTTGTACTAAAACATTTCTTAATCCTAATGACTCGGCATAGCAAGAGCTCATATAACATTCATAGTCAAATCCTCTTTGTTTTACTCCAGTTATATCTTTTACTCTACTTGGCAGACTATTTTTATTTTTCATTCTCAAGTCAAAGCCGCTTGTGTCTAAAGTTCTGATTGTATTATCAAATCTAAGTCTATCAAAGCAATTATCTGCAAAGAGTTGAGCTGTTTCTGGGTCATCAAAGTGAGGGTTGTAATCTCCATAGCGACAATGTACTTTAGCGTTACATAGTTTAACTTCGCCCCTTGGAGTTATATGATATTTAGCCATTAACTTACTCCTTTTTTAATTTTTATATCGCAAGTAAATGTTGACTTTATGAGTTATTTTTGATAAAATGAATACGATTCGCAGTCAGGTCTTTTAAATTGAGCTAGGTTCGGTTTAAATTTACTAAGAAAGGGAAAAATTTTCTCTTTCTTTTTTATTTTATATTGACAAAGTGAAATCTTTATTATATAATATAACCATAAAGAAATGAAAGAGAGATAAAACAATGAGTAACTTAAACAAATGGTATAAAACAGATGAAGAAAAAACTGACTTGAGAGTAATTTCTTTTGTTTCACGACCAAAGGATAATATTGAAGTTGAAGATTTTTCAAGCCGTAAAACTTCATTTGTAAGTACAATGACTGATGAAGAATTAGTTCCTATCTTTGAAGCTTGGGCTAAACAAGGAAAGAAAAACGAATTTAGCCGTATGTATGTATCATTGAACAAACGCAACCATAAGACAGTTCAACATAGTCTTATGCACTATCTCCTAGACCATCAAGATTTGAACTTAGGTAGTCTTGATTCACGAATTGCTATGATTGCAGCTCAACCTGAACATGCTTTAGAAAGTAAATATTTTTATGACTTTGATAATGATGCTGAGAAGTTAAAAGAATTTATTTCTGATTTAGCATTGGCTCATGAAGAAACAAAGAAAGTAAACAAGAAGTTGGGCGAATTTAAAGTAGAAGTACGTACTACACCTAATTATTATGCAGTTATTTTAGAAGAACGTTTTAAGACAGCAGAAGTGGAAGAAAAGTGGAAAGATTTAGTTACACTTAAAAAAGATGCCTTATATTGTGCAGCTTGGTACTTAAACGATTAGAAAGGTTATTCAATGATTTTCATTTTATTAAATATTTTAATTTTTATTACTTTGATTTCAGTATGGTACAACCCTAATGGGAATTTTACCAATTTACAATTCTTTACTCTTCTTGTAGCATTTTTTGGAACATTATTTTTTTTGAAAGATTTATCACAACATGAATCATCATTAAGCATTTTCTTATCTTCATTATGTTTAAGTTCAAATAGTTTGTTATTCTCTTTTGTTACTAAATCAGAATTTACAGAAAGAGGAAATAAATCATTTTTGGTAATTTATGATAAATCTAATTTTATTGATAAAAAAGAACAAGAACTTATTTTACCTTTTTATGAATATAATTTTTCAAAAGTTACTCTTAACCCAAAATTTATTACTAAATATTATGAACTACAAAACAAGAAAAGAAACTTTTGGGAATTTTTTATTCTTACTTTTCTAAAAGAATATTTCTATTTTAAAAGTCTTAAAAGTTTTTATCTTGAGAAAAGAGAACAGAATAGAAAGATTTGTTAATGGTTATAGCACTTAATATGTTAGCATTTGTTTTTCTTCTTTTCTTGGTAAAATCGCCTAACAAAGGTATTACATCTTTTCAATTCATGTTTCCATCAATTGTTATAGTTGTAGATAACATAGTAGAAGCTACTTACAACCCAGCTTATCTAAGCACAGCTTGGTTTCAAATTTTATTTGGTTGTAATATTCTTCTTTGGCTTTTTATTGGTGTAAGTTCTGATTCTCAAGAGTCAGCTTCTTATAAGATAGACAATAAATTTAATTTCATTTCTGAGCCATATATTGTTCTTAATTTTCCTTGGGGGAAATATGATTTTTCAAAAGTTACTCTTAATCAAAAATTCATTATTAAATATTATGAATTACAAAACAAGAGCAGAAGCTTTTCTGAATTTTTAATTTTTACTTTATTAAAGGAATATTTCTATTTTAAAAGCGTGGTAAGTTTTCATCTCATTTCAAAAGAGAGAAAGCATAGAAAGGATTACTAATGTTTTTATTACTAAATCTTCTTTGGGTGGTATTAGATTGGAGTTTATTTTTAAGCTCTCCTAATAAAGATAACACTAATTTTCAAATCTTGGTTAATGCTATTCTTTTATTGGCTACTCTTATGACAGCCAATCTTAATTCTGAAATTGTATTTATATTGGGAATGAGTATATTTATTTTGAATTTATTAGTAAGTTTGCCAATGATTGTTATGGCAAATGCTTCTGACAGAGGAATTTCTAAATATAAAGTAAAGAATACTACTAATAACTCTAATTCCATTTCTAAGTCAGAAAACATCACACTTATTTTCCCTTGGCGAAGTTATCATTTCAAGAACACAACTCTAAATCCAAAGTTTATAGCTAAATACTACAAATTACAAAACAAAGAAAAAAGAAATTTCTTTGAGTATATTACTTTTACTTTCTTAAAAGAATATTTTTATTTTAAGAGTGTTAAAAGCTATTATATAGTAAAAAGATAGAAAGGAATACTTACATATAAAATGAAAAAACTTATATTGATTTTGCTGAATGTGTTAGCAATTTATCTAATGAGTAGTGGAAATGTTCAAGATATAACTTTAGGATTTACTATAATTTTTCTTTGTTATTTATACCTTGTTATAAGCTTCATTCTCGATAGTAATTCTAAAAATTATCAATTAGTAAGCCCCTCTCCAATTTCTGAACCATCATTATCACAAGCAAAATTTAAAGTTGAAAAGATTACTTCTTACAAAGTAGATGAAGAATTACTAACAAAAGAAAAATGGGAAGATATAAAAATCAAGCTCAATTCATTTGCTGTAGAATTTCTAAACAAGAATTTCCCTGGCGTAGAATGGAATAGTAAAATCCTTTTAGCAGAATATAATAATTATTCAGCAGGTTCTTTTCTTAATATGACTCCAAATCAAAAAATCCTATTTGAAGAAAGAAATGCTACTCAAATCTTAATAAGCGAACCTTTCCTATATGCTATGGTAAAATTTAATGATTTTGGAATAGTTCAACCGATTTTTGAGCATGAACTTGTACATTATGCTCTTTGGTATCAAAACAAAAAATTCAATGATGGTGATTCAGATTTTGAAAAGAAAATTGCTGAATTAAATATACGTTCCAACAATGCTGGAGTAGTAAATATTTATAGCTTAGGAATAGACAGAAACAAAACTGAGAATGGAATTGAAGATACTCTTAATTTGATAATTCCACCAAGTAAATCTGATGAAGAAAATAAACAAGCACTAGAACTATATAAAAAGAAATATGATTTAAAAGAAACTGCTTAATTTAGCAGTTTTTTATTTTTATATTGACAAGTAACAAAAGTTATTGTATAATATTACTATAAAAAAAGAAATGAGGAAGAATAACAATGACTAAAGACCTTAGAAATGAATTAGAGATTGCTCTTACTAACCATAATAAGAAATTTGAACAACTTACTCAACAAGCTGTTAATTGTGAAAATGAAGAAGAAAAGAAATCACTTTTCCAAAAACGCTGGCAATTCATTCATGATTATGCTCAATTCTTAAATGACTTCGTTTGGAATCATAAAGAAATGCTTAATCCAACAGTTACAGTACTTTTTGACCTAGTGCCAAATACGGTTTGGAACCGAATGTCTGAAAAATCAGAGCGAATTATTATGCTTATCAATCAACAATATAAGCAGAATGGATTCAAACGCTAGAACTGATTTTGAATGTCGTTATATCGTCACTAGTTAATCGCTAAAACAGTTTAAACTGTTTTTCGATAAAACCATCAACTCTATGAAAAAACAGCTTAAAACAGCTTATAGAAAGGGCTAAATATGAAATTCTTTATCTCAATTGTTAATGTTAACCATAATGATTCTTGCGACCATTTTGCTTATGAGGGAGAAGCAAACACTAATGACTTCATCTTCAACTTCCTCGATAAACAAATTGTTAAATTGAATGCTACTCCTAATATGACTCATAAATTTCAATCTATCCTAGAAAGCTTAAAAGAACAAGATATTTTGAGTTATAGCTCATATAAGGAAGCTTCAACAGAGTATTCTAATGATAATGATGTTGTTCATGAACTAAATATTAGTAAATCTGAAACTTTACTTCGAATTGAACTCCATAGGCTTTTTAATCGAAAAAGTGGAAATCCTTTCCTAGTAGATAGTCGAAGTTACACTCATTCAATCTCTATACAAGTTTTACTCCATTCTTAAAGAACTATTTTAAAAAATAGTTCTTTTTTTATATTTAATTGTTGACAAAAGATATTTTTTGTTGTATCATATAACTATAAAGAAATGAAAACGAGGATTTAATGATGTTTGAACTTGCAACAAAAAGTGGTAATACAATTACTCTTATGACTGATTACAAAAAGATTACTTCTAAACAAATGAAAGCTATTCGCTACTACATTGAATCGTTCTTGAATGAACCAATTGTTATGGAATTTAAACCAATTACTGAAGTTATTCTTGGTTCTACACCAGTTATTGTTACTAAAGAAATGGTTGCACGATTTAATAAAACGAACTAATAGGGGGAATAAATTATGAGAAAGACAGTAAAAACATTAACCGTATCAGAATACAACCGATTGATGAAATTAAAAGAAAAAGAAATGCCCGGTTTTATTAACGAAGCTAAAGCTTTTGCTAATCAATTCCTAATGGAAAACTTCAATATGCAACTTAATATTCCTATCAAGGTGAATGGTCGTTTAACTAGTACAATGGGTCGTTATTTATCAAAAAGAAGTTATTTGGGTAATGTAATACCTGACCGTATTGAATTATCTAAAAGATACCTTTTAGCTGCTCTGATTGTAGATGATTTGGAAGAAATTTACGATACATTAAAGCATGAATTAGTTCATTATGCTTTATCTGTTCAAGGAAAGAATTTCAGTGATGGGGATTATGACTTTGAACATAAGCTATATGAATTGAATATTAGTGCTTCAGGTTCTACTCCAGCTCGTAAAAGATTATCTAAACGAACATTAAGATATTACGCTCCTTACAAAATCTATCAAGGGGATAATAAAGAAGAATTTATCTTCCGTTCAGGTAAATCTTATTACAGACAAGTTACTGTTAAAAACCAAAAATATGGTATTTATAAAGGCAGTTTAACTCATGTGGGTTATCGAATTGATGAAGTAGCCGCTTAAAAACTTTTTTAAAAATATTTCAAAAAAGTGTTGACAAGATAAAAATTTTGTTGTATTATATAAATATAGAAAAACGAAATGAGGAAAAATCAAAATGAAATTTGTAGGAACTTTTAAAACAACATTAGGAACTGTAACAACATACGGTTATCAAGCTAACGATTTCTTCCATGCTGAAGAACGTGCTCAAGAAATTGCTAAAACATTCGGCTGGACTTTGCTTACTTGGAACTAAAAAAGGAGAGATAAGAATATGCTAACATTTATTGTATCTACACTTGCAATGGCCGTTGCCATTGGATATACTGGATTTAAAGTTTATTGGATTAAAACTCATGACGAAAGTTGGGGCCACACTATTGCTCACTCATTGTTTGATGCAGTAATTGCTCTTGTAACATTTATTTGGTATATGGGCGAAACAGATAAGAACTTTCTATTTAGTCTAGTAGTTCTATTTGTTGTAGGCTACTTTGTTTCTAAATCTGCTAACAAACTTTATTGGGAGTACTAATATGCTGAATCATATTGTCTTTAATAGAGAGCAAGCTATGATTGAAAATTACTTTAAAAATCTAAGTAATAACTTACAAGAAGCATATGAAGAAGAAGGTAAATATTTGTTTCTTGGTAGTCATTTTCATTTGGCTATAACATATATTTTTGTTGGACTTTTAACACTTGTTATCTTGCTAAAAACAAACGTAGCTACTCCAATTGGCGTTTTAATTCTTACAGCTGAAGCTTTAGTCTTTTTAATACTTTATTGTTGTGAAGATATTTTTAAAAATATAAAGTTACCAATCATTAGCAAAAAACAATTCTTGAAAAAGAAAAATGACATTTTAAAATCAATTTTTTATAGTTTTGACTTAAATGATGATGAGGTTATTGTTAATTCTAAAAAATTGGAAATTAAATTGAATTATGATAGTCCAACTTTGCCAGAAAAAATGAGAATCAGAGAGCAAAAAGCAAGACTAGGAAGAGAGTATAGAGAACGTAATGAGAGATAACCATATTGTTTATAATGAAGAATTGGAAGAAATTGAAGCTCAGTTAAAAGAATTGAGCAAAACCTATCAAGATAAATATGAAGAAAGTGGCAAATACCTAAAAAATACTCCTAAATTGATTTTATGGTTCTTTTATTGCCCTATCATGCTTCTTCTAGTACTAAAAATTCAATTCCATTTATTCTCTTACGATGTGTTTATAATTGTTTTTTCAATTTGCTATCTATTCTGTTTTCTCTTAATTGCTAACAAAATCAAACTTCCAATTGTTAGCAAAAGAAAATTCTTACAAGATGAATATTATAATCTTATCAAAGATAAAGAAAATTATGATCATATACAAGGAAGTATTGAGTTAAGCATGATTAACTTTAGAAAA
>ERZ773197.1141-NODE-1141-length-19250-cov-16.267153_pt1 | contig 19250 bp, 15 predicted proteins | sample MGYA00580999_ERZ773197 | MGnify/ENA primary metagenome ERZ773197 (study PRJEB29015, sample SAMEA2738166) | human oral metagenome | biome: human oral; feature: human-associated habitat; material: saliva | place: China | collected 2185 ...
CATAAGAGCGCCGTGAGACTTGGAGCTGACCTTGGTAACGAGGTCATACAGCTTAGCGTGAGCTAGGTTGTAACGGATGACGACAGCGTGTTCTAGCGTCAGCGCGTCGTGAGGCGCGTTGCTTGTTTTGTGGCTTGGCGGGTCGGATGCTGTGAGGTTTTGGCATCCGGCCCGCCGCTATGTTATCGTGTAGATTGTTGAATGAAAATATGCCGCACTCATCTCTTGTGTGCGGCATATTTTCCCGCTTTTGTGGCTCTATTGTTGGAGGCTTTGTTGAAGCGAACACCCATAAAAAAGAAGGCGCGCCGCCGGTCTGGGCGCGTGAATTGGTCGAACGAGCTGATGCTGTTTGGCTTGTTGGATGACGTGGCCGCCTTGTCCGGCATGGAGGCAGGCAGTGACACGTGGATGCGTGAGCGTTTCCGTGGCGACCCTGACAGTTGGGTCGATTGCTTCGCGAGCGCGTACATGCGCGGCGTTGACCCGGTCGCATCGTACAGGGAGTATTTCCGCGTGTACGATGTGGCTGTCACGATGAGTGTCGTCAAGCGCTTGTTCCGCCTGTTTGTTGTGGATGGTGGGGAGTGTTCGACGGGCGAGTTTGTGGATGCTGTCGGCGGCGTCCTGACTAAGGGCGCGGCGGTGAGTGAGTATCGTGTGCGCCGTGAGCTGCGCGTCGAGGAAGATGCCAGGGGTGGTGTGTTGTGAGTCGCGAGTATGACCGCGAGGACGCGGATTTCGATAACCTGTTGGACCCGTACACGCCGGTGAAGCGTAACCGAGTGAACGTGGACAATATTGCTCGCGGCGAGCGGGCGAGCGCCGTCTCGTATCGTGAGTCTACTAACAGGTTGATGCTTGCAACCATTCGTAAGAATCTCGCTGACTGGGATGGGGAGGCGCGCGGCGTGTGGAGGGGCGCGAACCTCGCCGATTTGATTGCGCGTTCTGAGAAAGGCGAGGATGGCGACCCGGCTGCCCGTTTGGATGTGGAGAGTTTGCGCTTGTTGCAGCGTGAGGTGCGTTCTCATGTGCGTGAGGGTAAGCCGCTGCACGTGTGGTTGAGCGGCCCGGAGGGGTGCGGTAAGACTTATGTGGCGAAAGCGGTGTTGCGCGAGTTTATTCTTATGGGCGCGTCTAGCTTGCAGGGTACTCTCATGTTGCGTGCGAGTGAGTTTCTGTCGCTCCCGTCGGAGGGGTTTGATGGGAGGAAGCGTGTGGGCGCTATCATGCGCGCCCTGATGCACGGCCGTTATAAGACTGTGCTGTTGGATGGTGTTCCGTTCACTGCTCACGATAAGTCGTCGATGTCGCGCATGGGTGACGCGTTGTATAGTTTTTTGGACGCGTTGGAGTCTGGGGCGGAGTATTCGGTGGTCACGTCGGTGAGCCGTGTGTCCCGCGTGGCGTTGATCGGCGGTAAGATGGACGCGCGCCTGGTGCGTTTGCATAGCGCGCCGCACGGCGTTTCCGTTGATTTCGGGTCGCCCTCCGCCAGTCGCGGCGGCGACGACGGCGCGCCAGCCGCCGCTAGTGGTACTGTCCGGGATTCTGATGCGTTTGCGCGCGGCTTGTTTGTCGGCGATGGGGGTGGCGTGCTGTGAGTGTTTTCGGGAAAGAGAAGGACGCTTCGGCGTCGAGGTGGCGCGAGTTCACCGCCGATATGCGCGCGCCCGTGGATGAGGCGGAGCGTCACGGTGGTCGCGTGCGCCTCGTTGCGCGCCTTGGCGCGTTGGCGTGCGCGTTTGGTGTCCTGTTGGCGGTTCCTGGCCTGGTGGCGGTGAACGCGGCTGTGGGCGTGGGTGACGCGGGGTTGAAGGTGTGGAACGCTATCCCCGCTGACGTTGACGCCTCGCAGGTGGCGTCGAAGAGCCGCGTGTTGGACCGTGATGGCAACGTGATCGCTGAGCTGTGGGATGAGAACCGTGAGGAGCTTACGTCTCTCGATCAGGTGAGCGCGTGGGCGCAGACAGCCCTCGTAGACACCGAAGATCAGCGTTTTTGGGAGCACGAGGGGTACGACCCGAAGGGTGTGGCTCGTAGCGCCGCGTCCGGTGAGGGCGGGGGTAGTGGTATCACTCAGCAGCTTGTGAAGAATCTGCGCTACTATTCCGCTCAGTCGGATGAGGGTAAGGGTGAGGCGACGGCTGCGACGCCTGCTCGTAAGGTCGTGGAGTTGAAGGCGGCGGTCGAGTATGAGAAGAAGCACAGTAAGAGTGAGATTCTGCTCGCCTATTTCAACACGGTCGCTTTCGGTGGGCCGTCTACGTATTCTATCCAGTCGGCGGCGCGAGCGTTTTTTGGCGTGGACGCGTCCGACTTGTCTGCCGGTCAGGCTGCCCTGTTGGTGGGGTCCGTGCAAAACCCGTCGCTCTATAACATGTCTACAGAGGACGGTGCGGAGCGTGCGCGTGAGCGCGGGCGTCTGGTCGTTAATCGTATGAAGCGGTTGGGTCACTTGACGGACGATCAGGAGGCGGAAGCGCTGGCGGCCGTAGACGGGTTTACGCCGGTTGAGAGCGGAGGGGCGGCGGGAGGCTGCGCGTCCAGCAAATACCCGTTCTACTGCGATTACGTGGTAAAGTACATTCTGGGTAGCCCGCGCTACGGTGAGACGGTGGATGATCGTGAGCGTTTGTTGTCGGTGGGCGGGTTGACGATTAAGACGTTCCTTGATAGTGCGGCCACTGACGCTGTGGAGGCTCAGTTGCGCGCCGATTTTGGTACAACCAACCGCGTTGCTGTTCCGACGGTGGGCGTGGACCCCGGCACTGGCGGGGTGAGCGTGTATGCGGTGAACCGTGACTACGGTTCGGGTGCGGGTGAGACGATGATTAACCTCCCCCTTAACCCTGCTGGCACTGGTTCAACGTTTAAGATGATGGTGTTGGCTGCCGCGTTGAATAACGGCTACGACGTGGGGAATCTGTCGTTTTCGTCTGCGTGCCCACTGTACCCTGGGCCGGATTACGATAGCCCCGAGGGTGGCATCAACAACAGCGATTCGTGCGCGTTGCAGGGCGGTTTCTTGTCGTACCGTCAGGCCGCCGCGTATTCGTCGAACACGTGGTTTGCGACGTTAGAAATGCGTATCGGCGTGGATAAGGTGAAGGAGTTCGCCGCGTCGGTGGGTATTCCTGCGCCTGAGTCGATTTCGTCTCGCTCTTTGTCGTATGGTTTGGGTTCGACTGAGCACTCGCCGGTTGATATGGCCGCCGCGTTTGCGTCGTTCGCGTCTGGTGGCATTTTCTGCCCTGCTACGCCTGTGCAGTCGGTGACTGGCGTGGATGGTGTGGAGGTTGCGGCGGCGGATGGTTATGACCCGTCGGCGGATGCGTGTCGGCGTGTGTTGTCGCCTCATGCGGCGGCTGTTGTGGCTGACGCGATGCACGCGAACATGGACGGCACGGTGCCGAGCGCGTTTGGTTTGCGTTATCGCGTGCCGGGGTATGATGTGGCCGCTAAGTCCGGCTCTAACAATGTGATTAACAGCACGTGGGCGGTTGTGACCGGCGGGTTGGCGTTGTTTTCTAACGTGTATGATCCGGTGAACACCGCCGAGGGCATGGATTTCCACGAGTTCCGTGGTCACGTGGCGAGGTGGAATGATCATGCGGTGGCGCAGAGCGCGGCGTCGTATTTGCCTGGTGTGTTTGCTGCTCATGGGTATTCGCCTGCCGTGTATCAGAGTTCGGATATGACTGCTGCTGATGCTGCTCCTGTGTCGTCTGGTGGCGTGGAGGTTCCGTCGCTGACTGGGTTGTCGGGTGAGGCGGCGGTTGCTGTTGGCGAGGTGTCTGGGTTGCGTGTTGTTGTTGATCGTGAGCGTGCTCCGTCGGATGGTGTGCCGTCTGGGTTTGTTGCGTGGCAGAGTGTGGAGCCGGGTTCTCGCCTGTCGGTTGGGTCTCGCCGGGATGTTGTGGTGCGCTTGGCTGAGTGACGGCGCGCCCTGGCATGAGCCTCTCGCTCGCTGTGTGCGCCTCTCGCGGCTTTTCAGTGCCCGCATGACCGTTTAGGTGTCTGTGGGCATTTGTGGCCGCGAGAGGCGCTTCCAGTGTTTCGCTTGTTGCCTGTGGCGGTCATCGCCGAGAATCCGGACGCCCGGTGCGGCGAGGTTTTGACTCCCGCGAACTATTAGAGTATACATATGTATACGGGCGTGTTGGCGCGTGCGTTCCCTGACCGGCTTAATGCGAATAAACGAGAGAACGACCGGCCCCAGCGGCAAACGCACAGGACATCAACGAGCCTCGTCGAAACGATAGAAAACAAGCGCGCGTGCACGGCTTCGCGCGGAAGAAAGAAGGGGACGGTATGAAACTCGTCATCGCAAGCGCGGACCTCGTGAGCGGCATCAAGTACGCTGCGCACGAAGTCGGGCGCTCCAAGGATAGCACCCTCTACATGACGGTAGAGGGTGGCGCGAAGCCCACTATTACGTTCTACGGGAACGGGGTGAACAGTGAAGCGCAGGCGCGCCTCCCACTGTTCAGCCTCGACGCGAAGGGTATGATCGACGACGTTATGCGCGTCGCCCTGGACGCCTCAAAGACCCTGGCGCTGGCTGGCCTGCTCAGCCGCGCCGACTACACGACGATCACGTACAGTGGGGCGGCGTCCGCTGTCCCGCACATTGAACAGGACAGTGGCCTTAAAGTGCGCATGGCCGTTCACGCGGCCGCAATGGGGAATAGCCCTATTAGCGGGCGCATGAAAACGACCTTGAAGGCGCAGGAGTTGACGCGCCCGGCTCGCGCCGCAGATGTTGCGGCTCTCCTGTCTGCTGCTGATGCTGTCGCGTACGCGGAAAGCGCGGGCAGGCAGGGTGCGGCCCTGCGCATTGCGGATGGCGCGCTCACGTGCTTCGCTTACGGTTGCAACGCGATGGCCATGTACATTAATTCTGTCGATATTGAGGCTGTCTCGCCTGAGCCGGTCATGTTCTCGTGGGCTTCGCGCCCCGCGCTGGCGTGCCCGAGCGAGGGCGTGGTTACTCTCCTGGGGCGCGTTAACCGGCTGGCTGAGGGGCGTTTGGAGGCTTTCGGTTACACGGATGGTCGTTATTCTGTGCTTTTTAATGCTGGCGAGGAGTTCGCCGCGTTCGCTAACGGCGCGGCAGCCCGAATGGTGGACACGTGGCGTGAGAGCCAAGTGGACGTGTGCGACATGCCGCGCGTTCGAGCCATGACCGGCGCGCTCGTCACTATCCGTAAGGCCGACGAGCTGTCGGCTGGCAGCGACGCCGCGAACGACATGCGCGTCACCCTTGACGGGCCGTCCGCGTCCATGACGGTGACTGGCAGGGGCGGCGACGATTCTTCGTACACGACTGGAGCGGTGGACGATAAGGGAGGTCGCGTCCTGTCGGGTGAGCGTGTCGCGCGTTTTGCTGTGCGTTCTAACCCGGCGTCGTTTGACCGTATTGCCGCTGTGGCTGATGGCGCGGGTGACGCTGGCGTGCGCGTGCGCGCCTACGTTGGCGGCAACAGCGCGGTTCTCCTCTTGTATCCGTTGTCCACCGTGGCTGACGGTGTGGATAAGCGCACGGTTGAGGGCGCCCCGGTTGCTCACATGGTGCAAGACCTCGTGATTGAGTGAACGCCGTGGGCGGGGGCGCGGCTTTCTGCCCCGGTGGGGTTAGGCTGCTCCGCCCGCCCGTGCTACCGTTTGTTTAACTGTCGTCAAGAAAAGATGGGTGTTTTGTAATGTTTGGTCACGCGGTGGGTGTTCTTCCTTTTGCGGCGTCTTTGGTGACGTGCGCGTGGGCGAGCGCGGTTGGCGTTCGCGGCTCCGGCGGGCAGGGGCGGCGTCAGCGTATCGCTGGCGCTGTTGCCGTGTTGGCTGGCTTGGCGGTGAGCCTGCTGCTGTATGGCGTGGGTGACGCGTGGCTCGCGTTGTCGTTTGCGCCTTTTGCGGCGTGGGGCGTGCTGTGCGGCGTGGAGGATTACTGCAATCTTCGCGTGCCATACGATTCTCGCACGGTGAACGCCTTGTGTGGTTTGTCGCTTGTTGGCGCTGCGTTGTCGCCGTCAGTTGGCGTGTTCGCGTGGCTGCTTGGCGTGGCCGGGTGGATCGTTGGCGTATTTTTGGGTTGTTTTCGTGTCCCGTGGTTGGGCGGTGCCGACGCTCTGATGGTGCGGTATTGCCTGGTCGTGTGTGCCCCGCTGTTGGGTGGCGCGGGCGTGGGCGTTCTCGCGTTGGCGTTGCTGTTTACGGTGACGGCTGGCGTGTTGGAGTCGCAGGTGAAGGATCGCGGCGACGCGTTTCCTGCTGGTCCTGCGCTGGTGGTTGCCGGGTTTGTTGCGTGTTTGGCGCACTTCGTGGTCGCCGCTTCGGCTGCCGGGTGACCCTACCACCGCCCCGGGCGGGGCGGCCAACACGGTTTGCCCCGCCCGGTTTTCATGATTTTTCGGCGAGGGTACCCCGCCCCTTGTTGGCGGGGAGGAATCGCCTTCCCTTTCTTTCAATGATCTGCTATTATGGTAGCGGTTACTGAAACTAACGTCAAGACGAGGAAGGAGTCGCGACATGCTGAGTACGCTTACTTACACTGTGCGTGTTGATGCGTCTCCCGACCAGTCTCGGTTGCTTTCTGACACGTGCGCCGCCTATCTCGACTGTTGCAACATGGTCAGTAGGGTGGCGTGGGAAAACAAGACGATCAGCCAGAAAACTCTTCACCAGCTCGCCTACCGTAAGTTACGCGACGAGTATCATGTGGGCGCGCAGATGGCTCAATCGTCCATCATCCGCGTCATCGGGAACTACCGGACCATCAAAGAGGCGCATGGTAGCCCGTGGGCGACCAGCCAGCCGGAATACCGCTCGTCTGGTTATGATCTCGTGTGGAACCGGGACTACAGTGTCCTCAAAGACGGGCGGTTGAGTGTCAACACCCTTGACGGGCGAATCAAGCTCCCCGTCGATTGGAACCATGTGCCCGAGGAGTATCGTCACGGCAAGTTCGGGACAGCCCGACTGCTGAACCGTGACGGGAAGTGGCTCCTGCTCATCCCCAGTACCGTGGAACTACCAGACCCAGCCCAGCCGCAGCAAGTGGTGGGTGTGGACATGGGGGTTCGTTTCCTCGCCACCACATACGACAGTGAGGGGCGTACTGTTTTCTATGACGGGAAGGAGGTGAAACGGAAACGCGAGCATTACAAGAAGCTACGCGCCTCCCTCCAAAAGAAGGGGACGCGCAGCGCAAGACGCAGGCTCAGGAACATCGGAAAGAGAGAAAACCGTTGGATGCGAGACGTAAATCATCAAGTCTCCAAGGCACTCGTCAGCCGACAGTCGAAGCCCACGCTTTTTGCGCTGGAAAACCTTGAGGGTGTTCGTAACGCCACCGAAAGGGTACGTAAGAGCGACAGGTACGTGCAGGTCAGTTGGGCGTTCTACCAGCTACGACAAATGATCGAATACAAAGCCAATAAGGCCGGGCACTCTGTCATCGCGATTGACCCGCGCTACACGAGCCAGACCTGTCCGACATGCGGCCTGGTTCGTAAAGCGAACAGGCGCAAGAACAAGCACGAATACTATTGCTCGAACTGTGGCTACAGGTCCAACGACGACCGGGTAGCTGCGATGAATATTCAACGGCTCGGATACCAGAGCATCGTTGAAACCCAGTCAGACAAGCTCTGACGTGGGCGGTGTGCAGTCAACCACCCCCAGGTGTTCCGCCAGCCCAGCAATTGGGTAACAAAAGCGGGAGAGAAGCCGATATTGGTCGGCTCTCGTTTGCCGCCGGGCAGGGACAAGCCGCGACAAGTTAGCGTCGCAGCAGTTGACTGTTCACTTTATTTCTTTCCTTTTCTTGTAAGTTGGTGACTGTCCGTGTCTGTTGATGTTCCTGTTTTTTCTGACGATGACCCCGTTATCCCCGTGCGGGTTGACGATTTCGGGGACCCCGTTGACGCCGCCCCACCCGTCACTGTCTCAGGCGGCGTCGCTTTGTCGGGCAGTGAGGCGAAAGAGCTGACGGATGAGATTACTGCGTACATGCGGCGTGCGAGCGAGAAGATTCATGAGCTTGTCGCGCGAGCGCACGCCGGTAAGGCTCACCTTGCTCTCGGCTATGCGACGTGGGGCGAGTACGTGACTGGCGAGCTTGACATGAGCGTGTCACGCTCCTACCAGTTAATCAACATGGATCGTGTGATCCGCGCGTTCGATGAAGCACTGCCTGATGGTGCGTCCGTTGAGTTAACGGAGGCTGTTGCCCGCGATGTTCACCGTGACTTGGACGCTATCGCTGGGCGCATCCGCGAGGAGACCGCCGGTTTGGAGGCGGGGGATGCGGCGGCGCGCGCGGGCGAGATTGTGGAGGAGGAGCGTTCTCGTATCCGTGATTCTCGCGCGACCGCGAAGAAAGCTGAGGTGGATTATCCTACGCCGGTTGTTCCCGCCGATGACGTAGTGGGCGATGACGGCGGTTACGTGGGCGCGCCCGGCACTGCGCCGGTTGAGGTGGGGTCCGAGGATGACTGGGAGAACGTGTCCATGCTCGATGACGCGGCTGATAAGCTGTTGGAGCGCGCGGGCGTGAACCCAGAGACGGGCGAGTACAAGAACGGTCGCACGCCAGCCAGCGACGGTGGCCGCCCTCCCGTGTCGGAGACTGTGGAGCGGGGCGACCCGCGCGTCGAAATACTGTCGAGGTTCCTTGCCGCCGCAGATATTGTGGAGGGTTTGCCGGAGCCTGACGTGTTTGCGGCTGCCGCCGATTTCCTTGGTGAGGGTGAGCTTCGGGAGCTGCGTGGCCGCGTGCTAGAGTGTGCGTCGTGGATGAATCGCGCTGCCGGCATGCTGGGCCGCTGACCGATCCTCTTTTCTGCCGCCGTATGCGGCTCCTGCCCGCCCACTGTGATGTTTTGACGCGCTCACGGTGGGCGGGTTATTATTGCAGGTAAGGAGAGGCGTATCGTTTCTGCTGTCGCTTCCTGGCGGTTTTGTGGCGGCGTCAGCTCAGTTGGTTGTGGAGGGTTATTCGTGTCTGGTTTCAGGTTGTGGGCTGGTACGCGTTACGAGTGGGTGTATTCGCGTCCCGCGAGCGCTTTCGGCGGCGCTGCTGCGTCGGTCCAGGCCGCGAACGTGGGCGCGCCCATACCCGCCGCCACTGCCACCAGCGTCGCCGCCACTGGGGCGCCGCTTGACGGTGGCGCGCCTGTGGATGACGATCCGTCGTCGGTTCCCGCGCCTGTCGCGTCGATGAGCCAGACGGGGAAGTTCCTCATCTTTGAGGGCGTGTCGTCGCCTCGCTACGAGCGCGCGATTAGTGAGCTTGGTGGGATTCGGCGTAGCGGCTTGTGGCAGACGAGTTTCGCGCGCGTGTTTGATGTTGACGCGGCGAATGAGAAGTTGGCGGCGGACGGTTATCAGCCTATCCGGTTGGGTGAGGATGTGGCGCGCGCGTTGGCACGCCCTATTAGCGGCTATGACGGCGAGTTGGATAGTTTGAAGCTGGTCCCGGTGTCTGAGTTGTTTTTGGCGACGCACGAGTATTTGTCGAGGAGTCAGGCGAAGGCGGCTGCCGGGCGCTCCCTGCCTGAGCGTCTGTCTGCGATGGGGATTGAGAGCCTATACGACCTACTCATGCATGTTCCGCTCAGGCACGTTGACCGCGCGCACCCGGTCCCTATTTCCGGCATGTTGGATGGGGAGCAGGCGACGCTGGTCGGGCTGGTGGAGTCAGCGGAGCAGAAGGTGACGCCGCCTGTTCGTACCCCCGGCGTGAAGCAGCGTAAGGACGCTGTTTTCGTGGTGCGCGACGATGTTGGTTCCTTGGTTCGTGTCACGTTTTTTAATCAGCCGTGGCTTGTGAAGCAGTTTTTCCCGGGCGATAGCGTCATTATCACGGGTAAAGTACGTTTCTTTAGGGGCGGCAAGTCGATTAGCGGTTCGACGATTGACATGAGCGATAACACGGTGGGTGCGGCTCTTGTCCCCGTGTATCCTCAGTCGCAGAAGAACGCTGTGGATTCTGCGACTTTGGCTGGTCTCGTATTGGAGTTGCTGGGTCGTATTCGCGGCGTGCGCTCCCCCAGCTACATGCGTTTGCTGTCGCCTGATCGCGCGCCTATGTCGTTTTATGACGCGATTCGTCTCGTCCATTTCCCGGCTGACAAGCGCGAGTTCGAGGACGCGTTGTTGACGCTCGCGTACAATGAGCTTGTCCTGTTGGAAGTGCTGTTGCATAGGTTCCGCCGTTTTGATGAGCGCGTGGGCGTGTCGATGAGTGGGGGTGAGCGTGAGGTCGCGCGCCTTCGCGGGTCGTTGCCATTTGAGATGACGCGCGGCCAGGTGGAGGCGACGCGCCGCCTGTTGGAGTCGGCTGCCGATACGCGCGCACACGTGTCCCTGTTGATTGGTGACGTGGGTTCGGGTAAGACGTTGACGGCTTCGTTCCCGATTGTTGCTGCTGTCGCGTCTGGCAGGCAGGTCGCGGTTCTTGCTCCGACGGCTATCCTGGCGGAGCAGTTGTATGCGTCTATCCGCGTCTCGTGCGAGCGTGCGGGCGTGTCTGGTCGCGTGGCGTTGCTTGATTCCCGGTGGTCGGCTACGAGCGCGGAGCGTAAGCAGTTTAACCGTGACGTGGCTGACGGCGTTATTAGCGTGGCTGTGGGCACGACTGGGCTGTTGCAGAAGTCGGTCAGGTTCCGTGACCTGGGTCTCGTGGTGGTGGATGAGCAGCAGAAGTTCGGCGTGAAAGACCGGTCGCGTCTCGTTGAGGTGTGTGAGAGCGTTGGGGCGGCTCGCCCTGACGTGTTGATGATGACGGCGACGCCGATTCCTCGCGCTACAGCGCAGGTGTTGTACGGTGACGTTGAGGTGGTTTCTTTGCCGGATAAGCCTGCTGGGCGTCTGCCGATTGTGACGAGTTGGGTGCGCCGAGGTGCGGCGCAGGCTATCGAGCCTGATAGCGAGTTCGTGGCGCGCGCGTGGGCGGAGATTAAGGCTGGTAGGCGCGTGTTCGTTGTTGCCCCTCACGTGGAGGGCGATGATGCGGGCACGGTCGCGTCTGTGAAGCCCTTGTTTGACGCGTTGTCGAAGGGCGCTTTCAAGGGGGCGCGGTGCGCTATGTTGCATGGGAAGATGCGTAAGGATGCTCAGGATGAGGTGATGGCCGCGTTCCGTGACGGCGAATACGATGTGCTGGTCGCATCCCCCGTGGTTGAGGTTGGTATTGACATTCCTGACGCTACTGTGATTGGCGTGTTTAGCGCGGATCGTATTGGTGTGGCGAGCTTGCATCAGATGCGTGGCCGCGTGGGCCGTAATAGTTTCCAGTCGTATTGTTTCCTGGTCGCTGACCCGCAGGTGATGTCCGGTCGTGGCGTGAAGCGTTTGGAGGCTTTGGTGGCTTCTGATGATGGTGCGGCGTTGGCGTTTGAGGATATGGCGATGCGCGGCGGCGGCGACGTGTTTGGTGAGAGTCAGAAGGGAAAGGGGCGGACGCGTTTCTCGAACATCATGACTCAGGCACCTTTGTTGGGTGACGCGTCGGATGACGCTGAGCGTATTCTCGCTGACGAGACTGTGAGCGAGTCGGCGGTTGCGGCCGCCGTGGAATTGTACGGTGAGTACAGGGGCGACATGCTGTGAGCGTGGGAGCGTTTGTTCGCGTGGCGTTGCGCGGTTATTATGTTAACAGTTTCCTTTCACCGGTTTGGAGTGTGATTTGCTGATGGCGGGTAAGAAGATGACGAAGAATGGCGGCGACGCCCAGGCATCGCTCTTGGTGCAGGCGCGCCGCTTTGTGCGCAGGAGGTACCACACGAGGGGCGCGCGCGGTCTCGTCGCGCCGCTTGTGGGCGCAGTCGTGTTTGTTACCGTGGGCGTGTTGTTGGATGTGTTCGCTCCCGAGGGCCGCTGGTGGATGTATGCGCGTAGTGTCCCTGCGTTGGGCGGCGGCGTGTGCCTGGCGGTCGCCGTGGGCGTGCTGGGGCTGTTTTGGACTGATGTGCGTCGCCGCACGAAGCCTGACGGGTGGGAGCCGTGGAGGAGCCGTTTGAGTGTGCGTCAGCGCGTGGCCGCGTCCGTTTTGGGGTTTTCTGTGGCCGCGTTGTTGTCGATGGCTTCTGCTGGGACGTGGGCGTACACGCTCGGCGCGTGCGTGATGGTGTGTTACGTGCTGTCGTGTATTCAGTGGGCGTGGCCGACGCGCGCGGAGTCTGACCGTATGGAGTTGGGTATTCGTGATGAGCGGGATGGGCGTGCGCGTGTGGGTGTTGCTCGCACGTTTGATAACGCGGTGAGCGCTGCAAGGAAGCGTCGCAGGCGTGGCCGCTGGTGAGCTTTTGACGGGCGGACGGGTGTAGACGACTGTCGCCCAATTTGCCAATGTTTCGTGCATCCTTTAACATATTGGTAGTATTAAGCACTTTTATAGTAGCATCAGAACGTCTGAAAGGAGGGGCGCAGTGACGAAGAATCAAACTTATAGAGCGTTTGTTGCGCGCCCCTCTTATACCCTGAGCGTGGACGGCGAGCTGTTAGAGTCCGATCCTGTTATGGGTCTACTTGCCTCTGAGGTTCGTGATGTTTCGGCGTATGCCACTTACGTTGCGCGTAACGACGTTGCTTTAGGGACTGAGCTGGCGCGTGTTACTGCGACGGCTCCTGCTGAGGCGGGTCGTCGCGCGGGCGTGACTATGCCAGGTTTTCTAGTGTCAGGCAAGAGCGGTAGGTCGCGTAAAGAGATGCTGGTTCAGCATCGTGTGGTCACCGAGTATCGCTCTTATCGGGAGCGCGTTAACGCCGCGAACGGTGAAACATCTCGCTACGTTAGCCAAAGCTGGAAGCGCACCGTTAATGCTTCCGCGCCGTCGTATGGCGGCGATTATATTAACCTGGGTGCCGTTGATAAGGCTTATGCTGTGATCGAAAATGACCCGTTTGCCGACGGCGAGATTATCCTCAAAATGGTTATTCAAGGCGCGTGGTATCGGCTGATATTCGGTTTCGATAACACGCGGTTCACCGAAGGGAAAGTCACCCTACCCGTCGTTAAGGTTCAGGGCGGAACGCCTGTCTTTATTTTCGCTGTCGTCACTGATAACCCGGTTGTCCAGTTCTCGGGTGACTATGTTATCGGCGTGGACGTGGGAATCAACAACTACGCCACGGTCGTAGTGCGTGACACCAAGACGGGCCGGATAGTGTACGAAACCACGCTATCCCAGCGTATTCATTCACTGTGGAACAGTGTTCGCGCGTCTGAGAGGCAGGTGCGCGCTCTGAAAAAGAAGTCCGACCGGCTTCTCTCCCAGCGTCAAGCTCGCATGTCGGCTTTGGATGAGGCGCAGTTCCACCGTGAGGCAGCTTCCCGGAAGAAACGCGAACTAGCTATCCTTGCGGCGCAAGAAATCGCCAACCTATCCCACACGTTCGATAACGCTGTGGTTGTCGTGGAGGACTTGGGCTGGATCGCCAATACCATGCAAAATGGCCGCTGGAACAGGGGCGAACTGGTGAAATGGCTCACTCACTACGTGTCGCAGAACGGCGGCTGGGTGGTTGCCGTGAATCCTGCGAACACGTCACAACAGTGCCATAAATGCGACGAGAAGGTAGCGCACCCCACGCACGAGGTGTCCGTCTGCCCTGAGCACGGTGCGATGGACCGGGATGTTAACGCTGCCGCCAACATCGCAGCTAGAGCTATACCGCATGTCGTTAAAGCTCGGGTGACACGCGCGAAAAATCGGAAACTCAGGTCACAAGTTCCGCTCAGGACGCCGCCCGCCAGGGCTTCGCTGCGATACCCAGGGCGGGACAGGACGAAAAACGCACCTACGCCAAAAAGGAAGAAGAACCGGCCCCGAGTTGTTGGGGAGGTGATTCTTCCAATTAGCCCCGCTAGGGTCATTGTTTCGGCCAGGGTACTAGCGGACTGCGGCACACAGGGCGCCGTGGGGACTTGTCAAGCGGCTATCAAACAGGGTAACATGACTAACGAATGTAGGTTATGTGACCTTTGATTGATACTCGATGTGGCGGCATCTTGTTCGCCCGTTTTGTTTCCTTGTTGTGGAAGGTTTGGTGTAGGGGTTGCTTGATCGTGATGCTCAGTTGATGGCTGAGATTAGGGCGATGGCGGAAGAGTTGGATGCGGCTGTGGATGCTGGGTCGTTTGACCAGGTGAATCGTTTGATGCTCAAAGCCGCTCATCTGAATCTAATGTTGGCTGATAGGACAAACGCTGCTCAGGACGCGTTGCGGAAGGTGTCTGGCGAGCATAAGCGTGCTGTCGCTGAGGTGACGTTGCAGGTGCGCGACTTGCCGTCCGCTGACGTGAGGCGCGCGGCTGTGGATAGTGATGCTCGCGTGTGCGAGTTGGACGTTCAGGTGTCGGCGTATAAGGCGGCGATTGAGATGTTTAAGACGAGTTCTATGGCTGTTCGTGCGGCGTTGGATGCGTTGCAGACGGTTGCGAACAATCACCGCGCGGTCGTGAAGATCGCGTGACCCGCGTCGCTCTTTCAACTTGCCGTTGACTGTTGTTGTGTTGTTTCTTGTTTTTGTGGGGTTTGTTGCCTGATGGTTGATTCTCGCGGCACTGGTTCTGGTGGCGGCGTGTTGCCTGAGCGTGGTTCGCGTCGCATTGCTGGCGGTTCTCGTTCGGGTGATGGCACTGTGTTTTTGCGCGTCTTGTTGGCGTGTGGCGTGATCGTTGCCGTGGTGTTGTGCGCGTGGTGGCTCGGCGGCGAGGGGTCTGAGGGTAGGTATGTTGTTGTGGGCGATTCGATGTCTCCTACTCTCGTGCCCGGCCAGGATCTTGATGTTGATTCTGGCGCGCCGGTTCAGTCTGGTAGCGTGGTGGTGTTTGAGGAGCCGGAGGGTTGGCGGCATCCTGGCCAGGTCGCGGTTAAGCGTGTGGTGGCTGTGGCTGGCGACGTGGTGTCGTTGCGTGGTGGCGGTTTGTGGGTGAATGGTCGTATGGTGGCGGCGTTGCCTGGGTCGTGCGCGTCCGGCGTCGAGACTGTTGTGCCTGATGGTGGCGTGTTTGTTGTTGGCGATAATAGGGCTGTGTCTCGTGATTCGATGACTGTGGCGTGTTCTTCTGGTAACGCGTCGGATGGTGTTGTTTCATTGTCGTTTGTTCGCGGCGTCGTGCGCTGACAGTGGCGCGTGGTGCGAGAGGGTGTTCTGATGTCTTTTTTGAGGCTTGTTGTTGATAAGGACGCGTCGTTTGGCGTGTTCCAGGAGGCGCTGGCGCGCGTCCAGTTGGGTGGTGTTCCAGCACATTATGTGCGCGATGGGGAGCCGTTGGCGGCGTGCCGTGAGGGCGCGTTGTTTGATGGGGGCGACGCCAGGTCTCTGATTGTGCGCCGCGTGTCGGCTGATGACGTGAAGCGTTTCTCGCAGTTTTTTGGCGGCCTTGTTGAGGGCGGTGACGTGGCGAGGGCGGCTGACCCTGGCCTGTTGATTGTGTGTGAGTGTGCGCGCACGTCTACTCGCAGGTTGGAGAGGCTGGTTCGTGATGCTGGCGGTGACGTGGTGGTGTTGCCGAAGCCTGGGCGTGGCCGTAGCGTGGCTGACGAGTTGTTGGATTGTACGGGCTTGTCTGCTCAGGCGAAGCGTTTTTTGCGCGAGTATGCGGGTGAGGATTTTCAGGTGATTGTGCCCGTGTTGTGTCAGATCATGCTGAGTGTTGACCGCGCGGATCAGCGTCGTATTAGTGTCGATAATTTGACTGGCCGTTTGTTGCGTGAGGGGGCGTTGAAGCCGTGGCTTGTGGAGGATCCTGTTTTTCGTGGTGACGCGGCTGGGGCTGCGCGCGTGTGCCGCCGCGTGTTGGATGGGGGTGTTCACCCGTTGGCGGTTGCGAAGATTTTGGAGAAGATGCGCGTGATGTCGCGTGTCGCTTCCTTGTTGCAGGTGGGGTGTGATCGTTCGCAGGTTGCGCACGCGGTTGGGTTGGATGCGTCGTCGTATCAGTTCCGCCTGGTGTTTGATCGTGCTCGCGCGTTGGGTGTGGGGAAGTGCAGGCTGTTGTCGGATTTGTCGTCTCAGTTGTCGCGTGGGTTGAAGTCGTCCACTGCTTTTGGTGGCGAGGAGTTGTTGACTGTGTTGGTGCCGTTGATGGCTGACGTGGTTGCTGGTCGCGTGTGTCGTGTGCCTCGTTTTGTGTGCGACTTGCCGGGTAACTAGTTGTCGTGTTACTGTTGTTTTTGTTCGTGCGAGTTTAACTGCCCGTCTTTTGGTTTTTGTTGGCGGCGGTTATTGAACGCATAAAAGGTGTGCGCCGTTTTTGGCGCTCGTTTTCCTAGAGGAGAGTGTTTCTATGTCTGACATTGTTCGCGATAATGGTAGCGAGCTGGACGGGGTTGATGAGGTGACGCAGAGCGTTACCGGCGAGGGCGGCGCCCAGCCTGCCGATGGCGGTTCTGCGGTGTCGTGGGATGAGATCGTGTCCGGCGGGGAGTCGGGTTCGAGCTTGGAGCATGACGGCGTTAGCGACGCTGGTGCGGCTCGTGTGAAGCGTAAGCGCACGGTGGCGGTTTTCGCTGTTGCGGGTGTCCTGTTGGCTGGCGTGTTGGCGGCTGGCGGCGCGTACTGGTGGGAGCATCATGATGATGTGGAGGTGCCGTCTGCTCCCGCCGTGTTGTCTCAGGGTGTGGACCCGTGCGCTGGTTTCACGTCGGTTCGGCTCGCCTGTAGTGTGGAGCAGGTGACTTCGGGCGATGTTGCGCGTGACGCTCTGGTGTCTCAGTCTGCCCAGGCTGGTTCGACGGTTAATATGGGGGATGCGGTTGTGTTGTCGTATTCGTCGGGTCCTGCGTCGGCGTTTATGCCTGACGTGTCGGGTATGAGCGTTGAGGATGCGACGAAGGCGTTGTATGCGGTTGGCGTGTCTGTTGGTGAGGTGCGTCAGGTTGAGGCTGGCACGGTCCCGGTGGGTACTGTGACTGGCGCTTCTGTGGCCGCTGGCTTGGAGGTGTCCAACGGTGATAGCGTGTCGTTGGATGTTGCGTCTGGCCGCGTGAATCTGCCTGATTGGAAGGGTAAGACTCGCGAGTATGTGGAGTCGGATGCGAAGAAGATCGGCGTTAATGTGTCGTTTAGTGAGCAGGAGAGTGACGGCGGGGCGGGTGTCGTGTTGTCTCAGTCTGTTGCTGCTGGCGAGGTTGATTCTGGGACGGAGGTGAGTGTTGCTCTGTCGAAGGCGAAGTCTGATCCGGAGTTGGCTATTCCTCGTGTAGTGGGCTTGTCGGGTAACGACGCGCAGGCTGCGCTCGTGAAGGCTGGGTTTTCTGCGGTGACTGTTGTGACCGTGAAGAACAGTGAGGTTACCTCGGAGCAGGTGACGCATGTTGTTCCCGCCGAGGGCGCTAAGGCTAAGGCTTCTACTCCGGTGACGGTTGTTGTGTCGCAGCCTTACGCGTCTGCGTCTGGTGATCGTCCTCAATCGAAGTGATGTGCGGGCGCGCCAGGTGGGGTCGCGCGCGTGTAGCGCGTTTCCCGTTTGGCGTGCCCGTTTCCTTGTTATCTATGTGAAGGATTGTGTGTGAGTACGAAGAAGAGCAGGAATACGCCTCGTCATAGGGGCGAACGTAAGCGTGGCGCGTCGTCTGGCTGCCCGAAGCATCGCGCGAGGGCTACGGTCCCCCGCGCTGGTGGTGTGGCGGCTGTCGCGGCTGCCGCTGTGGCGTTGTGCGCGATGCCGGGGGTTGGCGCGGCTGCGGCTGCTGAAGCGCCGGTTGATACGGCTGATGCGCGCGTGAGCGTTGCGACGAGCGCCGGTGTGGCGTCTTATGATTTTAAGACTGGCGTGTCGCCTGAGTCGTTGGGCGAGTTTTTGGAGTCGAAGGGCGTGGACCCGGCTCTAGTGCGCACGTCTGATTCTAAGGCGGTCGATGAGGGTCAGGTCATTCATGCGGGCGATTCTGTGCGCTTGTATGCTGTGGAGGAGTCGCGCACGGAGAGTGTGGAGGAGATTCCGTTTGAGACGGAGACTCGCCCGTCCGATGAGCTGTTTGTTGGCGAGACGCGCGTGCAGCGCTCGGGTGAGCCTGGGAGCGTGACGAAGGTTTCGACTGTTCGTACTGACTTGTCGAGGGATAAGAGTGTGAACGCGTCGGCTTCTGATGGGGCGGATGCTGATAAGGTTGAGTCTACGGTGTCGTCTACTGTGACGAAGGCTCCGGTGAGCGAGGTCGTGTTGGAGGGGACGAAGCCTCGCGAGGTTGAGGCTGCGCCTGACGCTGACGATGCTTCCGGTGACGCCGCTGGCGTGTCTGGCGGCGTGAGCGCCGCATCGGGTTACGTGTTGTCTGATGAGGCGAAGGCTAATCGGGCGGTTCAGTTGGCGTTGAGTAAGAGGGGCGCGCCTTACGTGTGGGGCGAGGAGGGCCCTGACGAGTTCGATTGTTCTGGTCTTGTGTGGTGGGTGTATCATGACCAGCTTGGCTATAAGGATTTGCCTCGCACTGCGGCTCAGCAGCTCGCGTATGGTACGCGGGTGAGTGTGGATGATTTGAAGCCGGGGATGTTGCTTGCGTCGAGTACGCATATCGGCATTTATATTGGTGGCGGTCAGATTGTTCACGCGTCGCATCCGGGTGTCGGTGTGACGGTGAGTTCTCTTCAGTGGGCGCTTGATTATGGGATGGTTCCTATCGCGTTCTGATGCTGTTTCGCCTGCCCGCGCTGTGGCGCGCCCCGTGCTCCTTTTGTGCGGAGTGTGGGGCGCGCCTTTTCTCACCCACTGTTTTGTGATGGAGGTCACTTTGTTTCTGGTTGTTTTAATATCGTCTGTGTGATATTATGGTTTCATCTGGTGATCTTGTGTGTGGGTGATCCGGATGTGACACTCGCGTCTGTTGGGTGTTCGCGTTACTTGCTGGCGCTATTTGAGCGCTGGCCGTCCTTCTGGACGTAATCAAGAGCAGAGAAGACTGGCTGCCGTAAGGTAGGTTGGCGCTAACCCCACGTTGTGGGCGAAAGCAAAGAGCTTGATTGCGTAACCGTAGGGGTTTCGTGAACGTCTCGCATATTGCGGGTGTCTGGTTGCGCGGCTTTTAGCTGCTGCACCGCCCCCAACTGTTCTTGCGCTTGCGCGCTCAGGGAATACGCTTGGCGGCCGCGTGGCGGGGTTCTCCTCGCTGACGCTGGTTGTTTTGTGTGTTTCTCTTTGAGTGCCCGTTTGAATGGTTGGGGGTTTTCTTTGTTGTGGGGTTGGTTTGCTTTCTTCACTGATGTTGCGTTACGATAGGAGCAATATTGGTAAGTGA
>ERZ773197.1151-NODE-1151-length-19154-cov-3.042411_pt1 | contig 19154 bp, 18 predicted proteins | sample MGYA00580999_ERZ773197 | MGnify/ENA primary metagenome ERZ773197 (study PRJEB29015, sample SAMEA2738166) | human oral metagenome | biome: human oral; feature: human-associated habitat; material: saliva | place: China | collected 2185 ...
CTAGACAAGCAATACAGTAATTACTATTTTTCATTATGTAAGGCATCACAAAAAGTCGCTCGTTTTCATCAAAATCCAGGAATATTTTAGACGGCAGCATTTCAAATATTTGTGCGCAAATACCCAAAATTGAAAGCGGCATCATTATAAATATCAGTATGTTAAGCATTTAATTCTCCTAAATTATGTTTGAATTTATTTTACAATATATGTAATTATATACTAAAAATAGGATTTGTCAAGAGGACTTTGAGAAATTTGAAATAAAAAACGGAATACTTTGCATTCCGTTTTTGAGATTGTACTATTTGTTTAGTTGGTTCGATGACCATGACTTACGGTAGGTGCAGTTTGGCAAACCTTTGTCAAATTTGCATATTGAATTGAAATGACAAAATTCGCAAGCGTCGCCGTTTCCTGTTTTGCCGGGGTATATCTCGATATTGCCGTCGCTCAATCTTTCGCACAGCTTGGATATTACAGCGTTAACAGAGCTTAGAAAATCATCAAATTCAATTTCATCAAGCATATATTTATCGTTTTTCTTTATTCCGTCTTTGGTCTTTTGTATACTTGCAACTTTTGAAAATCTTGAAAAATCGGAATCCAGCGAATTTACGATTTCCTCTGAGTTTAGGAAAATTCCGTCCAGTTTGTATTCTTTTAGCATATCATCATCGGATAATTCGTTTGTAGCACCGCTCTGAAGGGATATGCTTTTGTCCGAGAAATGAAAATAAAACATTCCGGCAGGTTTTGTCGCTTTCGAACCCGATGTGGCGGCTTTCAGGTATATAGCCAGTTGCAGTTGAAAGCCTGCGAGTACGGAGTCTTTGTCGAATTTTGTGAAGCCTGATTTGTAATCGACGATTTTGCAATATTTTGCGCATGCGCCGTTTATTATATCGACTCTATCTATTTTGCCTTCTATACTTATGGGGATGTTTGCATCTATCTTTATAGCAGGGAATGTTGCAGCAATGCTGTTTCCGAAGGTTGTTTCGCAAAGCATTTTTTCTATTTGTCCCGACCGTATTTGAGCGATTACGGCACAAATAACTTGCAAGCAAACGTTTCTTATTCGCTCGATTTTGTAGGGACCGTCAGCTTCATCGAACAAAAAACCGTTTTGATAATTTTTAGTTTCGAACTCTATTGTTTCGTCAATTATAGCTGACAATTCATCGCTCGTAATATTCATCCACCTTGAATCGGGACTGGATACAGGAAGATTATCGCTATTTAAATTTTCTGAAATTTTTTGTGCTACACTGTGATATATATCTCCAAAATGTCTGCCCGAAAGCTCAAAAGGGGAGTCATCTGCTACTTTTATTCCGTATGTTAGGAAATAAGCGAACGGGCAGGCTGCATATTTTTCCAGCCTGCTTGGGCTTAGACGCATATTGATTTTATCACCGAGATATAACTTGTGCGCATCATCTTTTGATAACTTTGCGGCTTTTACTTCGAATTTAAGTGCAGATGCAAGTTTTTCGTATACGTCTTTTTCGTGTTTAATGCACCAAAAAAGTGCGGCAGTTTCAGCGTCTGTGAGGGTGTCGTCATTACGCAGCTTTGAAGCTATGTGGAGCATTGTTTTTGTGGGAATAGAGAGCAGATTTAAATTTTCACCGCTTGAGTATATATCGCCTTTGATTTTATTCTTTGCAAATATTTCAGCTAGACGCAAAAATATTTGAGCCGGTTTCATGCTATCACCTGCAAGTGTTGATTCTTCGTAACTCACAAAGAGCCTGTGTAAAGGCGCGGCGAGCATACGGTAAATTGCAAGGTTTTCTTCTGCAATTTTAGCTTGTGCAAGTTCTCCAAATTCAATATTTGTTACATTCAGTATTTGGGTTTTCTCGTCGTTACTTATAAGAGTTTCGTTTGTTGCCGACAGGGGTAAAATTCCGTCGTTTGCGGCAAGAATTAACAACACGGGAATTTGCCCTATTCTGCTTCGCTGAATATTGCCGATTAGTACCTGATCGCTTGTGGAAGGAATCATACCCATTTTGATAGAAGCAAATCCGGATTTTAAAATTTCTTCTATTACCTCATTTTCGACTTCTTCGTCTTTTAGAATTAGTGCAAGCTGTTCGTATAAATTGATGATAATATTCCAGATTTGAGAATTTTCCAGTGCAATTTCCGTCAATCCCATATTTTCGTATTCTCTTATATTTGCTTTCAGTTTGTCCGGAACACCAAGATCCAGTTTCAAAAAATTATAGAGAATTTCGATTTTTTCTCTTGCCGATTTTACGGAGTTTATCGCGGCTCTAAATTTGATAAGCGGTGAAATTGCCATATCTCGAAGCGCATTTATTTCAGCGATTTCAGGTTCGAGTTTGGCGTTTAAATCCGTTTTATAAAATTCCTTTAGCCACATATTACCTTTGATTTTGTACTTCCTAACGTAATTTTCAAGTTTTTCGATTTCCGTGCGGTTCAAGTCGGAAAATCCGCTTTTGAGGAAGCTGATAACGGCGGCGGTTGTGAGTTTAGGTTTTGCAGCTTGCATTAAGGTCAGATTCAGTGAAATAAGCGAATTGTGGAGAACATCACGATTTTTATCCAGAAAGCACTTAATACCATATTCTTCAAATGTGCGCTGTATAACAGGTCCCATATTGTCTATATCGTTACATATAACGGCTATGTCATTTAATTTGTAGTTTGATTCAGATAGTAAATTGCGCACGAAAACGGCTGCAGTTTCCGCTTCGGTATATATGTTTTTTGCGCGGTGCAAAAAAATATCGCTTGCAGAGGAGCTATATGATATTGGCGGGTATGCGAAAATTTCCTTTTCGATTATAGAGAGCGCATGGGATTTATCCGTTACAGCGTAAATTGAGTCTGAAATTTGCGAAATTACACATTTTTGACCTATTGTTTCGCAAGACTTTTGTAGTTTGTAAATGAATTTGCGTGTAATATCGAAAAGCTCGTAGTCGCGGGCGGTGCTATCAATATCACCGGTCAAAAATAGGTTCACGGATTTTCCTCTTGCGATGAGCCTCACTATAAATTCTAAATTTTTAGGAGCCATATAGTCATATTCACTTATCCAAAAATCGGTGCCTGTGATTGAGGTGCTTTGTTCGGCGCGCTCTATGAAAATTTCGTTTATGTCCTTGGTATCTATGTATTTCTTAGCTATTTGTGATTCGTATTCGCTGTATATTGTCAAAAGGTCCGTAAGTTTTTGGTATAAAACCGATTTGTCGTCAACGGTTTTGATAAGCTCTGCCAATTTTGCGCTATCTATGTAATATTGCTGAAATTCGCCAATCTGTTCGTCAACTAATTCTATAAAACCGGATTCACCTGCCAATTTAGTAAAGTGTGTAAGTTTATCGACATTTTGCTTAATTATGTTATAAATGAGCATCTGTCTGCCATATTTGTCGAGCAAAATTTCTTTAGGTTTTCCCGTTTCTTTGAGTATTTTATATCCCAGACGTGTAGGGCTGAGAATTTCAAGGTCTATAACGGCAGATTTACCCAAATACTTGAAAGCGTTTTTTTCGGATTCAAGGGTGTATTGGTCGGGAACGATTAGAACTTTGTTGCCGCTTGTTTCTTTGATTTGTTCGAATATGACTTTGTTTTTGTCGATGTTTTCTCGCACCAGATAAATGTTCAGCATAATTCCTCACCTTATATCAAATAATATATTATTAAAAGTAGTTGTTGATTGAGTTTATTGTACTAATTTCGGGCAGATTCGTCAAGCAACGGGCTTTACTTTACATAAAATGCAAATAAGAAAAAATTAAAAAATTTGAAAATCATATTGCATATATTGCGTGTCTATTTTATAATGGGACTGTAACAATTAGAGATTAAAAAACTTGGAGGTTGGATATGGTATTCGATAAAATCAAAAACATAATAATGGAAGAACTTAGAGTATCTGAGGCTCAGGTAACTATGGACACGCATTTGATGAAGGATTTGGAAGCGGATTCGATAGAGGCTGTGGAAATAATTATGACTATTGAAGACGAATTTGATATTGAAATTCCCGAAGAAGATGCGGATAATTTCGAATCTATCGGCGATATAGTTAGATATGTTGAAGAAAAGATAAAGTAATGAATAAAACAAGAATATCAAATGCGGTGATTAAGAGGTTACCGAGATATAGGCGCTATTTGAGCGAGCTTGCACGAAAAGGCGTAGACAAAGTGTCTTCGCGGGAATTAAGCGAACTTATGGGATATACCGCTTCTCAGATTCGTCAGGATTTAAATACATTCGGCGGATTCGGTCAGCAGGGGTATGGCTATAATGTTGAGGCGCTTCATCAGGAGATTAGCATTATATTGGGATTGGATAAGCAATATAAGATGGTTATAGTCGGTGCAGGAAATCTTGGTCAAGCCATAGCGAATTACACCTCTTATTACAAAGCCGGATTTGTTGTTGATGCCTTGTTTGAGGTAAATCCAAGATTGATAGGCTTGAAAATCAATGATAAGAATGTTTTAGATTATGAAAATTTAGTTGAATATGTAGGGAATAATAAAATTGATATCGGAATTATTTGCACAACCAAGGAGGCTGCGCAAGAAGTTGCCGACAAGCTCGCTTTTGCCGGAGTGAAAGGTATTTGGAATTTTGCACCGGTTGATTTGGAAGTGCCGGTGTCGGTTGCGATTGAGAATGTGCATTTGAGCGACGGGCTTCATTCGCTTGCATACCATATAAATAAAAATCACGAAAAGAGAAATAAAAAATAACCGTAATTAAAAACGGTTATTTTTTTAATAACTGATATTAGAAAGTGAATTAACCTTCGATAGCATCTGTAGGACAGACACCAGCGCAAGCGCCACAATCGATGCAAAGATCAGCGTTGATTACTCTTACTCCACCATCTTCTTTGATAGCTTCAACCGGACATTCAGGTTCACAAGCTCCGCAGTTGATGCAAGCATCTTCGATAATTTTATATGCCATTGTCAGATCTCCTTTCGTATTTATAAATTTCACTAATAGTATAACAAAAAGAAATGGATAAGTAAAGATGAAAGTTTATGCCTTAGTAGGAAAAAGTGGAACAGGTAAAAGTTACAGGGCGATGAGTCTTGCAGCTGCTAAAAATATAAATGCCATAATAGATGACGGACTTTTTATATCTGCAGGTCAGGTAATAGCAGGAAGCTCCGCAAAAAGGGAGCAAACAAAGCTGGGAGCTATCAAGGCTGCACTTTTTACAAAAGATGAGCATCAAGGACAGGTAGTTGAAAAAATTAAAGAAATAAATCCTGAGGCAATACTGATTTTGGGCACATCCGATAGAATGGTTGAGCAAATTGCAAGTAGGCTTGGACTACCTGAAATACAGGAAACTACCTATATAGAAGACATTACGACGCAAAAGGAAAGGGACATCGCACAAAAGGAGCGAAACGAGCTTGGAAAGCACATAATACCGGCGCCGGCGGTGTCGCTCAAAAACGATTTTTCAGGATATTTTTTACATCCGCTTAGAATGGTAAAGCGGTTCGGACTGTCTAAGCACAAGGCAATTCAGGCGGAGAGGACGGTTGTGCGCCCGACATATAGCTATCTTGGAGATTTTTTTGTTTCGAAAAAAGTAGTTAGAGATTTGGTGTCGTATCTGGGTATGAAAAACAGTGCGGTGTCGGAAGTCGTTTCGGTAATATCTAACAATTCAAAAGATGGAGTAGAGCTTACTGTTATACTAAATATGGTTTATGGATTTAACATAATAGAACAGGCGGAAATGCTGCAAAGTGAGATTGCACGGGCAGTTGAGGAAATTACGGCATTTAACATAGCGTGCGTCAATATAGAAATAAAAGGACTGATATAGTATGGAAAAATTAGAATTGCAGGTCCGCGACTTTGACTTGGTGCAAATATTTGAATGTGGGCAGTGTTTTCGGTGGGAAAGACAGGCGGACGGTAGGTATTTCGGGATAGTTTCCAACAAAGCCGTGTATATTTCGCTTGAGAACCGAGATAATTACTCGGGTGTACTTACGATTGAGGCGAAAAATGCAGTAGCGGATAGGGCATTTTGGGAAAGTTATTTTGATCTCGGCAGAGATTATGGGAAGATTAAAGAGCAACTTGCTGCGAAAGACAAAAAACTCGCTGTAGCAATTTCCTATGGCGAGGGAATACGAATTTTGAAACAGGACATATTTGAAACGATAATTTCGTTTATAGTTTCACAAAACAGCAATATACCGCGAATAAAGAAATGTATAAACGCAATTGCAGAGAAATTCGGCGAGCGTATTGTATGTGAAAATGGTGAAGCGCATTATGCGTTTCCGACAGTTTTTGAACTTCAAAAAGCCGATGTCGAAGATTTGAAAATGCTGAAATTGGGATATAGGGCTGAATATATAGCTGCTACAAGTGCGCGGCTTGCAAGAAATCACGAGGAATTTGCACGAATAGGAGAAATGGATTACAAAACGGCACGTGAATTTCTTTTGGGACTTTCCGGCATAGGACCGAAGGTAGCGGATTGCATATTGTTATTTGGACTCGGCAAATTTGAGGCGTTTCCCATAGATGTCTGGGTGAAGCGCGTGATGCACGATGTTTATGGCTTTGATGAGAAGGATACAAAAGGGATGAATGAATATGCGGCAACTCATTTTGGGGATAACGGCGGAATAGCGCAGCAGTATCTTTTTTATTACATCAGAACTTTAGCAGGTAAATAATAGACCGTTTTATGGTATATAGGGTATTAAATTTAAAAATAGGGAGAAACTACGGTATCTCCTTATTTTTTGTAAATACACATATTGTTCTTTCGAAAAAATTAATGTTTTTTTGTGGTCAAAATATTGACAGTTGCCGATGGCTAATGATATAATTCCCTCCGTATAGTTAGCGGTTGCTAACTAAGTACAATTAAAATACATGAAATATTGAGGAGGAACAAAATTGAACATTAGACGACTTTCCATTTTGACTTTTGCATTTGTATTCGGCTTTGTATCAATGACCGGATTTTTTACAGCTTCAAATGCAGAGGAAGCCAAAGGCATAATGCCGTCGGACATAGATGGACACTGGATGGTAAATACGCTTAAAGATTTTAACAAAAAAGGCTATCTAAAAGGAGATGAAAGCGGGAGGGTATTCCCTGATAAAAATATGAGCAGAGCTGAATATGCTGCGGTAATAAATAGAATCATGCAATTTTCTGAAGAAAGCAGCAAGATATCCGATTTTACGGATATAAGCAGCAATGCGTGGTACAGATCCGACATGGCGAAGGCGTTACAGGCGGGGTACATGAAGGGGACAAGTGCGAACACTATGTCGCCGGAAGTTGCAATTACCAGAGAACAGGCTTTCGTAATGCTTTATAGGCTCACTTATCCAAAGGGCAAAGAAGGACAAAAAGTTGCGGATATATCGAAATTTTCCGATGCTGCAACTATATCGGATTATGCGAGGGAAGCTATATCGGTATTGGTAGCGGCAGGTGTAATTAGCGGAGAATTTAACAGATTGAATCCGAAGAAAGATATAAGCAGGGCACAAGCGGTTCTGATTCTTTCAAAGAGCGAAAGAAAAATGGCAGAGGTACTCAAAAATATCAACGAGCAGGAATTTGAAGGTACGGGAGCCGGCTACGGCGGCACGATGAAGCTGAAGGTGCTTTTCGATAAAGGGAAAATAGTTGATATTAAGATAATTTCCGATAATGAAACAGGCTCGTATTTGAGCAGAGCAAAAGCTATTATAGCAAAAATTATTGAAAAGCAAAGCGTGGAAGGAATAGATAATATTTCCGGAGCCACTCTTTCTTGCAATGCAATAAAGGATGCTGTAAAGGATTGCATATCTCAGCAAAAAGGAGAGGGAAGCATCGGGACGGTAGGAAGCACAGGCGCCAATAGAAAACACGGGGCACCGCTTTATAGCGGGATTGACCTTTCAAGATATCTGAAAAAATTGCAGGATAAGGAGTATTCAGGTTCTGCGCAAGGATATAGGGGGCAGATGAATGTAAAGGTAACCGTAAAAGACAATGTGATAAAAAATGTTGTTATAGAGGAAAACAGCGAGGATGTAAGCTATTTGGCGAGTGTAAAAAGCTCCATATTAAAGCAATTTGCAGATATAACATCGACAGAGAAAATATCTGCGGTATCAGGAGCAACTTTTACGAGAAACGGACTGGTTAGAGCTGTTGAAAATGCGGTTATCGCAGGTAATATCGACGAGTCATCTTTGACTATGAACCAAAGGGGAGATTTGTCGGTTGCAGGCGGTCAAAATTCCGAGCTTCTAAAAATGCTTGTAAGTAGCGTAGAGGAGGTGAAAATAAAAGCTAAGCCGATTGATACGGGAAAAGAAGTTGTATATAAAGGGGAAATAGCAAAGCGAATAATAAATACAGACTCGGGCAAAATAAATTTTGCAGCTAAAAATGAAAACGGGGAGTATATATTTGAACCTTCAAGTAAATACGAAATTGAGGTTAAAACAGGCCCTCAATTAAAGGCTATGAATTTAAAACTGGGAGAGTATCATGCACCGCAAGAATCGGAAATAGATTCGACTTTTAAAGATGGAACATATTACGGTGAGGGGTATGGATTTTCGAGTGCGGAAAGACAAAGTAAAAATGGAGATAAAGGATTCGATTTCCCTAAAAAGAATATAGCGAAAATAACCATAGCAAGGGGGACCGTTGTAGATGCGGCGCTTGAGTTTTTCGTAGACGATGATGATGATTGGAAATATACAGGCGGTTCGGAAAGAGTAGTAGATTATGTAAAGAAAACACCATTAAAGAAAATTTATGAGCAATTTAATGAGAAAAAGGGTGTTGGTGCTATTGTTGATGCTGTTAGCGGTTCGACAAAAAGTGCGGAAGGTTTTAGAAAAGGCTTCAAAAATGCGCTCGATGATGCGAAAAGTGGAAAACAGCAAAAATACAAGGGCTTTTGGTTGATAAATGCGCCCGGTAAATTTGAAAAGCATGAGCTTACTACGGAGCAAAAGCAAGCGCTGGCGGCATTATCGGATGAGAAGGAAAAAGAAAAATTCTTGGCAGATCATGCGTATGAGAGCGTTCCGCAATATTTCGGTGAGAAAATTGAGCTTTTGCCGGCAAGTATCAGATTGATTCCGGTGAACACCTCTCTACCAAATCCCGTTACAAAAGCAAACCGCAACTCGGTACTGAAATTAGGGCGCGAGATACAAGCCAAGGACTTTGACAGCGAGGGGATTGAAGTATTCGTAACCGACAAAAACGGCGAAAAAATAGATATTACAAAACCGATAAATAGAACTGACAATGCAAATTATCGTGCAAATTATAAAATACATTGGAAACATAAAGAATCCGGCATGGAGCTTTTGAAAGAAGTGCAATTTTCGGTAAAACCGATATATGTGCAAATTGAGAAAATAAGGCTTGTTTTGAAGGATAAAAAATCACCGCAAGAAATTACTTATCAAGACATAGTTGTGAGCCACGGAAAAAATTCGGAATTCCGATACGAGGTGGGGATTGATTTAGCGCATAAAGAATTGCAGGATATCGAGCTTATCAAGAGCGACGGTAGCAGGGTAACGCTGAAAGAGGTAGGCGATAAGCATTATAGAGGGGATGCGCATAAAAAAAGCGGAAGTCTATATATAGATGTCGCACAATCGGAGAAAGATACCTTGTTGCAAGAAAACGCACACAATTTAAATGCAGAAAAAATGTTTGAATTTGAAACATATCGTATCGATTATAAAAAAGATTTTACGAATGTTACGGAGGAAGAGCAGAGGAAAATTATAGGCATTGAATATGAGCGCGGTATTAAGGACAAATTCAAAGTAGGCGAGCAATTTGCTGTCGAAAATGACTTGAGTATAAAGTTGGTCGCAGAAAATGACAAATACAGCCGACTTATAAATGCACAGGATTATAAACAGAATATCAAGATTACAAAAAACGGTGGAGAATTGAATGCCGGAGATATTCTAACAAACGAGCCTGCTGATGTAGGACATGAAGTAACCTTGAAAATTGAGTACATAGGAGATTCGAACATAGTTTATGAGCATAAAGTGGGAATCGAAGCTGCACAAAGCGTAAATTATGAACCGAATTATTTGGAAATTACCCATAAAAAAGACGAAAGCTCTGCAGAAGTTACAGTGAAAATCCAGCTCGAAAGTGGGAAAAACACATATAAATTTTCTGCGGACGATATATCTAAGTTGGGAGCGTTGAGTAAAATACAGAAGGAAAAAATCAAATTCTACAATTCAGACAATGAGGATATTACAGATAAAGTGGGTATACGCAAATTCCTAATAAGTAATGCTCAAGTAGCTGTTTTGAGTACGGCAGATAGCGAAATTTACAAGTATATAGGCGGATCGATGATAGTAATAAGACCTTGATAAACTGTTGAGGAGTGGTTTTTTAGCCACTCCTGCTTTGGACTAAACGCAAGATTAAAAAATCTCAACTGCTTGCTTTGGGCAATTGCTATTGAATATTAGAAAGTTAAAGTATATAAAACAAATAAGGATGTACTATGAAATTTATTTTAACTACGGTGGTTTTACTTGCCGTTGTGATGTTTTTGCACAAATCTATTAAAAAATACGCACCTGTTTACTACATAGGTGCATTTGTCATATTTTGCATATCGGCGGCAGGCTTTGAGATTATGCGTACAAATGCCCTGCTTCACGAGATATCTATTCTTTTTGAGCATGGAATCGTGGCGACTGCGCTTTTTACGCTCGTAATGTGGACAGCAATATTTAAAAACGGTACACAAATAAAGATTCGCCTGATGTCGGTCAGGGCGGAGCTTTCGATTATAGCGTGTATATTAACACTTGTGCACAATTTTTTCTACGGTAAAAATTATATAGTGTGGCTCTTCACATCAAGAGAGCGCTTGAGCACACCTTTCGTAATTGCAACTATCCTGACGATAGTTTTGGATGCTGTTATGCTGCCTTTGATGATTACATCATTTAAGAGCGTAAGGAAAAAGATGAAAGCGAAAAGTTGGAAAAAACTGCAAAGATTGGCGTATCCGTTTTATATGCTCATATATATTCATGTAATGTTGATTTTTGTATCGATAGCGTTGCAAATGCGCCAACTTGGACATATGGATGTATTTTGGAATTATGTTATCGACTCTGCTATTTATACGGTTGTATTCGGCATGTACGCATTTTTGAGAATCAGAAAGGCGTTAGGGCAAAAAAGCGAAAAACAAGAGGTACTCTGAAGCAAGTATGCGAGCAAAAGAATGAAATAAAAAATGTAAACTTGGATGAAATTAAAAAATGTATATGGAGGAGATTATGAAAAAAGTCAAGTTGTTGGTATTTGTGCTGGCAATCTGTGTAAGCGTATTTTTGTCGGGTTGTGAAAAAACTGATAAAATCGAAGGGGATAAAAGTGAGACTGTGAAGGCAGTTTCCGAAAAGCAGGAAAGCGAAACGCAAAATAAGGCGGAGGAACCTGCTGCAGAAGAAAAAAAATCGGAAGACAAACCGGTAGAAAAACAGGAAGCAAAACCGGCGGATGAAGCTGAAAAATCAAAATCCGTAAAGGCGGAATCGGAAAAAACGGCAACTGCTAAAGCAGAGCTTGAAAAAAAAGAAATATTGAAAACCGAACCGGAAAAGGCGGAACCTACAGTTCCTGCGCAAAAGTACAAAGATGGAACTTTTACGGGAAGTGCCAAAGGATATGTCGATAATATTACGGTATCGGTTGTATTGAAGGCGGATGCAATCAAGTCAATAAGTATTATTTCTCACAAAGAGGATTCTCCGTATATCGATGATGCAAAGGCGGTAATCGGTAAAATCTTAGCAGCACAAAGTGCGGATGTGGATGCGGTTGCCGGAGCAACTTATAGTTCAAACGGTATCAAAGGGGCGGTTAAAGCCGCTCTTGCCGGTGCGCAGAATTGACAAAAAATTAACTTCCGTAATTCGTGTTATTAGTGAAGAAAATTGGTGTATAAACTAGTTACAACACATTAGATAATATGGAGGTTTAAAATGGCAAATAAATTTTTTAAATGTGCAAACGGTGGACATATATTGGAAGTTTTTGGAGAGTTCAACGACAAACTTGTCTGTTGCGGTGAGGAAATGAAGGAGCTTGTTGCAAATACGGTAGATGCCGCTTTGGAAAAGCACACACCGGTAGTAACAGTTGAGGGTAACAAAGTTACAGCAGTTGTTGGAGAGGTTGAGCATCCTATGCTTGAGGAGCATTATATTATGTTCATCTATTTGGAAACTACCAAAGGGGCTTATAGAAAGGATCTTAAACCCGGCGAAAAACCATGTGCAGAGTTCTTATTAAGCGAAGGTGAAAAGCCGCTGGCAGTTTATGAATACTGCAATTTGCACGGTCTTTGGAAAACTGAAATCAAATAGTTTACCGATTTGAAGTAGGCTCAAAATGGTATGCCGGAGGAAGTTATCCACAGGCATGTCGAAAAAAGTCGAATTAAAACAGTTGCAATTCTATTGCAGCTGTTTTATTATGTATATAGCAGGAATAAATTGCAAGCAAAGGAAGAAAACGCAATTATGGATTTGGATTACGGAATGGTGAAACTTGATAATGAGGTCAGGACTGAGGCACTCTCTTTTGTGAGGAAAGCCATGAGTGTCGGCGAAAGTTTTGAAAGCGAAGAAGCGGCATTTGAATTTATCGAAAGATTATTGCTTGACAGTGAGCTTACGAAAGATTTGAATTTTCGAGAAAAAGACAATCTGATTAGGCAAGTTTACTTTTCGGTTCGCTGCGATGTCGGACTATTGTATCCATTTACGGAAGATAAGAAAGTTACGGAGATAATGGTGAACGGCACGGAAAACATTTTTGTGGAGCGCGACGGTACTCTTATAAATACGGGGAAAAGTTTTTCGAATGTTGAGGAGCTCGAGGAAATCATTAGGAGGATAGCGGCGAGAGTCCACAGAGAGATAAACGAATTAAATCCTATAGTAGATGCCAGACTTTTAGACGGCTCAAGGGTGAATGCCGTTTATAAGAATGTGGCGCTGAACGGACCTGCGCTTACGATTAGGAGATTTCCTGAGAAAGCCTATGATATGAAAGATATGATAGGGTTTGGAAGCATTACGGAAGAGGCTGCTGATTTTTTGGAAAAATTGGTGAGGTTCGGTTCGAATGTTTTTATAAGTGGTGGAACAGGAAGCGGCAAAACGAGTATGCTTAATGTGCTTTCGTCGTATATTCCGAAGGATGAGCGAGTGATAACTATAGAAGATGCTGCGGAGCTTCAAATTATCGGCATTGAGAATTTGGTGCGAATGGAATGCAAACAATCTAATGTTCAGGGCATGGGCGAGGTTGATATGCAGCAGCTTATAAGAAGCAGTCTGAGGATGCGACCTAACAGGATAATTGTCGGTGAAGTGAGAGGCAAGGAAGTGCTTGATATGCTGAATGCTTTTAATACCGGACATGACGGTTCACTTTCTACAGGACATGGTAATTCTGTAAAGGGAATGTTGAAAAGACTTGAAACTATGGTAATGCAAGCGGCGGATTTTCCAATAGACGCGATAAGAGGACAGATTGTTGAAGGGATAGATGTAATGGTGCATTTGAGCCGAATGGCGGATAAAAGTAGAAAAGTGCTTGAAATTACAGAGATACTGGGACATGACGGCTCCGATTATGTGTTGAACGAAATATTCCTGTATGATAAGGAAAAAGGGCTGCAGCGAACGGGAAATAAGATGAAAAATATCAGAAAAATGATACTTCGTGGGCTTAAAGAGGAGGAATTATGGGCGAAGGAGAATTAGATAATAAAAAACCGAATTATACGGTTTACAGGTTATCTAAAAAAGAAACGGTAGATTATTATATGAAATGCATATGTGCATTTATGGTGGTCGGAGTGATTTTTTATGGAAACATTATCGTATCTGTGGTTTTGTCTTTGCTTTCTGTCCCGCTTAAGAGATTTTACGAGGCTTATAGGTTGCGGCAAATTTCAGAAAGGCTTAGGTATAGTTTTCGCGACTTGCTATATGCGCTGGATGCATCTATAAGCTCGGGGCGACAAATGGCGGAGGCGCTGTTAGAAGCTGAAGGCAGTTTGAGTTTGATTTATAACGACAGTGAGCCTATCATGCAGGAGCTTTCTTTAATGATAAATGCTATAAAAGAAAGTCATGCCAATGAGGAGGAACTATTAAAGGATTTTGCGTATAGGAGTAGGATTGCCGAAATAATCAGTTTTGCTGAAACTTATTCTATTTGTAGAAGTACGGGGGCTGATGTGAAACAGGTGATTTTGAATACAACGCAAATTTTGGTTAATAGATTAAATGTATCAAGAGAAATTCAAACATTGACGGCGCAAAAGCGTGTTGAGGGAAAAATTATCAGTTTAATGCCGCTTGTGATAATAGTTTTTCTTAATTTGATGTCTCCCGGGTATTTGGACAAGCTGTATCATACGGGAATAGGAATGTTGATAATGACACTTGCACTTGCTATTACCGCAGCAGCTTATTATGTGATGGGAAGGATAATGGATATTGAAATATGAAATTCTTTAAAATGAATTTAAAAAACGATAATAGCTTTATTTCGAATGACGGAAAATTGAGCAATAGTTTGGATGAGATTTCTAAAAAAATATCCAAAGTCCTACCCGTGAGGTTTACGGGGCAAGAGGAGGAATTCAGAAGATTACTTTATAAGGTTTGCGGAGATGAAGCGGATTTTTCGAAGATTGAAAGACACAGGAGCGAAATTTGCAAAAGATATTTTCTGATTTTAGTTATCGCTACTATGTTAATTACTTGTTTTGTCATAAACATAGTTTTAGATGATGAGGAAATAGTTTTTGAGAAAAACGGTAGGCAGTATGTGAGTAGAAAGATTGCGGAAGAAGTACCGAAAAACTTGGAGCTTGTGGTATCGGGAAAATCGAAAAAAGAAAAAATCGATAAGAAAGTATTGCTGGTAGTAAACCCAAAGGGATATGTGAAAAAGCAACGCGAGCAGGAGGAAAAGCGCCTGCTTGCGGCAAGGCGAAAGAGCGCTGATGATGAACTTAAACTTAAATTATATACTATAGGAGCAAAGGACGATAGAGATGTAATCAAACTGCCGAAAGAAGCGGGAAGTATAAAGCAACTATCGTGGAGTAGCAAAAAAGACAGGACGTACATAGTGATTTTGATTGCAGGTATTTTAGGACTGGTGTTAGTATATGCGGGTAGGTACGAAAGGTTCAAAAGAGAGGAAAAAAAGGCGGCAGAATCGGTTGAACGAGAATTGTCGGAATTCTTTAATAAATTGGTGCTACTCATAAATGCGGGAATGGTATTTACATCGGCATTTGAGAAAACTGTTGCTTATGGCAGCATATCAAATAGTCAATCGTATTTTTACGATGAACTTTGGAAAATAAATCAAAAGTCTAAGGAAAGCAATGCTTCTGTAATTGTAGAATTGAAAAAATTCTCTAAGCGAACGGAAAATAAAGAGTTTATAAGGGTTGTTAATGTGATAAGCGATAATATCAATAGAGGGACAGAGCTTGTGCGGGCAATGCAAACTGAAAGCGAGCTTCTATCTTATCAAAGAAGGAAGCGAGCGGAAGAACGGGCAAGAGTAGCTGAAACAAAATTGACCATACCGCTTGCGATGCAGCTTTTATCTCTGATTTTAATAACTCTTGCGCCGGCGATGCTCGATATGTGAAAGAAGGGAGGAAAAAAGTATGTTGAAAATGTTTAGAAGCAAAAAGGGAATGGAAATGGTTCAAGTTGGAATACTTATAGCTATCGCTATCGGTGTAGGCTTGCTTTTTAAGAGCCACATAACCAATTTTGTCGAAAAAATATTTGCAGGATTGATGAATGCGGGTTTTTAGATGAAAATTAAATGTAAAAAGGGCGGAGCTATTGCGGAGGCATCGCTTATATATCCCTTGATATTTTTGACTATGATTACTGTAATTTGCATAATAATATCTATGTATATGGCGAGCGTGGCAAAAGCTGGACTTAATATCGAATTGAAGGGAAAAAATTTGACTGACAATAAAATAGGAAGTTTTGAATTTTCAAATTCGACGGCGCTGGTACAAGATAAGTATTCAAAGAAAGTGTTCATGTATGGTGATACGATTAAAAGAAGACAATCAGGCACAGAAACGGTTTTGGAAGGGATAAAGGCAAAACAGTACCGCTCTTATGGGATAGCGTTTTCTACTAAGAAGCGCAGCCATTATTCGGTGCTTTATGACATAGATGAAAAAAAGTATATCAGAAAGTTGGATATGGTGATTAAATGAATGGTATAGGAATTTGTATTTTCAGCAAGAAAGGCAATTCATCGGTGCTTTTGGCATTGATTTTTTCGGCGATGTTAATGCTTACGGTAGTGTTTGTATATGCGGGAGCAAATTTCACTAACTATTCATATGAGGAAAGCGTGCTCCAAACATCGGGGCGCGCTATTTTGTCGGAGTTTCATGCTGCATTGAAAGATGACTATGGGATATTTGCGTTTAAAGATTTTTATAACAATACAGAAGACAAATTAAAATTTTATATTTTGGAAAATTTCCGTTCTAAAAAAGAGGCTAAAAGTTTTGCTTTGGTTAAGCCTAAACTTGAATCGTGTACGGTGATTTTAGATGAATTTGCACTTATAGAACCTGATAATTTTAAGAAAGAGGCTCTTGAAAGTTTGAAATATCCGTCGATTGTCAAAAAGGAAAATAAAGGGAAAAGCGAAGATAGTGAAGGCGTAATTAGAAATAAGCGCTTGATTAGCAAATTGCCGTCAAACACTTATGGAAAAGAGGCTGTAACGAGTATATTTTCCAATGTAACGGAACTTGTGCCTACAGGGAAAATTTCGATTGAGAATTTTTGCATGGATATGTATATAGAGAAAAATTTCAACACATACGATAAAAATAGCAGCAAGATCTATACATTTTTCCAAAACGAAATAGAATATATAATATATGGAAAATTAAGTGATGCTGCTAACTTAGAAGCCTTTAAGCGAGATTTTTGGATAATGCGATTGGCTCTCAATTCTGCACATATTTATGCAAATCCGAAAAAAATGCAAGAAATAACAGAGCTGGCGGAAATTCTCACGCCGGGTGTTGCAGCGGTTGCTACGGCTGTAATTATAGCAGAAGCATGGGCAATAGCGGAAACCTCAAACGATGTAAAGCTGATTCTAGATAAGAAAAATGTTGCGTTTGCTAAAACTGATATGCAGTGGGCAGTGGGACTTGGTGCGATAAAGGATAAAATATACGGTATTGTGGCTAAAAAATCGGATGATTCGAGGGGGTATATTGTTCCTACAGATACAAGCGGTATGAGTTATGATGAGTATTTGAGGCTGGTCCTTGCGGCGCAAAAGGAGGAGAAAAAGATATATAGGAGCATGGATTTAATACAAATTAACTTGCAAGGATGTGATGACGAAGATTTTTTCATAGAGGATTGCTATACGGGGCTTGCATACAATGTACTTGTGAACGGGAAAAGGCATCAAAATGTTCAGAATTATTGATAGATATATTAAGTGTAAAGAAGGTAGTTTAACTCTTGAAACAGCGATATTGTTACCAATTGTAATAATAGCGATATTGTCGCTTGCTTTTATGCTTAAGGTAAATTCGGCAAGTGAATCGGTCGAGCATAGTGCAGCGGATGAGGCGAGGCTGCTTGCTATACATTCTTATACTGCTGTGGGAAAAATTGAGGCGCTTGCATTTACGCAAAAACTTGAAAGGCGTATCGTGCATGAAAACCCGGAGGTCTTCGATGTGGCAGTAAAAAAATTTTGGTATAGATACAAAAGGCACGGTATTAACAATTTGATTTCGTTTGATGTTGATTATTCTATGGAACCGAAACTTGGTATGCCTATGGCAGGTACTATATTTTTGAAGGAACATATGCTTACAAGGGCATTTGTCGGGCAAGATGATTATGAGAATCCTAAAGGCTTTGATTTACTTGAAGAAGAGGAAGACTCGCAAAAAGTTTGGGTATTTCCACGAGCCGGTGAAAAATATCACTGCAAGAATTGTAGGTACATACAGAATTACGCAACAAGAACGGTTTTAGATAAAAAAGTCAGAGTACGGTTTAAACCGTGTAAATTGTGTAACGCAAAATCTGTTAGCATGGGAGGATGCGTGTATTGCTTTTATAAGAGCGGAGATGTATACCATAGAGGATCATGCAATGCGGTGGATAAATATGTGATAGAGATGGAAAAGGTGGAGGCTGAGAAAAAAGGGTTTGCGCCTTGCAGCATCTGTGGGGGTGTATGATATGGAGGTACAATACGAACGCAAGCGGCTTGCTGATTTTGAAATGAATATTTTGGCAAAGGGGGAGCATGGTGTATTTTTAAAGCAAAGTTTTAGTGTCGTAGGGGATACTATTTACAGCTTTATTGACGATGCAGGTTTTAGAAAAGTTGCTGCGGAAGATTTAGATACGCCGTTGAAATTACTGGGAGTTTTAGAAAAATTATGTTTAAATTTGCGCAGGGCGGAAAATTATATGTTCGATTTACGAAAATTGGAATTATCAATGAATTTGCTTTATATCAACGATGATATGGAAGTAGCATTGAAATATCAAATGGCAAGTAACGAGGAAAATATAGATAAGAAGATTTGTCGGCTTTTGAACGAAATTCCGCTAAACAGCACGGCTTGTACTGACTATCTGAATATATTTAAGGGTAATTTGGATAAAAATTATTCAGTGGCAAAATTGGTGAGCGTAGCTGGAGAACTGAAAAGAGAAGCGTATTATTGCGGGTATAATTGATCTGAATTGAAGCAAGGCATTTGTGCGGTTGAAATAACTTTTGTTTAAATAATGTTACTTAAGTGACTTTTTTGGCGTAATATGATAAAATACTGTTAACAAATAAGGCGTTTAAGGAGGTATTTAATGATGAATTTGAGAAAAACTTTGGCTTTTAGCCTGCTGGTGGCTTTGTTGTTTTCTTTCAGTGCTTGCCGGTCTGCGGACGAAGAAGTGATAAGCGACACTCAGTACGATCTTTTGGATACCGTTTGTTCTATAAG
>ERZ773197.1153-NODE-1153-length-19138-cov-8.118797_pt1 | contig 19138 bp, 19 predicted proteins | sample MGYA00580999_ERZ773197 | MGnify/ENA primary metagenome ERZ773197 (study PRJEB29015, sample SAMEA2738166) | human oral metagenome | biome: human oral; feature: human-associated habitat; material: saliva | place: China | collected 2185 ...
TAAAAATAGTTTTATCACAAAACTATTTTTTTCTTGCAAAAAACTAAAAAATAGTATATTATATAGACTAGGTAAATTTTAAAATGGAGGTAGAAATGATAAAGTTATTTTCAGATATGGGAGCAGATATTCCAGTAGAAATTGCCCAAAAATATAAAATTCATATATTTAATATGAGTGTTACAGACGGAGAAAATGAATATATTTTAAATAAAGATATTGATAAGTATAAATTATTTGATAATATGGCTAAAGGGGTTAACTACAAAACTTCTCAGGTTTCTTATAAAGATTTTTATGATGCTTTTAAAGAAGAACTTTTAGCCAATAATGAAATTATTTATATTTCATTATCTTCTGGACTTTCTGGAACTTTTAATACTGCAAATATGGTAAAAAATGATTTACTTGAAGAATTTCCTGATTCAAAAATCCATATAGTAGATAGTTTAGGTGCAAGTTTTGGATATGGTGTTTTGGCTGTAAAAGTTGCACAAATGATAGATAATAATGAAACGGTAGAAGATATTTTAAAATATACAGAATTTTTCAAAAAACATATAAATTATATATTTACTTTAGATGATTTAACTTATTTATATAGAGGTGGAAGATTAAATAAAGCCAAATTTATTTTAGGTAATTTATTAAATATTTGTCCAATATTAGATATTTCAAAAGATGAAGGAAAACTTAACTTTTTTGATAAAGTTAGAGGAAATAAAGCTTTTAAAAAGAAATTTTTAGATATTATAAGAAGTAGATCAAGTGTATTGGATAAACAAACTATACTGATTCTTCATGGAGATTGTGAAGAAAAAGCTAATGAAATAAAAGAATTATTAAAAACTGAATTTAATAATGACAATATAATAATTAGTGGAGTAGATGCTGTTATAGGTTGTCATACTGGTCCAACTGTTCTAGCAATAGTATATTTGGATGAATTGTATGGTAAATATGATATATTTGAAATTTAAGGGTTAGTAATAACCCTTTAATTATTATGGGAGATGATTAGTATTAAACATATTTATGAATTTTTGATTATTTTAATTTTTTTGTTTATTGGAACTATTTTGGAAATATTTTTAAAGTCTCCAATTCCAGCTACAATTTTATCAATGTTATTTCTAGTTGCATTATTATATTTTAAAATAATTGATTTAAAAAAAATAGAAAAAGTTTCAGAGTTTTTACTTGAAAGTATTACACTTTTTATGACCCCATTAGTAATTGGAGTTATAGATAAGTTTCACTTTTTTAATGGAAAGTTTTTACAAATATTTCTAATTTTATTTGTAAGTGTAGTAGTATCAATAACTATTACTTCATTTGCTACTTCGTTTTTTGTAAAGATTTTTGTAAAAGGAGAACAAAATGCAGATAATAATTAATAGTCCACTTTTTGGAATATTCTTAACAATTATAACATTTATTATAGGATACGAAATTCAAGTAAAATTAGGACTAAAATTTCTAAGTCCCATGGTTACATCTTCTGTTCTTATAATTTTAGTACTTTTGACTTTTAAGATACCTTATTCAAATTATAAGATTGGAGCTAATATAATTACTTTTTTTGTAGCACCAGCAACAGTAGTATTAGCAGTACCTCTTTATAAGAATTTAGAAATTATAAAAAAGTATTTTCTTCCAATATTACTAGGATGTATCGTTGGAATAAGTATTGGAGTAATAATCGGAATATTTTTATGTAATATATTTGGTATAAACAAAGAAATTATATTATCGATGTTACCAAAATCTGTGACATCTGCAATAGGCTATGAAATATCTAAGAAAATAGGAGCTATTACTGAAATAGCCATGGTTTTTATAGTTATATGTGGAATTATAGGTTATAGTGTAGGGGAATTAATTTTTAAGATTTTTAAAATAGATGATAAAGTAGCAAAAGGAGTTGCACTTGGTTCTTGTAGTCATGTTCTGGGAACTGCAAAAGCGATGGAGATTGGAGAAATTGAAGGATCGATTGCTACAGTTTCAATTTCAATTTCAGGAATTTTAGCTGTAATTTTAATTCCTTTAATAATAAATTTTATTTAGCAAAGAAAAGGTATAGAATAGTATTTTCTATACTTTTTTAGTTGCTTAAAAACATAAAGTGTTGATAGTAAAACTATTGACATTTTATTTTTTTATTGGTATATATATTTTAGTTACTTATTACTATCTAAAGTAACATACCGAGTTAAAATAAGGTTTAACCTTAAATACTGGCTATGCCAGTTTCATGTAGATGAAGTAGCACCTCTTTGGAGGTGCTTTTATTTTGTATAAAATTTGGAATAATTTCCACTATTAATAATGTTATAAAAAGTCTTTATAATTATACAAATATTAAAAAAGCTATTAAATCGTATTGATTTAATAGCTTTTATTTTATCCCATTATGCTGTAGCCACAGTCTGAGTATATTACTTGTCCTGTTACGGCACTTGTCATGTCACTTAATAATGTTGTTGTTAATTGGCCTATTTCATAAGGTGTTACATTACGTTTTAGTGGTGCTTTTTCTTCTACTATGTCTAAAATTGATGAGAAGTTTTTGATTCCACGTGCTGATAATGTTTTGATTGGTCCTGCTGATACTGCATTGACTCTTATTCCGTCTTTTCCTAAATCGTTTGCTAGGTAACGTACGTTTGCTTCTAGAGCTGCTTTTGCTGCTCCCATTACATTGTAACCTTGCATTACTTTTTCTGATCCTAGATATGTTAATGTTACGATACTTGCGTTTGGTGCTAGCATGTCTAATTCTTTTGCTACACGACTTACTAAAATTAGTGAGTATGCACTTACACCCATTGCGTGGGCATATCCGTCTTTTGATGTGTAGATGAAGTCGTTGGCTAAGTCTTCTGTTTTAGCATGTGCTATTGCATGTACCATTCCATCAATTTGTCCTTCATTTTCTTTGATTATTTTGAATGATTCTTCTACTTTTGAATCTTCTGATGCGTCTTCTAATTTGTAAAATTTGCTTCCTTCAAATTCTTCTACTATAGCTTCTAATTTTGGTCTTGATTCTTCGTCTAAATATGTGAATATTAATTTTGCTCCATTTTCATATGCTGATTTTGCTATTCCATATGCAATGCTCCATTTGTTTCTGATTCCCATTATTAAGATTTTTTTGTTTTCTAATAACATTTCTTTTTCTCCTTTTTATTTTTATATTGTTTTGGAATTTGTTTTATAATGTTATAAATGTTCCTAAATTACGGAATTTTTGATAACGTTGTTCTACAATGGCTTCTTTAGTTTGCTTTTGCATTTTTTCAACGTCTTTCTTTATTTCATTTTTTATTGTTTTTGCTACTTTGTCAAAGTCGCTTTCTTGCATTTCTATTGGTTCTGGTATGATTGTGTCTATTACTTTCATTTCATATAAATCATTTGCTGTTAATTTCATCTTTTCTGCTGCTTCTTTATATCTACTTGAGTCTTTCCATAATATTGATGAATATCCTTCTGGTGATAAAATTGAGTATATTGCATTTTCTAACATATATATTTTGTTTGATACTCCTATTGCTAATGCTCCACCACTTGATCCTTCTCCAATTACTATTGAGATTACTGGTACTTTTAATTTTGCCATTTCAAACATTGATTTTGCTATTGCTTCGCCTTGACCTCTTTCTTCGGCTCCTACTCCTGGGTATGCTCCTTTTGTATCGATGAATGTTATTACTGGGCGATTAAATTTTTCTGCTTGTTTCATAAATCTAATTGCTTTTCTATAACTTTCTGGGTTTGGCATTCCAAAGTTTCTTAGGACGTTTTCTTTCGTGGTTCTTCCTTTTTGCTCTGCTATGATTGTATAGCTTTGATTTCCTATTCTACCTAAGCCACATATTATTGCTTGATCGTCTTTAAAATTTCTGTCTCCATGCAATTCTATGAATTCATCAAAGATTTGTTCAATATATTCTATTGATGTTTTTCTTTTGGGATTCCTGGCTATTTCGACTTTTTGCCATGCTGTTAATTCTTGTGTTTCTTGTTTAGTTTTGGCCATTTTGAATTCCTCCTTTATGGAATTTTATTAATGTGCTTAATGTGTCTTTCATGTCTTCTCTTTTGACAATTTTATCAATAAAACCATGTTCTAATAAGAATTCTGATGTTTGAAATCCTTCTGGTAATTTCTCACCTATTGTTTGCTCTATTACTCTTTGTCCTGCAAATCCAATCATTGCTCCTGGTTCTGCTAATATAATATCTCCTAGACTTGCGAATGAGGCTGTTACTCCTCCATATGTTGGGTCTGTTAACACTGATATATATAATAGTCCCGCTTCATCAAGTTTTGTTAGTGCTGCAGTTGTTTTTGCCATTTGCATTAATGACATTATTCCTTCTTGCATTCTTGCTCCACCTGATACGCAGAATATTATTATTGGTAATCTTTCTTTTATGGCTTGTTCTATTGCATTGGTTATTTTTTCACCTACTACAACTCCCATACTGCCCATTAAAAATCCACTGTCCATTATGCATAAAACTGCTTCTTCACCATTTATCTTGCATTTTCCACTTGATACTGCTTCTTCTAAATGTGTGATTTCTCTTAATCTTTTTAGCTTTTTGGGATAGTCTTCTAGATCTAATGGGTTGCTTGTGTCTATATTTAAGTCAAATCTTTGATATGTTCCTTCGTCTGCTGTCATTTCTATTCTTTTTCCAATATGTACTCTAAAATAGTGACCACAGTTTGGGCAAATGCTTAGATTTTTTCTTAAGTCTTCCTTATATATTATTTCTTTACATTTTTCGCATTTTACCCATTTGTCTATTGGGATATCTACTTGATTTTTATTTATAATATTTACTTTTGATGGCTCACGTTTCTTGATTTTATCAACAATCATTATTAATCCTCTTTCTTAAGCATTTCCTTTTCAATAAATGATGTGTCGAAGTTTCCTCTAATAAAATTGATATTTTTGATTATTTCGTATAGGAAATCTCGGTTTGTTTCTATTCCGTCTATTACTAATTCTTCTAATGATCTTTTCATTTTGCTTATTGCTTCATTTCTATTGCTTCCATGTACTATTAGCTTTGCTATCATTGAATCATAATATGGTGGTATTTTATATCCATTATATATTGCTGTATCTATTCTTACTCCATTTCCTCCAGGTAAATTTATATCTGTTATGGTTCCTGGTGACGGCATGAAGTTTTTCATTGGATTTTCTGCATTAATACGGCATTCAATACTATGTCCTTCAAATTTTACATCTTTTTGCTTTATTTTTAATTCTTCTCCTGCAGCTATTCTTATTTGTGATTTTACTATATCTATTCCTGTGCGCATTTCTGTTATTGGGTGTTCTACCTGAATTCTTGTGTTCATTTCCATGAAATAAAAGTTTTTGTCTTTATCTACTAAAAATTCTACTGTTCCACAACTTGTGTATCCTGCTGCTTTCGCTGCCTTTATTGCTGCTAATCCCATTTTATTTCTTAATTTATCATCTACTGCTGTTGATGGTGTTTCTTCTATCATTTTTTGATGATTTCTTTGTATTGAGCAATCTCTTTCTCCTAAATGAATTACATTTCCGTGTTCGTCTGCTAATATTTGTATTTCTACATGGCGTGGATTTTGTACAAATTTTTCAATATATATTTCGTCATCATTAAATGCATTTTTGGCTTCTTGTTTTACAATTTCATATTCTGTTCTTAATTCATCTTCATTATTTACTTGGCGAATTCCTTTTCCTCCACCACCTGCTGCTGCTTTTAATAATACTGGATATCCTATTTTCTTACAAATCTTTTCTGCGTCAGTATATCCTGATATACTGCCTTCTGATCCTGGTATTACTGGTACTCCTACTGATTTCATCATTGTTTTACTGTTTGATTTGTTTCCTAACATATCAATTACTGATGATTTTGGTCCTATGAATTTGATGTTTGATTCTTCGCAAATTTTTGCAAACTGAGCATTTTCTGACAAAAATCCAAATCCTGGGTGGATACTATCTGCGTTTGTAATTCTTGCTGCTTCTATTATATTTTTTATATTTAAATAACTTTGTTTTGAATTTGCTGGTCCGATACATACTGCTTCATCTGCTAGTTTTGTATGTAATGCTTCTTTGTCTGCTTCTGAATATACTGCTACTGTTTTGATATTCATTTCTTTGCATGCTCTGATAATACGAACTGCTATTTCTCCACGATTTGCAATTAATATTTTTTTCATTCTTTTCCCTTTCTTTATGCGCTTTTGATTGAATTTTATACTAGTGCAAATGTTAATTCACCTTTTGCTGCAATTTTACCATCAACTGTTGCGATTGCTTCTCCTACACCAATTGGCCCTTTTCTTTTTATTATTCTTACTTCTAGTTTTAATTTGTCTCCTGGTACTACCATTTTCTTGAATTTCATTTTGTCTATTCCTGCAAATAATGCATTTTTTCCTTTATTTTCTTCTAATGATAGTATTGCTACTGCTCCTGCTTGTGCTAAACTTTCTGTTATTAGTACACCTGGCATTATTGGATTTCCTGGAAAATGTCCTTTGAAGAAGTATTCATCGCCTGTTACATTTTTGTAACCTATACAATATTCTCCTGGTTGATATTCTTCTACTTCATCTATCATTAAAAATGGATCTCTTTGTGGAATTATTGATTCAATTTGTTCTTTATTTAACATATATTACTCCTAATTTTATTATTCTATTACAAATAGAGGTGTTCCGTACTCTACTGTCTCTCCATCTTTTACTAGAATTTCAGTTACTTTTCCTGAATAGTCTGATTCAATTTCATTCATTAGTTTCATTGCTTCTATTATGCATAGCGTGTCACCTTTTGATACTGTTGATCCAATATCTACATATTGGTTTGCTGTTGGTGATGGTTTTGCATAAAATGTTCCTACCATTGGTGATTTTACTATGTTTCCTTTTCTTTCTTCTGCTTTTGGTTCTTCTTTTACTTCTTCTTTAGTTTCTACTTGTGCTACTGGTTTTACTATAACATTTTCAGATATTGCTTCTGCTTTTTTCATTGCAATTTTGAATCCATCAGGTGTTTCTAAACTTATTTCTGATAAGTTATGATTTTCCATTATTTCTAATAATTCTTTTACTTTATCATTTTCCATTTTATACTCCTATTATTCCTCATATTTTCTTAATATTATAGTTGCATTATGTCCTCCAAATCCTAATGAGTTTGACATTGCTACTTTAATATCTGCTTTTCTTGGTTCATTTGGTACTATATCTAAGTCACATTCTTCATCTTTTACTTTGTAATTAATTGTTGGTGGTACTAGTGAATTGTTTATTGCTTTTACACTTATAATTGCTTCTAGTACTCCTGCTCCACCTAATAAATGTCCTGTGTTTCCTTTTGTTGAACTTACCATTAATTTTTTTGCATGTTCTCCAAATGCTGTTTTTATTGCTTTTGTTTCTGTTGCATCATTTAAATGTGTTGATGTTCCATGTGCATTAATATAGTCTACTTCTTCTGGCTTGATATTTGCATTTTTTAACGCTCTTTTCATTGCATTTGCTCCACCTTCTCCGTCAGGTGATGGTGATGTTATATGATATGCGTCTGTTGTTGATCCATATCCTATTAATTCTGCATATATTTTAGCTCCTCTTGCTTTTGCATGTTCTAATTCTTCTAAAATTATTGCTCCAGCGCCTTCGCCCATTACAAATCCGCTTCTTTCTGCATCAAATGGAATACTTGCTCTATTAACTTCTGTTGCATGTGTTAATGCTTTCATGTTTTCGAATCCTGCTAATGCTACTTCATTTATTGATGCTTCAGATCCTCCTGCTAATATAATATCTTCTTCTCCTAATTGTATTGCTCTATATGCTTCCCCAATTGCGTGTGCACTTGAGGCGCATGCTGTTACTATTGACATAGATTCTCCTTTGAATCCATATTCTATTGCGATTGTTCCTGCAGCCATATTTGAGATTCCCATTGGTATAAATAATGGTGATACTCTTGTATTTCCCTTTTCAAAATAGATTTGGCATTGTTCTTGGATTGTTGTTAATCCTCCAATTCCTGAACTAAAATATGTTCCTATTCTTGAATAATCTGAATTCTCTGGTGTTATTCCTGAATCTTTAACTGCTTCCCTTGCTGCAATCATTCCAAGTTGCGTATATCTATCATTTCTCTTTGCTGTTTTTGGGTCAAAAAATTCATTTGGATCATAGTTTTTGATTTCTGCATCAAATTTTGTTTTATATGTATTTGAATCTATTAATGATATTTCTTGTATTCCACATTCTTTATTTTTAATTGATTCCCATGTTTCATTTACATTATGTCCTATTGGGTTTATTGTTCCCATTCCTGTAATAACTACTCTTTTCACTTTCTTCTCCTTATTATATTCAGAATATATTTTAATTACATTAGCATTCCGCCATCTACATTTATTACTTGTCCTGTTATATAATTGCTATCGTCTGATGCTAAAAATTTTACTACTTTTGCTACATCTTCTGCTGTTCCTAATCTTTTTAATGGAATTGTTGATTCTATTTCTTCTTTTATCTCATCTTTTAATACATTTGTCATATCTGTTTTGATGAATCCTGGTGCAACTGCGTTTGCTGTGATATTTCTTGATGCTAATTCTTTTGCTATACTTTTTGTAAATCCAATGATTCCTGCTTTTGATGCAGCATAGTTTGATTGTCCAGCATTTCCTGATATTCCTACTACTGAAGATAGATTGATGATTTTTCCATATCTCTTTTTAGTCATATATTTAATAACATTTTTTGTGATATTGAATGTTCCTACTAAGTTAACATTTATTACATCTGTGAATTCTTCTTCTTTCATTCTTCGTATTAAATTATCTTTTGTTATTCCTGCATTATTTACTAATACATCTATTTGTTCAAAATGTTCAATTATTTCTTTTGTCATTCTTTCTGAATCTTCTGCTTTTGATACATCTCCTTGTACTTGATAACATTCTACTCCTAATTCACTAAGTTCCTTTTTTAATGTTTCTAATGCTTCATTTTCTGTTCTATAATTTAATGCTATGTTGTATCCTTCATTTGCTAATTCTAGAGCAATGGCTCTTCCAATTCCTCTTGTTGCTCCTGTTATAAATGCTACTTTTGACATCACTATTCTCCTTTTAATATTGATAATGTATTTTTATATGTTTCTACATTTGATATGTTTAAGATTTTTATTTCTTTGTCAGTTTCTATTCTTTTTAGGAATCCTGATAATGTTTTTCCTGGTCCTATTTCAATAAATGTATCAATTCCTTCTTCTAACATTTTTTCTAATGTTTTTTTGAATTGTACTGGATTTATTATATGATTTGCTAAAATCTCTTTAATATTGTCTTCATCTCTGTAATATGTATCACCAGTTAGATTTTTTATTACTTTGCTTTTAAATTTATTGAAATTGTATTTTTCTAATTCTTCTCTTAATGCTTTTGAACTTTCAATTAATTTTTCTGTATGGAATGGACCTGCTGTGTTTAATGGAAGTGCTCTTTTAGCTCCCATTTCTTTTAAGTATGTACAAGCTTCTTCTATTGCTTTTGTTTCACCTGATAATACTATTTGTCCTTCTGTGTTGAAATTTACTGCTTTTACGAATCCACTTTTTACTTTTGAAATTCCTTCATTTACTTGTTCTTCTGTTAGACCTATGATTGCTGCCATTTTCCAATCGCCTCTTGGACATAGCTCTTGCATATATTTACCTCTTGCTTTGACAATTTTAAATCCATCTTCAATTGTTATTGCTTTTGAATTTATTAATGCGCTATATTCTCCTAAGCTTAATCCTGCTGAGATATCTGCTTCAATTCCTTCTGTTTCTAGCAATTTGATTATTGCTAATGACATTGTCAATATTGCTAATTGTGTGTTTTGAGTTTTGTTTAATTCTTCTTCAGGTCCTTCAAAACTTAATTTTTTAATTGGGATTTTAGTTATTTCTTCTGCTTTATCATATATTTCTCTTACTATTTCATAATTTTCATATAAATCTTTTCCCATTCCTACTGTTTGTGAACCTTGTCCTGGAAATAAAAATCCTATTTTCATTTTGTCTCCTTATTTGATTTTTAATATTTCTTCTTCAAATCTGTTGCAAAATTCGGTTATTATAAATGTTCTATCTATTTGTATGTTGAACGCTTCTTCTATTGATGTTGCTATTTCCTTGATTTCTTTGTTGAATTCTTGTTTCGCTATGTTTATTCCAATTCCGATTACTACATACCTTGCTTCTTCATTATGTAGTTTTGTTTCTGTTAGTATTCCACCTACTTTTTTGCCATTATACATTAAGTCGTTTGGTTTTTTGATTTCTAGAATTATATTATATTTTTCTTGGAATATTTGTACTAAGATTTCAGCTATTTTGTATGTTAAACCTTCTAGCTTTTTTACATTCTGATTTATTTCCATGTATAGTGAAAATGCTATATTGTTTTTGTTAGTATACCATTTTCGTCCATGTGTTCCTATTGCGTCTGTTTGTACGTCTGCTATTACGACTGTTCCATTTTTTATATTGTTTTCTTTTATTTGGCTATGTATATATTTTTGTGTTGAATTTATTTCACTAAATTCGATGCATGTTTGTCCAAGTATTTTAGTTTTTATTTTCTTCGATAACATCTAAGTTTGCCTGTCTTTTTAATTTATTTGTTGTTGTTTTTAATAATGGTTCTTCTGTTAGAATCATTCCTTTTATTCCTTTATATCCTGGCATTTTTAAATTTACTTCTTTTATTTTTTCTAATAATACTTTTCTTATTTCTTTATCAGTTTTTACTTTATATGAATCTTCAACAATTTGTCTATCATATACTATTTTAACATTTATTTTTATATCATTCTTGTCATCTGACATTTGTTTTCCATATATAAATGATTCTTTTACACCTTCTATTTTATTTACTAGTGCTTCCATTTCTTCTGGGAATATATTTTTTCCATTTTTTAATACTATTACACTCTTTTTTCTTCCACAAATAAATATATATCCTTCTTTATCTATTTTAGCTAAATCTCCTGTATGAAACCATCCATCTTCAATTGCTTCTTTTGTTGCTTCTTCATTTTGGTAATATCCTAACATTACACTTGGGCCTTTTACTAATAATTCGCCCATTCCTTCTGAATTAACATCTGCTAGTTTTGCTTCTACTGATGGTACTGTTATTCCTATTGATCCTAATCTATAATTCTTTGCTGTTCCAACACCTACGACTGGTGAAGTTTCTGTTAATCCATATCCTTGGACTAAATTTAATCCCATTTCTCTATATTTTGCTTCAATATGTGAATCAAGTGCAGCTGCACCACTTACTAATAATCTAATGTGTCCACCTAAAATATCATTTACTTCTTGGAAGTACTTTCCTTTTTCTTCTACTGATAAATCTTTGTATTTTTCTATTTTTTCTTGTATTTCTTTTAGTTTTCCTTCTTTTTCTAGTTGTTTAATTATTGTTGGGTACATCATTTCATACATTCCTGGTACACATGCCATAAATGTAATTTTATGTTTATTTAAATCTTCTGCAATATGTCTAATTCCACTACAAAATACTGTTTTTGCTCCTTTATATAATGAGAATAAAAATCCTACTGTACATTCAAATACATGGTGTACTGGTAAAAATGATAGAAATACATCATTTTCGCTTATATCTAATACACTCGCAATATCCATTAAATTTGATACTAAATTTCTATGGCATAATGCTACTACTTTTGATTTTGATGTTGTTCCTGATGTAAATAGCATTATTTGCATTTCTTCTGGGTCTATCTTAGCATCTATAAAGCTTTTATCTCCATTTTTAATTAATTCTTTACCCATTTGAATTAATTCTTTTTCTGAATAAATTCCTTCTTTGTGTTCACAATTATCCATTGATATTAAGTGTTTTAGTTTATTTTTTTCATTATATTTTATTCTTGTTACTGCATCTTCATAATTTTTTGAATAAAATATTGCTTCGATTTCTGATCTTTCTACTAATGATTCTAATTCACTTTCTGGTAATGCTTTATCTAATGGCACTATTGTTCCTACTCCACATACTGTTGCTAAATATCCTATTTCCCATTCATATCTATTTTCTCCTATTACTCCAATTCTTTTTCCCTTTAAACCCATTTCAATTAATTTTGTTCCTAATGCATCTACCATATCTCTTACTTCTGAGTGTGTTATTTCTTTATATTTATCTTCTCCTATTGATACTTTATATGCTATTTTATTTCCATATAATTTTTTAGTTTTATTTAACATATCTTTTAAATCTTTTATTTCTATAATTTCATATAGTCTTTTATCCATAATTACCTCTTTAACTTATTTTTTTCTGATTATTTATATCACAATTTTATAATTTTTTTGAGTAGACTGATAGGTCAGTATAATAAATTTAAATTTATTTGGGTGCAATTATATTAAATATGTGCTAATGCTTTTAATCTATTATTTTCAATTTCTTCATATTTAAATATTTCATCTATTTTTTCTTTTTTTCACTTATTTTTTATAAAATATTTTACATTATCTCTTGGAATATTTACTTCTGTATTATCATAATATTTAATTATATCTGACATTTTTTCTTCTTTACAATACAAATAAATCACTTTGATTATATACCTCAAAGTGATTTATTTGTACTATTTTTCTTTATTCTCTGTTTTTTCATTTACTTTTTTGAATATTCCTATTGCTAATCCTAAAGCTGTTCCTATAAATATTCCTAATGCAACATTTTGTGATGCATTTCCTATTACTACTCCTAATAATAAGCCAACTACTACATAGAAAACAATATAATCTGTAATTGATTTTTTTTCTTTTTCTTTCATTTTATTCTCCTTATCCAGTGATCCATTTAATTAAATTCAAATCCATTTCATTTAATAACATTAGATGTTTTGGTGTTATTCTAAATGTATAGCCATAATCTCCACCTGATTTTAAATTTATTTTACTTGTAAATGTATATATTCCATTTTCTGTTTTTTCTAATTCCATTGGTAATACTTTTATATCATCTACTACTCCTGACATTGTTATTTTCCCATAATATACTTGTGGATCAATACTTTCTATACTTATATTTCCTGGTATTTCTATATTGCATTTTACATCTATTATCTTTCCTGCATTTACAGTTATATCATTAACATTTGATTGATCTTGTGTTATTTTTATATTATTAAATGCACTTATAATTTTTGATTTCCAATTATTAAATTCTGCAACATTTGATAATTCACTATATTTGTTTTTTGTTATATTCATTAATGGTATATAAATGTCTTTTGTATAATCATCTAGCATTCTTGACATACTATAACGTCCTGCATTTGATGATATATTATTTTTCATTATTTCTAACCATTTATCTGAATAACCTTTTTCATTTTTTTCATAATAGATTGGAATAATTTTGTTTTGTAATGTATCATATATACTTTTTGAATCTACATCATCTTGTTCATCATAACTTTGATATTCTGAATTTGTTCCAATCTTCCAACCATTTTTTTGATTATATCCTTCAGCCCACCAACCATCTAATACACTGAAATTTATTACGCCATTTGCTGCTGCTTTTTGTCCTGATGTTCCTGATGCCTCTAATGGTCTTCTTGGATTATTTAACCATACATCTACACCTGATACTAAATATCTTGACATTCCTATATTATAATTTTCTAATATAAATACTTTTCCTTTGAATTGTGGTTTTAATGATAATTCATGAATATATTTTATTAAGTTTTGTCCTTCTACATCTCTTGGATGAGCCTTGCCTGCAAATATAAATTGTACTGGTTGATTTTTTTCATTACATATTTGTGTAATTCTTTCTAAATCTCTAAAAATTAATGTTGCTCTTTTATATGTTGCAAATCTTCTTGCAAAACCTATTGTTAATGCGTTAACATTTAGTCCTGATGTTATATTTTCTATTTCATCATAACTATAATTATATCTTCTTAATCTTGATGTTGTTGAATCTTTTACCAGTTTTAATAGTTTTTCTTTTCTTGCTTGATGTACTTCCCATAATTTATCATTCGGTATTTTGTATATGTCTTTCCATGTATCATTATTTGAAATATCGTCTTGCCAATATGGTTTTAAATATTTATTATATAATTCTTTTATTGATGGAGCTAACCATGAACATATATGTACACCATTTGTTACATAGCCTATTGGTGATTCATTTGCTGGTACTTCTGGCCATACATCACTGAATAATTCTCTCGATACTGCTCCATGTAATTTACTTACTCCGTTTTTTCTTCCTGCTATTTTTAATGCTAATATTCCCATGTTGAATCCACTTGAAAAATCATCATTTGGCTTCATTCCCAATCTCATAAATTCATCTCTTGTAATTCCTAATTCATTCCATATTCCATCAAAATATTTATCTACTAGTTCTATTGGAAATATATCATTTCCTGCTGGTACTGGTGTATGTGTTGTAAATGCTGTTTTTGCTGTTACTATGTCTCTTGCTATATCAAATGATACTTCTTTTTCTTTTATTGTTTGTTTTATTAATTCTATTAATAAAAATGATGAATGTCCTTCATTCATATGATATACTTCTGGTTCTAATTTTAGTGCTTTGACTAATTTTACTCCTGCCATTCCTAGAACAATTTCTTGCTGAATTCTCATTTCTTGTTCGCCACCATATAGTGTTTTTGTAATCTCTCTATATTCTGGTATGTTTGATTCAATGTCTGAATCCATTAAATATAATTTTCTTCTTCCTACATTTATTTCCCATACTTTTAAGTTTAATTTTGCTAATGGCATTTTTACTGATATTATTAAATCTTTTCCATCTTTATCTTTTACCGATTTTATTGGTAATGATTCTGTATCTACTTCTTTATAAATGCATTCTTGTTGTCCCCATCCATTTATTTGTTGATCAAAGTAGCCATTTCTATATAATAATCCTATACCTACTAATGGAATTCCTTTATCACTTGCTCCTTTCATATGGTCACCTGATAATATTCCTAATCCTCCTGAATAAATTGCTACTGTTTCATCTAATCCATATTCTGCTGAAAAATACGCTATTACTTCATCTTGTGTTTTATCTGGATATTTTTTGTTAAACCATGTTGATTTACTATTCATATATCCATCAAAATCTTTTACTATTTTATCATATTGTCTTAAAAATTCTTCGTCTTTAATGCATGCTTCGATTTTATCTTGTGATACTTGTTTTAAAAATTTTATCGGACTTTTTTTGCATTTTTCCCATAAATCTATATCTATTATTTTAAATAGTCTTAAAAATTCTGTATTCCATGACCACCATAGATTGTATGAAATATCATCCAATCTTTTTATTCTTTCTGGTAATTGTGGCTTTACAGTAATTCTGTTGAATACGTAAGACATTTTTATTTCCTCCTTAGTTTTCTTAAACATTTCTTTTGTACTTTAACTTTTATTATTATCTTCTAATTTATTATGTTTGTCAATTACATAAATATTAAGTTTTTTTATTCTTATTTCTTGTTTTTAGTGTGAAAGTTTAATGTTTTTTATTTACAATCAATGTTTTTATGTTAGAATGTATATGATTAATTTAAATGGAGGTCTATATGGTTGAATTACTTTCACCTGTTGGAGATTTTGATTGCTTAAAAGCTGCTGTTCAAAATGGTGCCAATGCAGTTTATTTTGGAGGACAGCTTTTTAATGCGCGCTATTCTGCTAAAAACTTTGATAAAGATGGAATTAGAGAAGCTGTCAATTATGCTAAATCGCGTAATGTTAAAATTAATTTTACGCTTAATATTTTGTTAAAAAATAATGAATTTGATGATGCTATTGATGTTGTTAAATATATTTATGAACTTGGTGTTGATGCCGTTATTGTTGATGATCTTGGTTTTGCTAAATATATCATTGATAATTTTCCTGGTATGGAAGTTCATGGTAGTACTCAAATGACAATTCATAATTTAGATGGTGCTATTGCCCTTAAAAATCTTGGTTATAGTAGAGTTATTCTTGCTCGTGAGTCTACACTTTCTGATATTGATTATATTTGCCGTAATGCAAATATTGATATTGAAGCTTTTGTTCATGGTGCATTATGTATTTCATATTCTGGTCAATGTTTATTTTCTAGTGCTATTGGTGGTAGATCTGGTAATCGTGGTAGATGTGCTCAACCTTGTCGTATGTATTACAATATGCTTGAAACTTCTGATAATGTTTCTTATAAAAATATTGGAAAAGGTTTTTTAATTAGTCCTAAGGATTTATGTGGGCTTGATTTTATTCCTGATCTTATTAAGGCTGGTGTTAAAAGCTTTAAACTTGAAGGTAGAATGAAAACTCCTGAGTATGTTGCAACTGTTACTCGTATTTATAGAAAATACATTGATTTAGCTCTTTCTGATAATGATTATATTGTTGATAAAAATGATTTACATGATTTGATGCTTGCTTTTAATAGGGGTGGATTTTCTAAAGGTTGCCTTGGTGGTGATGATAATCACGATTATGTTTTTGAAGAAAAGCCAAGTAATCAAGGTTTATATATTGGAAATATTTCAAAAATAGATAAAAAGAATGGATTAATTTCCTTAAAAACAAATGAGCCACTTGATATTGGTGATACTTTCCTTGTTCAACAAGAAGATCATAAATATACTATTTCTGAAATTTTGAAGAATGGTTCACATGTTAAAAGTGCTGCTATTGGTGATTTAGTTACTATTGGCAGAGTTAAAGGTAAGCTTGAACTTGGTGATAAAGTTTTCAAAATAAATAGTTCTATTATTAGTAAAGAAATTAAAGAGTTCAACTCTCACGAACATGTAAAAATCCCATTAGTTGCTAATTTTAAAGCTTTAATTGGTAAACCTCTTGAACTTGAAGTCGTTTCACTTGATGAACCTGGGAATACTTATTTTGGACTTTCTACTACTATTTCAAATGAAATCCAACCTATTGAAGCTATTAGCAATCCAATTTCTAAAGAACGTTTAATTGAGCAATTAAATAAAACTACTGATACTAATTTTGAGTTTAAGCAAATTAATATTGAAATGGATGATAATTTATATATTCCTAAGATTTCCTCTATTAATGCACTTCGTAGAGATGCCATTAACGCCCTTTATCAAAAAGGTATTGATAATTTTACTAGAATTTTGCCTAGTAAATTGCATTCTACAAAACTTATTCATCAACATGTTTTTCCTAGTATAAGAACATATTCTGTTTTACTTAATTCTATTGATATTTCAATGGATTATTCTAGTTTAAAAAATGTTGATAGAGTTTATATTCCTCTTAAATTTTTTATAAAAAAAGAGTTTGAATCTAAACTTCTAAAAATTAGTCAATTTACTGATTGTTATATTGATATTCCTACTATTGTTAGGGATAATTTTAGAAATGTTTTTTATAATAATTTTGATGAAAAAGTTAATAAATTTAATATTAAAGGGATTGTGATTTCAAATCTATCAGGTATTGAATTTATGATGAAATATGTTGGTAAGCTTGATATTGTTTCTAAGTATACACTTAATATTTACAATAATCATACTATTGATGAGTTGAAAAAAGTTGGAGTTAATCGTGTTACAATTTCTCCTGAACTTGATACTGAGACTATTATTGATTTATGTAATAATTCTTCACTTCCTACTGAATTTTTAGTATATGGTAAACTTCCTGTTATGCATATTCAATATTGTCCTTTGGGTAAGTCTAATAAATGTTATCCAACTTGTTCAATGAAATGTAAGACTTCTAATAGATTTTATTTGGAAGATAAACTTGGTTATAAATTTGAATTTGTTCCTGATAATATGCAAACGATTACTAAAATATATAATTCTAAAATCAATTCTATCGATTATTCTAAGTTTCCTTTTGATAGTTGTTTAATTAGTATTACTGATGAGGATAATTTGGATGAAATTATTTATAATGTAAAAAATAATATTAAATTTGAGGGTAAAAATTATACTAATGGTAATTTAAATAAGTTTGTTTAGCATGATATATATAATTTAAATAATTATCTTGAAGAACGTCATAGTTATTCAGAATATTTTAAAAAATTTATATCCCAATAATTATATACTGCTGTAATGACATAATATCCTCTACACCAAAAAACTCTATTTCCATATTTATATTTCAAATTAGCATGTCTCTCAAATATTATTAATGTACTTTTTCATTTCAAATATCTCATAAATAATAACACTCTAAATTTTGGTGGTATACTTTTACATACATATGAATATGATCTGGACAGGCTTAAGCATTGATTATTTCAACATCTTTTCGATTATTTAATTCAAATGTTATATGTGCTAAACTATCTGTGTATAGACTTTTCATACAAATTACCCTCCTTTTATAAAAATTTTTAAGCTGGACAAACTTAACTTTATTATAACATAGAGAGTTTTTATTTTGATACCATTCTCATAACTATAAGTGTCATTTGACTCACCAGCATAGCTGGTGGTTTAACGCTTAAGTTAATAAAAAACGGACACAATTATGTGCCCGCTTTTTCTAATTACTTTTTTGGTAATGTTGACCATAATGTTGGACCTATAATCCATAGTTCTAACTTATTATTTTTTTTGTTTTTCATTAAAGTCCATATTCCTAATGTTCCAATTACAAGCCATGTGTCTGGATTTTCTTTATCCGTATCGCAAATTAATGTAATCTCCCGTCCTACAAAATCTTTCATGACACCATTTCTTGAGAAGTGAATCTTTTCTAAAAAATCTTCAACTTCATCTGTTAGCTCGCTTTTTGGTACCTCTGGAATTACTACTGCTCCTGAGCCGTTCTGATTTTTGCTTTTAAATGATAGCAAAATATGATCCATCCTATTCTCATTTACCATATTATTTCCTCCTTGGTATTTACCATAAAAAGTGTGAAGGCTTCTATTTTGAACTCTCTAATTGTATTTCAGATAGCTCTTTTGTATCTTATATTTTGATTATATCATTTTTATATTATTAATACAATAT
>ERZ773197.1154-NODE-1154-length-19129-cov-16.476303_pt1 | contig 19129 bp, 10 predicted proteins | sample MGYA00580999_ERZ773197 | MGnify/ENA primary metagenome ERZ773197 (study PRJEB29015, sample SAMEA2738166) | human oral metagenome | biome: human oral; feature: human-associated habitat; material: saliva | place: China | collected 2185 ...
ACTACCTTGAAGCGTGGTTGAAAGGCGAGATGAAGCAGCCACAGGGCGTCAGCGAGATTGACGACCAGTTCTTTATCTCACGTGTTCGTCCACTCGAGCGTATTAAGGACGGTGACTATCAGGTGCGCCAAGGCGTGAAGCGCGATCGTAAGATGTGTCTGTGGACACCGCTTGACGACCCTACTGCTCAGTGGAAGGCGCTCCCTCGTTATTGCTTTGAGGGCGATAACTTTAGTTTGTGGTCATACATTGATATCCACGGAAACTGGACTTCACCTTGGATTCGTTCTACCGCAGGTCTGACAGACGTTGCTCATAAGAACGGTGTTAGCGTGGGTTGTGTGATGTCTATACCTTACGGCAATACGGTTTACCCAAGTCGATGGAGCTATGACAACTATGGTCGAATTTTATACCAGCTTACTCAGAAGAAGAACGGTAAGTTTGTCTATGCAGAGCCATTGGTTCGTATGATGAAGTACTATGGTATCAATGGTATTGGTTTTAACTCTGAGTTCCGTACCAGTTCTTCTGTTATGACACAGTTATCAGAGTTCTTTGTTGCCTGTCATAAGGAAGCAGAGAAGCTCAAGTGGAAGTTTGAAGTACACTGGTATGACGGTACAAGTGATGATGGTCAGATCCATTTTGATGGTGGTTTGGGTTATCATAACCAAAAGATCTTTGGTGATAAGGATAACATTGCTACCGATATGCTCTTTGCTAACTACAACTGGGGTCCAAGTCATTTGAGTGGCTCTGTAAGTACAGCTAAGCGTTTGGGCCGTAGCAGCTTCGACTATTATGCAGGCTTTGATATTCAAGGTCGTGGTTTGCGTCAGTCAAGTTGGAGCGCATTGTTAGACAATGATATCTCTATCGGTTTCTGGGGTGCTCACAAGCAGAGCCTTATCCACCAGAGTGCTACCGACAATGGTACATCTGACATTGCTATTCAGAAGACTTATCTGAAGAAGCAAGAGCTTATGTTTAGTGGTGGATATAACAATCCAGGTCTGTTACCAGCCATCAATACGGATTGTAATTTGGCAAATGCAAGCTTAAAGAGCTTCCACGGACTTGCTACCTTCCTCACAGCGAAGTCTACTATCCAGCAGGTTCCATTCGTTTCACGCTTTAACCTTGGTAATGGTTTAAGCTTCCGCAAGGATGGTAAGGTTGTTTTCAACCACAAGTGGTATAACCTCAATACACAGGACTATATGCCAACATGGCGTTGGTGGATTACTGATGGTGCTGATCAGGTAAACACAGGGAATATCAATAGCCTTGCAAAGGCAGAACTTACCTTCGATGATGCTTACTGGGGTGGTTCATGTTTGGCTATCTCTGGGCAGACAGCATTCTCACGTGTGAAACTCTTTAAGACAATGCTTGAGGTACAGCCAGACTATGAGTTCTCTGTTACCTATAAGACTATCGCAGGCAAGGACACACATGCTAAGTTCTTTGTAGCCTTGAAGGACCACGTCACCGAGTACAAGGAGGTGGCATTGCCAGCTGTTGAGGCAGTAGGCGAGTGGAAGACTTTCAGCGTAAAGGCTTCTGACCTTGGTTTGGCTGCTGGTGATAAGGTAGCGATGATGGGACTTGTTGTTGAGAATACTCCTGCCAACTATGAGTTGCGTGTTGGTGAGATGGCGCTCCGCGACAATGCAAAGAACTTCGCTACAGTAGCTCCAACAATCAAGAAGGTTGAGATTCTCCGTGGTCGTTACAACGCTTGTGACTTCAAGATGCAGTATGCTTCTAAGGAAGAATCAGGTTGGGAGAAGACTTATAACGACGAAGTTGGTACATGGTATTATGAAATCTACTTCCAGCAGAAAGACCAGCCAGTGCAGTTGCTTACCGCTACAACTTCTTGGGCTGCCTATGTTGTTGATGCTCCAATGGTGTCAGGTGCTGACAAGCGCGACTGCCGTTTCGGTGTACGTGCCGTATCTCCTGATGGTAAGAAGGGTTCTGACATTGTTTGGTCAGAGTATAAGACTGTTGCTTACGACCAGCCATTGAGCGATGTTGTTGCTGACCGTCCTGTTATCAAGCCAAACGAGGAGTTCACACTCAAGTATCTTGATGACATGGTTCCTGCTGCTCAGTCATGGAAGTTGAAGAATGCGGTTACTGGTGCTGTTGTTGCTCAGGGCGAAAGCGGTACAAGTGCTAAGTTTACTGTTCCAACAGAGGGTACATACGACCTCGTTGTTATGGATAGCAACGGTAAGGAAAGCGTTATCCGTGGTAAGGTAAAGGTTACGCCAGAGGCTACAGGTGCTGTTCCTCAGATTACCGATATCACTGCTGACAAGACAACAGAAGTGACTGGTAAGAACGTAACTTACACTTACGAGGGTCGTCTCGGTGAGGGTAAGGCGTCACGTGGTCTTGAGATTACCGACCCTAAGATGTTCCGCATCCCTGGTGATGTTCAGCAGGGTAAGTCTTATTCATACGCTCTCTGGTTCAAGGCAGACAAGTTCAGCCATGATAGTCAGGGTACAAACCTTATCAATAAGAACTCTATCCATGACAAGTGGCCACATAACAACTGGGGTGACCTTTGGGTGACTATCCGTCCAGAGTGGCAGGGTCATAGAACGAAGCATGAAGCGAATGAGATTTCGTTCAACACTATGGGTTGGACAGCTCACGATAATCCTTACGAGGACATGATGTCTACTGGTTACAATGTTACTCCTGGTGTATGGAACCATATCGTTGTAACACAGGATGATGGCAATATGCAGAAGATCTACTTCAATGGTCGTAAGGTGGCTGACCACAGCTTCACTGAGTCTAAGCGTCGTGAGGATGTAGTACGTACCGACGGACGTATTGATATCAGTCAGGTAGCCGACATCTTCATCGGTGGTGGTGGTGTCTACAAGAGTGGCTTCAATGGTGTCATTGATGAGGTGCAGGTATGGAACAGACCACTTACCGATGACGAGGTATTGCAGGCGATGAAGGGCTACAAGGAAGGCGAAGTTCCTGCAGACTTGAAGGCTTACTTCACCTTTGAGGAGGTTGACGGTTTGAAGTTTAAGAACCTCGGTACTGCTGGTAGAAACTATGACGGTTCTGTTGTCGTTGTTGCTGGTAGCGGTGGCGAGAATACCTCTGGTGCTTCTTATGTTGACCAGAAGCCAAACAACGATGTATTAGGCTTCCCTGGTGTTGTAGGTACATATGAGATTAAGACAGTTCCTACTTGGACTTTGGGCGATGGTGTTATCTCTTCATCTACTGATAAGACAGCTGTCGTTACCTATGCTGCTCCTGGTAAGAAGAATGTAACCTTGAAGTTGAAGAACGGTTGGGGCGAGGCTGAGAAGACTGTAGAGGAAATCGTTGAGATTACCTCTGAGGCTAACGCTATCGATGCAGTTGATGCTCAACTTGGCTTCTCTGTTTATCCTAACCCATTCGTTGAGAGCGTAAACCTTCGTTTTGCTGAAAATGGTCGTTACACTGTTAACGTGCTCGGTACTACTGGCGCACTCCTCCAGAGCAATAGCTTTGAGGCTGCACAGGGTCAGGTAGTAAACGTAGCTATCACTGGCACAAAGGGTATGTACCTCGTTCAGGTGCTTAAGAATGGTAAGGTTTACAAGACTGTGAAGGTTGTGAAGAAGTAGCAGCCTACCACAACTGACCGACTGACCGACTGGCCGACCGGCCCCTCCCCCTTGCCCCTCCCCCATAGGGAGGGGAGTGAAATGCGAGATACCCCTATAATAAGGTATGTGATTCTTCAGCGAACTAATCTTTACTGACAGATGGGAAGTACTGGGAACAACTTGCTTATGAATAGCAGAAGGACGTGTCCTGACTAATAGGGGTATCACGCATTCTACTCTCCTTCCTTTGGAGGAGGGGTCGGGGGAGGGGCCGGTTGTGTTTATTTGTGGCTTGTTGTGACTTGTTGTTCTCCTTTTATTATATTATGGAAATAATCACTTTATATTATGGAAATAATCACTCAATCAAATTACAAGACGACGACGTGGGAGGGTGGGGTCACACGCCAGGTGTTTATATCACCTTCTGATGGTGATTTGTCGGCACGGTGTTTTGACGTGCGTATCTCTTCGGCCATCATTGACAATGTGGAGAGCGAGTTCTCTGACTTCTCTGGTTTCACACGGTATATCCTACCTTTGGAAGGTGAGATTACACTGATAAAAGATAATCAACGTATAGTGCTGTCCCACAATGCTCTGTATGAGTTTGAAGGACACGAACGAGTCTGTTCGGAGAATACGCGGGGTGCAGTGGACTTCAATGTTATTGTGCGCCATGGAGTGACCGTCGATGTTCGTATCTTGTCAGACGAATCCTTCGTTGACAGCCGTCGCACGGTACTCTTCGCCCTTGAGGATTGCTGCGTCAATGCCATTGCCATCCACCGACACGATACTGTCCTCCTCGATGGCCCTTTCTCCTTGGAAGGTAAGGCGGTCGTGGTGAGGGTAGGGGGATAATGTAGCCTCACCCCCAACTCCTCTCCGAATGGAGAGGGGCGTAGTATGTGAGGTTACCCCTATTGGCCTGCTTACACATTACGTAGAGTTTTTACTCTCACAGAACACACAGACTTAACAGAACTTTTTTGCGCACAGTTTCGAACTCACAGAAGGCCTCCGGCATACAGAGGTCACAGAACGTTATAGCCATTGTTGATATGTTTAAGGGACTACATGAAGCCTTCGTCCTTCTTATAGGGGTATCTCGGTGATCACGCCCCTCCCTTTGGGGGAGGGGAAGGGGGAGGGGCCAGCTGGGGACGGGGGAGGGGCCTCTAACCTATAGGGGTATCTCGGTGATTACTCCCCTTCGCTTTGCGGGAGAGGACGAGGGAGGGAGTTAGTATCTTATCTGCGTGTTCCCTCTGTTCTGTGTCATCTGTGAGAGATAGCCCCTAACGACTTGTTGTGTGTGTTAACTGTGACGGTAGAGAGTCCCATGTGCTTTTCTTGTTTTTATGAAAAACCCTGACAAATTACTATGGAAGAATACATAATTGATGAAGGGAATATGAATAAGAATGGAGTCTACAACTAACAGGAAATCAGGGGGTTGTGATGGGGGATAAAGAGGAGGCCTAATAAGCAGCAAGAGGGGCGTCTTCAAGCAGCAAGAAGGGTGTGTTCTTGGTGGGAGAAGGGCATGTTCTTGACGCATGAAGGGCATGTGTTCGTTAGGAGAGAATGAGAAGAATTTACATTCCCCCTCGTCTGCTACTAATTTTTACGCCTTGTTCTTTGGCTTGGAAGATGTGCGGAAGCAGATGTGTTGATAGCCTGCTACTTCCTTTTATATCCTGCTCTTTGATAGGGAAGGGGGGCGGATGTGGGTGTGTTGATAGCCTGCTACTTCCCTTTATATCCTGCTCTTTGATAGGGAAAGGGTGCGGAAGCGGGTGTGTTGATAGCCTGCTACTCCCTTTTATATCCTGCTCTTTGATAGGGAAGAAATACGGATGCGGATGTATTGATAGCCTGCTATTTCCCTTTATATCCTGCTCTTTGGAATGAAAGGGGGGCGGATGTGGATGTGTTGATAGCCTGCTATTTCATAGAAACAGCTTGTTCACTCATTTACTTGTAAACTCCTTTCCTGTTTGAACAATTAACTTGTCAACTCGTCTACTGCTCTGTCAACTCGTCAACTGATACCGTCAACTCGTCAACTGATACCATCAACTCGTTAACTTGTCCGCTTGTTAACTTGTCAACTGACTCTGTCAACTCGCCAACTGATACCGTCAACTCGCTAATTGATACCATTAACTCGTTAACTTGTCTGCTTGTTAACTTGTCAACTGACTCTGTCAACTCGCCAACTGATACCGTCAACTCGTCAACTGACGCAGTCCACCCTTTATTCCTCCTTCTCTGGATAATTGAGATTAGCGTCAGTGATATTATTGAGCACCTCGGTAAGGAATTTTCGTGACTCCCATTTAGCCATGGGGAGGTCGTGGAGGAGGTAGTTACCACAGTCGCGTGGCGCAGCACCAGGGATGTCGCCTTCGAAGTCGGCAACGAACTGGAAGGTGCGACGCATGAGGTCTACGATATCTTTTGAGGTCAAGTCACCACGTAGGATGAGGTAGTTACCCGTCAAGCAACCCATTGGTCCCCAGTAGATAACGCGGTCTTTCCACTCGGGATCGTTGCGCAGGAAGGTGGCAGCCAAGTGTTCGATAGCATGGATAGCACCGACATGCAATACTGGTTCTCGGTTTGGTTCTTTCATTCGGATATCGAAGGTAGTAACGGTCTCGTTGCCCACCTCGTCCTTACGACTTACATAAATGCCACGCAGCAGTCGCTCGTGGTCGATGGTGAAGGAAGGAATTTTATTCATTGTCTTTTGTTTTTTGATTCTTAATTTGATTGTTGCTATTGGGCTAATAAGGCTATTGGGCCAATAAGGCCAATGGGGCCAATAAGGCTAATAAGGGCGATGGGGCCAATAGGGGCAATAAGGCTATTGGGCTAATAAGGCTAATGAGGCCAATAAGGCCCCCTCTTAACACACCATCATCACCCAACACTCATCACCCAACACCCCATCACTCAACACCCATCACCTGCTTCAATCCCCTCTACAAACCGCCTTGTGACCTCAAAGCTACCGTTAGCGATACGCTCCCAGAAGTCGTAGTACTGGCTGGCTTTATGGTCTTTGAGCGGCACATCACTGATGACACGGAAGGAGACAAACGGTGTCTGATAGATATGGCAGACCTGCGCAATGGCACAACTCTCCATGTCGACGGCCGTTGCCTCAGGGAAATGCGCCATTATCTCACGCATCTTCTCACGTGAGTTGACAAACCACTCGCCACTTACGGTTAGTCCGGCCTTGATGTGAAGGCCCTCGCCGTCCGTCTGACAGTTTAGTGACAATGCCCGTTCGATGAGCTTCGAAGGAGCCTTGAAGCGTGCTGGCATACCGATAATCTGACCGTAGGCAACCTCGTCGCCACAGTAGGCATCGTGGTAGGCACACTCCTTCGCCACCACAACATCAGTCACCTCTAACGATGGGTCAGCCCCACCAGCACAGCCACTGGAGATGATCAAGTCGGGATGAAAGCGATTAATCATCTCGACAGCACCGATGGCTGCGTTCACCTTACCAATGCCACACTGCTGAAGGATGACAGTCTTCTCTCCCAACTGGCCTGAGACGAAGTCTTTATGATTGAAATGCTCCGTCTGAGAATGAGCCAAAATAGCTTTAAGTTGCTCGAACTCTTTGTCCATCGCAACGATGATTCCTATTTTCATAGTGCAAAGGTACGAAAAAGTTAGAAGCTGAATATTGTAAGTTATTAGTTTTTTGTATCTTTGCAAACATTATCTTGTACATCCGACAAAAGTAAAATAAATAAGAATGAAAACTTGGAAAAGATATCTACCCGATGTAGTGGTAGTGGTGGTGTTTGCGCTCATCTCGTTCGCATACTTCTTTGTTCCCGTCACTCAGGGTAAGATTCTCTATCGTCACGACGCCTCGGCTGGTGTCGGCTCGGCGCAGGAATTGACAGAGTATCAGAACCGTACAGGGGAGACAACACGCTGGACAAACTCAATCTTCGGCGGTATGCCTACCTATCAGATGTCGCCTTCTTATCAGTCGACCGACGGCTTGTCGCAGGTGATGAACGCTTATCACCTGTGGTTACCAGAGAATGTATGGTTCCTCTTTGCCTATCTCTTGGGCTTTTATATCCTTTTGAGAGCCTTCGACTTCCGCCAGTCTCTGGCCGCATTGGGCAGTGTCATGTGGGCTTTCTCGTCCTATTTCCTTATTATCATAGCTGCTGGTCACCTCTGGAAGGTAATGGCTTTGGCCTATCTGCCGCCTATGATAGCGGGTATAGTACTGGCTTATCGAGGGCGTTACCTGTCTGGTTTCATCGTGACAGCCATCTTCACCGCCTTTGAGGTGAAGGCTAACCATGTGCAGATGACCTATTATTATCTGTTCATCATAGCCTTTATGGTCATTGCCTACCTTGTTCAAGCTGTTCGACAGAAGCAGCTTATGGGCTTCCTTAAGGCTACGGGCGTGTTGGCAGTGGCTGCTTTGATTGGTGTATTAATCAATCTCTCAAGCCTTTATCACACTTGGCAGTATCAGAAAGAGAGTATGCGTGGCAAGAGCGAGTTGCTGAAAGCCGATGGAGCCAACCAAACGAGTTCGGGCTTAGACCGTGACTATATCACGCAATGGAGCTACGGTATTGATGAGACAATGACCTTACTTGTGCCCGACGCAAAGGGCGGGGCGAGTGTTCCTCTTAGTAAGAGCGAGACGGCAATGGCTAAGGCTGACCCACAGGTGCAGTCGATGATACCGCAAATCTACGATGCTTTCCCACAATACTTTGGTACACAACCGGGTACGAGCGGCCCTGTCTATGTCGGTGCGTTCGTCCTCTTCCTTTTCATCTTAGGCCTCTTCTTGGTGAAGGGGGCTACGAAATGGGCCCTTGTGGCAGCCACCGTACTGTCTATCCTACTCTCATGGGGACATAACTTCATGGGCTTCACGAACTTCTTCCTTGACTACATACCGATGTATGCAAAGTTCCGAACGGTGGCGAGTATCCTTGTCATTGCTGAATTTACTATCCCTCTCTTGGCAGCACTGACGTTGAAACGCCTCGTGGACGAGCCTGATCTCTTAGGAAAGAAGATGAAGTATGCTTATATCAGCCTTGCTCTGACAGCTGGTGTGGCCTTATTAGTGGCTTTGTTCCCCGATATGATGGGTCCGTTTGTGAGCGATCAAGAACGCCAAATGCTTGGTAGTGTGCAGGGAATGGACGCTAACACGGCTGGTACTATCCTTTCTAACATCTCTACGATGCGTGCGGCTATGGTCAGCGCTGACGCTTGGCGTTCGGTTGTCATCATCCTTATCGGCTTTGCCCTACTCTTCGCTTATAAGATGAAGAAGCTCCGTGCCGACTATATGGTAGCCGCTCTGTTGGTGCTTTGTCTTGTGGATATGTGGCAGGTGGACAAGCGCTACCTCAATGACGAGATGTTTGTACCGAAGAGCGAACGTGATATGCCACAACAGCCAACGGCTTCCGACACGGAGATAAATAAGGACAAGAGCCTTGACTATCGTGTACTGAATTTTGCTTCGAATACTTTTAACGAGAACGAGACCTCTTACTTCCACAAGAGTATCGGTGGTTATCACCCTGCTAAGCTCCGTCGTTATCAAGAGATGATCGATGCTTACATCGCTCCGGAGATGCAGAAGACGATGCAGGCCATTGCTGCTACGGGCGGTAACATGCGTGCGGTGGATGGTGTGAAGACCTTCCCTGTGCTGAACATGTTGAATACGAAGTACTTTATCTTACCTTTGCAGGGTGGCCAAACAGCCCCACTACTGAACCCATACGCACAGGGTAACGGCTGGTTTGTCGATAAACTAACCTTTGTCGACGATGCTAATGCGGAGTATGCAGCAGTTGGTAAGATCGATGTACGCCATGAAGCGGTTGCTGATAAGAAGTTTGAAGCAGTGTTAGGACAGGCGAAGGCAAACGACTCAACGGCCTTCGTTAAGCTTGATAAGTATGAACCCAATAACTTGCAGTACACTGTTTCGTCACGCAACGGCGGTGTGGTAGTCTTCTCTGAGGTCTACTACCCTGGTTGGAAGGCAACTATCGATGGTCAGCCTGCCGAGATTGGCCGTGTAAACTATATCCTCCGTGCTGTGAGTGTGAAGCCGGGTAAACACACTGTGGTGCTCGATTTCCACCCAACAAGTATCTCTACCACTGAGACAATCGCCTATATCGCTATCGTGATCTTGCTCCTCGCCATCGCTGGCGCTGGGTATGTAGAGTGGAAGAAGAGGGGGAAATGATAGGAGAAAACAGCTAACATACAACACCCAACACCCAACAGCTGGCCCCTCCCCCGTCCCCTCCCCCGTAGGGAGGGGAGTGATCACCGAGATACCCCTTAGGTCCTCTTAAGGATTGGAAGGGGTGGGGGTGAACAGTGGGGATATGATTGAACGAAGGCGGCTGGTGTTGTGATGGCACAAGCAAAGGGTCTGGGGTTGTATATATAATAAGGTATAGGCCTTCAACTTACGGTCGGGTAGCGAACTGATGCGTGTTTGTGGCTATATATATAATAAGGTATAGGCCTTCAACTTACGGTCGGGTAGTGAACTGATGTGGGTGGATGGCTATATATATAATAAGGTATAGGCTTTCAACTCATGTTCAGATAGTGAACTGATGTGGGTGGATGGCTATATATATAATAAGGTGGACGCATGTTGCTGGGGCCTGTTGTGGAAGGTATGGGCTATGGCGTCGACTGTTATGAGTTGCGCCTTGGAGAGGAGTAACGATGAGTCAGGATAATAAACAGATTGGGCGTACTATGGTGTCCTTGTGGGGATTGCAATGAGTAGTACGCCTGTTAATAAAATAAACACATTTATGATTATGGATACATATATGTTTCTAATCCCTGTTGTGGCAATTATTATCATTTGTCTAATGGTGCTCTACGCACGTTATGTGGGTAGAAAGAGTAGGGGACGGTATGCTGCTGCGGCAATGCGCTTTATCGAAAAGGACTATCCAGAGATTGACATACGGGATAAGCGATACCTGTCAACACGTGTCGACTATAACATCATTAGTCGTCATGTGCCTGTGCTCGTGGTCTATAACAGTCATGAACTGCATCTCGTACCTATCCATGCCTTGGCTATCCCGCCTTTCTATAACATCCGACATAATGATCACCATGCGAAGGACATGGAACATCTGCTGATGAACGACGTGAAAGCGATAGTTCTCGACCGCCGTGGACGACTACATATACAGCGGGAAGAGGGTAACGACATCGTCCTCAAAGTGGGCGAAAACAATGTCTTCCACGAAAATCAACACGAGGAGGCAGTACACTTCTTGGCTACGTTGAAGAAAGCAGCGGATAAGGTGGTGTTGTAAAAGGGGTGGAAACAGGCGTAGATTGTAGCGGCCCCTCCCCCGGCCCCTCCCCCGTAGGGAGGGGAGTGAAATGTGAGGTTACCCCTATTGGGCTGCTTACACGGTCCTTGGTTAGTTCTTTCTCTTATTCTGGAGAGTTTTTTCTCTCACAGAACTCACAGATTTAACAGAACCTTTTTGCGCACAGTTTCGATCTCACAGAACGCCTCCGGCATACAGATATCACAGAGCGTTACAGCTAACGAAGGGTGTTGGATGTTGGCTGTTAGGTGTTGATGATTAGCCATAGGGGTATCTCGGTGATCACGCCCCTTCCCTTCGGGGGAGGGGAAGGGGGAGGGGCCAACTGGTAGTTAGTATGTGAGGTTACCCCTACTGGCCTGCTACTGATAGCAGATGGGCCGCTAAACATCTGGAGGACATATAGGGGTATCTCGGTGATTACTCCCCTCTCCATTCGGAGAGGGGCTGGGGGGTGAGGCTTCAGAAGGCCTTCGGCATACAGAGTTCACAGAGCGTTACTGCTTTCGTTGGGGTGATGTATGTGAAAGAGGAGAGTTAATAAGATGGTAAATAATCATTACAGCCAACTAAGCTAAACTCCCTCACGTGAGGGCAATAAGGTCCATAGTATCGATTTTTATAACCTTCAAGAAATCAGAAAGTTATGTGTTGCGTTTGAGGACATGCCCTTCTTGCATGAAGAAGACGCCCTTCTTGAACGCTGAAAGGCATGTTCTCGAACGGAGAAGGGCCTCTTCTTGTATTAAACTCGGCTCCCCTTCGATTGTAGAAGGGATTGGTTAGCGAAAAAAACTTACATTTCCTGCTCGCATAATTAGCATACCTGCTGGTGATGTCCCCTCCTCCCTTCCCAGCTGTCTCCTCTCCTGTCCCCTTCTGTTCGGTTCTACGAGGCACTGCCTCGTAGCCCTCCTCCCTTCCTGAAACATATAAAAAAGCATAAAAAAGCACAACTAAACGCACGGAGATTTGGCTATTCACATATTTATATGTACCTTTGCAAGCCGTATCAACTTAGGATAACGGAATATAGCTATAGTTTTAGGAGGAAATAGTAAACCATTCATGAGACAACTTAAGATTTCAAAAAGTATCACTAACCGTTCCAGTGAGGCACTCGATAAGTACCTTGTTGAGATCGGACGTGAGCCGATGATTACCGTTGACGAGGAGATTGAACTGGCACAGGAAATCCATAAGGGCGGCCGAAAAGGCGAACGCGCGAAGGAGAAACTGATTAAGGCTAACCTCCGTTTCGTCGTCTCTGTGGCTAAACAATACCAACACCAAGGTCTCTCCCTGACCGACCTTATCGACGAGGGAAACATTGGCTTGGTTAAAGCGGCCGAGAAGTTCGATGAGACTCGTGGCTTTAAGTTTATCTCGTATGCTGTCTGGTGGATCCGTCAAAGTATTCTGCAAGCTATTGCTGAGCAGAGCCGTATTGTGCGATTACCGCTCAATCAGGTGGGTGCTATATCTAAGATTAACCAGGTGACGAACGAGTTTGTGCAGCAACACAACCGTCGTCCTTCTATCCACGAGTTGGCTGAGTTGACTGGTATTGACGAGGCTCGCATCCGTCAAAGTCAAAGTGCTGACAACCACCACATGAGTATCGACGCGCCTTTCAGCGATGATGACGATAACTCAATGAGTGATATGCTCTCGTCAGGTGACGACTCTCGCACCGACCGCAGCGTCGATTTCGAGTCTATGTCAGACGACCTTCGAGCCGTTCTACAGAACACTCTTAAGGATAGAGAGATAAAGATTGTCACTGAGTGCTTCGGTATTGGCTGTCAAGAGAAGGGTCTGGAAGAGATTGGAACAGAGATGGGTCTTACCCGTGAGCGTGTTCGCCAGATTCGTGAAAAGGCTATTGAGAAGATTCGTGAGAGCGGTAATGCTCGCGTACTCATGAAGTACTTGGGCTAAGAAAAGGCTACAACAAAACATTAATGATAGATGTGGATGTGTCGAATAGGGCACATCCACTTTTTTTGTTTAGGCTGATGAAGAATTGTGAGGGACGAGGAGAGCTTTGCGATAAGTCTTTCTCTTCTAAGCGACTGAGTAGGACAATAAAACCACAAGACCATCGTTATATAAGGTATGAGACGTAAGGACATTCAGAAATACATATTACTACTATTGTTCATCGTGGCTGCGCAGATAGCAGGTGCACAATCATTTACGCTGCAAGGGAAGGTTTCTGACAAGGACGGGAACCCTATCGAGCTGGCTTCTGTCATGGTTGTTTCGCAAGGAAAACTGTCGATGACCAACCTGAAAGGCGAGTTCAATATGCAACTACAGAGTGAAGACTCTGTGAAGGTGCGCTTCTCAATGATTGGATACAGGACTAAGACGAGGATTCTCGTGCGCCCAAAAGGGAAGCAGACAATGCTCGTTCAGCTTGCTGACGACAACGAACTGCAAGAGGTGGTGGTGCAAGGAAAGACCAAGCAGCACGGTACGACGGAGGAGTTAGACGTTCAGAAGACGAAGCAAGGACCCTCTACTTCGGGCAACGCTGTCGAAGAGTTAGTACAGACGCAGGCGGGTGTTTCAACCCACTCCGAGCTCTCCTCGCAGTATAACGTTCGTGGAGGTACATTCGACGAGAACTCTGTCTATATCAATAACATAGAGGTGTTCCGTCCCTTCTTAGTGCGAAGTGGACAGCAGGAGGGCCTCTCCATCATCAATCCTGACATGGTTGAGAGCATCGGATTCTCATCGGGTGGCTTCGAGGCAAAGTATGGTGACAAGATGAGCTCGGCCTTAGACATCACTTATAAACGGCCGAAGACGACCGAGGCAACGGTTTCGGCCTCTCTCTTAGGGGCTTCGGCCTACCTCGGACTGGCTGCGAAGAAGTTGACGTGGACCAATGGCGTGCGTTATAAAACTAATCGTTACCTACTCGGATCACTACAGACAAAGGGCGAATATCGGCCGTCGTTCCTCGATTATCAGACTTATCTCTCATGGAAACCCAACAAGCGTTGGCAGGTGGACTTTATCGGTAATATATCAGAAAACCGTTATGACTTTGAGCCAGAAGACCGAGAAACGAACTTTGGAACGCTTCAGAACGTCAAGAAGTTCCGTGTCTACTTCGATGGAAAGGAACGTGACCTCTTTAGAACATTCTTTGGTTCGTTGGCGATCACACGCCATTTGGGTTCTCACACCGACCTTTCCCTCCTCGCATCGGCCTTCACAACGAAGGAGCAGGAGCGTTATGACATCCAAGGACAGTACTGGCTCACACAGACGGAGACGTCTGAGAACCTCGGGGTGGGTACGTATATGCAGCATTCTCGTGACTATCTTAATGCGAATGTGCGCAGTTTGAAACTGATGATGCAGCACCGCATGGGTAAACACAGGCTCGAAGGGGCTGTGACTTATAAGCTCGAACGCATCAAGGAGAACTCGGCTGAATATGAATACCGTGACTCGGCAGGGTATAACGTACCGCATACTGGGCGCGACTTAAAGATGATCTATTCGCTTCGAGCTCGTAACGAACTGAATGCGAAACGCTTCGAGAGCTACTTACAAGACACGTGGAACTTCCAGACACGTGACTCTGTTCCGACGTTGTTCACGCTGAACTATGGCGTACGCTTTGCCCATTGGGACTTTAATGGGGAGAGTCTGTTCTCTCCTCGGGCCTCGCTGACCATCACACCGGGCAGGAACCGCAACCTAAGTTTCCGTCTTGCTGGGGGCATCTATTACCAAGCTCCGTTCTATAAGGAGCTTCGAGACACGTCAATCGTCAATGGTGTCACCTACGCAACACTGAACCAGAAGATACGAGCACAGCAGTCTATCCATGCGTTGGCAGGCATGACTTATCGCTTCGAGATGATGGGTAGGCCGTTTAAGTTCACTGCTGAGGCTTATTACAAGGCACTCTCACACCTCGTCCCTTACTCGGTCGACAATGTGAAGGTGACTTATTACGGTGAGAACACGGCCTCGGGTCATGCCACAGGCCTCGACCTCAAGCTCTTTGGTGAGTTTGTTCCGGGGGCTGACTCATGGCTGACACTTAGCGTGATGAACACGAGTATGAAGTTGAATGGTAAGCGTATTCCACTCCCAACCGACCAACGCTATGCGCTAAACCTGTATTTTACAGACTTCTTCCCAGGGACTACACGATGGCGTATGTCGCTCAAATTGGCCTATGCCGACGGTCTGCCGTTCTCTGCACCACACAAGGAACTGGAGAACAACACCTTCCGTGCACCCGCTTATAAGCGTGCCGACATCGGTATGAGCTACCGACTATTAGACAACCATGACGGTCGCAGCAATACAGTCTTTAAGAACATCTGGCTTGGAATAGACTGTTTAAACCTCTTCGGGATAAACAACGTCAACTCATACTACTGGGTTACCGACATCGCCGGACAGCAGTATGCCGTGCCAAACTACCTCACTGGCCGACAAATAAACGGTAGGGTGACTGTGGAGTTTTAGGGGAGAAGGGAGCAAAACAGCCCCAGGTGTCGGCCCCTCCCCCTTCCCCTCCCCCAAAGGGAGGGGCGTGATCACCGAGATACCCCCATAGTCTGCAAAACGCTTCGACCTTTTGTTACCGATATACTCTCATGTTTTGCGAAACGTCTCAGCCTTTTGTTACCGATATACTCTCATAGCCTGCAAAATGTTTCAGCCTTTTGTTATTGAGAGAGTCTCATAGTCTGCGAAACGTTTCAGCCTTTTGTTATTGAGATACTCTCATGGTCTGCAAAACGTTTCAGCCTTTTGTTCCCGATATACTCTTATAGTCTATGAAACGTTTCAGCCTTTTGTTATTGAGAAAATCTCATGGTCTACGCATTGTTTTAGCCTTTTGTTATTGAGAGAGTCTCACGGACTGCGAAACGCTTTGGCCTTTTGTTATTGAGAGAGTCTCATAGTCTACGCAACGTTTCAGCCTTTTGTTATTGAGAGAGTCTCATAGTCTGCGAAACGTTTCAGCCTTTTGTTATTGAGAAAATCTCATAGTCTGCGCAATTTCTTAGCCTTTTGTTATTGAGAGAGTCTCATGGTCTGCGTAACGTTTCAGCCTTTTGTTATTGAGATACTCTCATAGTCTGCGAAACGTTTTAGCCTTTTGTTATTGAGAGAGTTTCACGGTTTGAGAAATGTTTTAGCCTTTAGTTACTAAGATACTCTTATTGTTTTTGTAACGTTTTAGCTTTCAGAATATTCTACAGAAGTACTCTGTCTTATTGTTCTCATGCTTTCTCTGCGTAGAGTAGGGTATGGGCAGCTTATTATTCTTATATTTTCTCCATCCTTTTAAGAGCCGATTAGCGAACATAACACAGCGATTCAATCCACGATATGACTTGACTAATCCAACCAAAAACCCACCCTCTCCTTTTGCTTTCTCCCTTCTCTCTCCTTTTCTCCTTCATCTACATTACACACTCCAATCCCCCTCTACTTTATTTCCCATCCCTTTCACCCTCTGTTACTCTCCCTCGTTCTCATGTTACACTGTCTCCTCTTCCCCTGTTATTACCCCCTGTTCCTTTGTTACCCTGTCTCCTCATACCCTGTCTCTCCTCTCCTCATCCCCTGTTACTATCCCCTGTTCCTTTGTTACTCTGTCTTCTCTTACCCTGTCTCTCCTCTCCTCATCCTCTGTTACTATCCCTCGTTCCTTTGTTACTCTGTCTCCTCTTACCCTGTCTCCCCTCTCTGTCGTGTAAAGAATGTTTACCTGTCCTATCCACAGGGGCCTTTACTCTGTCCAAGACAAGGCCTTTCAAGCATGCAGAACATGCCTTTCTTGCCCCTTGAAGACGCCCTTCTTGTCCCTTGAACATGCCCTTCTTGGAGACACGTGTTCAAGTCTTTGATAGTAAGGAGGTTACGATAGTCAAAGAGATGGATATGATGAGCTTTTCTATGTGGTTCGGTTAACGTATCTGTAAAGATAATTCATAGTAACAGAACCTTGCGTTTTTCATGGAAGAAGAGTCCTCACACAGGCCGTACCCCCAGTCCTATCCTCGGTTAGAGGTGACGAAAAGACACAAAGAAACCCCTACAAGAGCACTTACACACACACGCTGTGCACTGTAAGTCAGCCTCTTTGTAGGGGTATCTCAGTAGCGTTAACGCTCAAGCCTTATAACCCCTTATTCCGAATAGGGTCATTATACTGCACCTGAAGCTGCAGGAGTTGCTTCTTCAAGTTCTTTGTGAGCTTCTCCGTACCAGGTTTCCCGTAGATATTATGCATCTGTTCAGGGTCTTTCTTTAGGTCGTATAGCTCCCAAGAGTCGATATCGTTGTAGAAATGAATGAGTGTGTATCGCTTCGTACGAATACCGTAGTGGCGGCAAACAGAGTGCTCGGCAGGGTATTCGTAGTAGTGATAATAGAGCGACTTGCGCCAGTCTGATGGCTTCTTACCCTCTAACAGAGGTAGGAACGAACGCCCCTGTATATCGGAAGGTATCTTTGCGCCAGCCACATCGAGGAATGTTGGAGCATAGTCGATGTTCTGTACCATCTCGTTGATAACGCCATGCTTACCCCCTGGGAAGTAGATCAATAGTGGCGTGCGGAACGATTCCTCATACATAAAGCGCTTGTCGAACCATCCATGTTCGCCCATGTAGAACCCCTGATCAGAGGTGTAGACGATCATAGTATTGTCCAGTAAGTTATGTTCACGGAGGTATTCAATGACACGTCCAACGTTGCGGTCGACAGAATGAATTACTCGCAAGTAATCGTGCATATAGCGTTGATACTTCCATTCAGCCAGTGCCTTACCAGAGAGTTTATCCTCCTTAAACTTCTTGATGATAGGGTCGTAATAGCTATCCCACTGTGCACGTTGTGAAGGCGACATACGGTTGTAGTTCGCACGTCCCCATGGTTCAAGGCCCGTAGTAGTATGGATCTCGTTCTCTTTATCGGCCATCTTATTATCGTAAACAAGGTCCATATCCTTGATGATGCTCATCTTCTGCTTCTGAGCAGCAAGTCTTCCAGCATAGTTATCATAGAAGGTTTTAGGCAACGGATAGGTCACGTCGTCATAAAGGCGCAAGTCGCAAGTGTCAGGATTCCATACTCTATGAGGCGCTTTATTGTGCATTAGCAGACAGAAAGGCTTTGTCTTATCGCGTTTATGCTCCATCCAGTCTATCGCCATGTCCGCAATAATATTCGTGACATAGCCCGAACGGCGTATTCTCTTCCCATTGCTAAGGAAGTCAGGGTTGTAGTAATCGCCCTGTCCGATGAGGATGTCCCAGTAATTAAAGCCTGTTGGAAGTGAGGTGAGATGCCATTTTCCAATCATGGCAGTCTGGTAGCCCTGCTTCTGAAGTAGCTTTGGGAAGGTCTGCTGACTACCATCAAAGGTCTTGGTGTTGTCGGTGAAGCCATTAGCATGGCTGTGTTTACCAGTGAGCATACACGCACGTGAAGGCCCACTAAGCGAGTTTGCGACGAAACTCTCTTGGAACTTCACACCGTTATCAGCCAGCCAATCGATGTTAGGAGTACTGATAAACCGTTTGTCATACGCACTGATCGTCTGATACGAATGGTCATCGCTCATAATGAAAACGATGTTCATCGGTTTCTTCTGTGCCTGCGCAGGAACGACCGCACCCATTGCCAGTGCCCCCGTCAAGCCATATAATACTTTTGTTTGCATATATATAAAGTTGTTTATCTCTACTTGTAGCGGTATAACGCATGCTTCCTTACACCCAAGAAGACAGTAGTAGATTTAGACATGAATGCTTTGATTTAGGTTTACTGGTGCAAATATAACACTTTTTTTATAGTGTACAAAGAGAAAGGAGGTTTTATTCATGATGAGAGGGGAGTAGTGGCCTAACACTGACCCCAGCTGGCCCCTCCCCCTTCCCCTCCCCCGTAGGGAGGGGAGTGATATGTGAGGTTACCCCTACAAGACTGCCAATAAGGGACAATAAAAAGCCTACATCCACTCTATAGGGGTATCTCGGTGATCACTCCCCTTCCCTTCGGGGGAGG
>ERZ773197.1155-NODE-1155-length-19108-cov-7.804755_pt1 | contig 19108 bp, 20 predicted proteins | sample MGYA00580999_ERZ773197 | MGnify/ENA primary metagenome ERZ773197 (study PRJEB29015, sample SAMEA2738166) | human oral metagenome | biome: human oral; feature: human-associated habitat; material: saliva | place: China | collected 2185 ...
AGTTACCCTGAAGAAGGTTCAACAGGCCATTGAAAAATTATCATATGTTCCGGATCATTATGCGAGAGGAATGAAAAAAAATCGTACGGAGACAATAGCTTTAATCCTTCCCACCATTTGGCATCCCTTCTTTTCTGAATTTGCAATGTTTGTAGAACGAGAAGTTTCTCGACGAGGGAATAAGTTATTGGTTTCTTCTGTAGATGGTCTGAGCAAGGAACAAGAAGTACTCAGTATGCTACGACAAAATAAGGTAGATGGGATTGTTGCCATCACCTATAATCCGATTGAGGATTATATGAGTGTTGGTATTCCCTTTGTTAGCGTGGACCGGATTTACCCTGGTTTAGAGATTCCATGTGTTACTTCTGACAATGAGGCAGGAGGAAGAGAAGCAGCACGCCAATTAATAAACAAGGGTTGTCAACATATTGCTTTTATTGGAAATCATAATGATACGTTTAATGAAACGAAGAAAAGACGTCAATCATTTGAAAGCTATGCTAAATCCTATCAGCATCCATATAGTATCTTTGACTGGGATGAATCTGGTCAAAACTTTCTCGTAGAACTAAGAAGTTTTTTGAAAACAAACCAGCAGATTGATGGGATTTTTGCAATTAATGATTTTACAGCCTTGGATGCAATTGAAATCTTAGGTGAATTAAAACGAAGTGTTCCAAAAGATGTCCAAGTCATTGGCTATGACGGTATTCGGATGGCGCGGGATCGTAATTATATTATTTCTACAATTAAGCAACCTTTGGAAGAAATGGCAAAAGTAGCAGTCTCAGCTTTATTTAATATGATTGAGAGCAAACCGGTAGTTTTACAGACTATTTTACCAATTACGTATGTAGATGGAAAAACAACAAAAAAATAAAAAATAAGCTTGACAGAAAACGGTTACAATGATAAAATAAAATCAGTTAAAGCGATATTTTATTTTTTTAACAAAAAATTGAAACGTTTCATTTTTAGAATAGCTTGCCTATTCTTTAAAATACTCATATTTTTGAAACGTTTCAAAAAGGAGGAGAGCCATGAATAGTGGTGTGAAACAAGTTTCCCTTATAGAACGCATTAGAAAGCAGAAGTTGTTATTACTAATGTTGGTTCCAGGTTTAGTCTTAACCTTTATATTTAAATATATCCCCATGTATGGTGTATTGATTGCATTTAAAGACTATAATCCGTTAAAAGGAATTATGGGGAGTCAATGGATTGGATTTACTGAATTTACTAAATTTCTTTCCTCACCGAACTTTGGAATCCTATTAAACAATACTTTAAAATTGAGTGTTTATGGGTTACTTTTAGGTTTCTTGCCTCCTATCATTCTTTCGATTATGTTGAACCAATTGTTGAGTGAGAAAGCAAAGAAACGGATTCAATTGATCTTATATGCACCAAACTTCATCTCAGTTGTCGTGATTGTCGGGATGATCTTTCTCTTCTTTTCTGTTGGAGGTCCTATAAATAACTTCTTATCAATGTTTGGAATAAAGGCAAACTTTTTAACCGATCCGGATTTCTTCCGTCCACTTTACATTTTGAGTGGTATTTGGCAAGGAATGGGTTGGGCTTCAACCCTGTATACAGCGACCCTAGTCAATGTAGATCCAGCCTTGGTAGAAGCAGCAAAATTGGATGGCGCAAACATTTTCCAACGGATTTGGCATATTGATCTTCCTGCTCTTCGACCAATTATGGTGATTCAATTCGTCTTGGCAGCTGGAGGCATTATGAATGTCGGGTATGAAAAAGCCTTCTTGATGCAAACCTCATTGAACCTACCAGCATCTGAAATTATATCAACCTACGTTTATAAAGTCGGTTTGGTTTCAGGGAATTACTCATATTCAACAGCAGTTGGCTTATTCAATGCCTTGATTAATGTCATCCTACTTGTTGCGGTAAACCAAGTGGTGAAACGAATGAATAATGGAGAAGGAATCTAAGGAGATGCTATGAAAGACTCAGCTATGTATACACAATTTGATAGAAGAATGCTTCTATTGAATAAAATTATTATTGGTTTTATTGTTTTAATTACATTGGTTCCAATGCTCTATATCTTGGTTGCTTCCTTTATGGATCCGAAAGCTCTAGTCAGTAAGGGAATTAGTTTTAATCCTTCAGATTGGACAGTGGAGGGCTATCAAAGGGTCTTCAGTGACAAATCCATTCTTCGGGGATTCTTAAATTCCTTACTTTATTCCTTTGGATTTGCCTTTCTTACGGTAATGGTTTCAGTATTTACTGCTTATCCGCTTGCTAAGAAAGACCTTGTTGGAAGAAGATGGATTAATTATTTCCTTATTTTCACGATGTTCTTTGGAGGTGGACTTGTTCCAACTTACCTTTTGGTCAAAGACTTAGGGATGATTAACACACCTTGGGCCATTATTATCCCAGGAGCCGTAAACGTATGGAACATCATTTTAGCTCGTGCGTATTTCCAAGGTTTACCAGAAGAATTAGTAGAAGCAGCTGTTATTGATGGAGCAAATGACTTACAAATTTTCTTCAAAATTATGTTGCCGTTGGCTAAACCAATTATGTTTGTTCTATTCCTTTATGCTTTTGTTGGCCAATGGAATTCATATTTCGATGCCATGATCTATATTAAAGATCCAAATCTAGAGCCTTTGCAACTTGTATTGAGAAAGATCTTGATTCAAAGCACACCTGCAAAGGATATGATTGGAGCTCAAGCTGCAATGAATGAAATGAAACGCTTGGCCGAAATGATTAAATACGCAACAATCGTTATTTCAAGTTTACCATTGATTGTAATGTACCCATTCTTCCAAAAATACTTTGATAAAGGAATTATGGCTGGTTCACTTAAAGGATAATTAAAAATATATAAATAATAAAAGGAGTTCAATTATGAATAAAAAAATTGTAACAAAAGGAATGTTGGTATTGGGGGCAAGCCTCGCTGTTCTTGCTGGATGTGGCTCAAAAAATGAAGCTTCTAGCCCAGACTATGAATTAAAAAATGTCAAATTCCCATTGAAGGATACGAAAACATTAAAATTCATGACGAGTAGTTCTACCTTAGCACCAAAAGATCCAAATGATAAACTAATTTTACAACGTTTGGAAAAAGAAACAGGTGTTCATATCGAGTGGACAAACTACCAATCTGATTTTGGTGAAAAGAGAAACTTAGATATCTCAAGTGGAGACCTTCCAGATGCTATTCATAATGATGGTGCATCAGATGTTGAATTAATGAACTGGGCTAAGAAAGGTGTGATTATCCCTGTTGAAGATTTAATCGACAAATACATGCCAAACCTTAAGAAAATTCTAGCAGAAAGACCAGAGTACAAATCATTAATGACAGCTCCTGACGGACATATTTATGCCTTCCCATGGATTGAAGAATTAGGAGAGGGTAAAGAGTCTATCCACAGTGTAAATGACATGGCATGGATTAATAAAGATTGGTTGAAGAAACTTAATCTAAAAATGCCAGAAACTACTGATGAATTAATTGCTGTGTTAGAAGCCTTTAAAAACGGAGACCCTAACGGAAACGGTGAAGCTGATGAAATTCCATTCGCATTCATCAACGGAAACGGAAACGAAGACTTCAAGATGTTGTTTGGAGCATTCGGTGTAGGGGATAACGATGATCATATCGTTGTTGGAAATGACGGAAAAATTGACTTTACAGCTGATAATGATGATTACAAAGAAGCCGTTAAATTCATCCGTACATTACAAGAAAAAGGCTTAATCGATAAAGAAGCTTTCGAAAATGATTGGAATAGTTATATTGCTAAAGGACATGACCAAAAATTTGGTGTTTACTTTACATGGGATAAAAGCAATGTAACTGGTAGCAACGATAGTTATGATGTATTACCAGTTCTTGCTGGACCAAGTGGTAAGAAACATGTTACTCGTACAAACGGTATGGGATTCAACCGCGATAAAATGGTTATTACTAGTGCAAACAAAAACCTTGAGTTAACTGCTAAATGGATTGATGCACAATATGCACCACTTCAATCTGTACAAAACAACTGGGGAACTTACGGGGATCCGAACCAACAAAATATCTTTGAATTTGACCAAGCAACAAACAGCTTAAAACACTTACCATTAAATGGAACTGCTCCTGCTGAACTTCGTCAAAAAACAGAAGTTGGTGGACCTCTTGCAATCCTAGATTCTTACTATGGAAAAGTGACTACAATGCCAGACGATGCTAAATGGCGTTTAGACTTAATCAAAGAGTACTATGTTCCTTATATGAGCAACGACAACATTTATCCACGTGTATTCATGACACAAGAAGATTTAGATAAACTTGCTCACATCGAAGCAGATATGAAAGATTACATCTACCGCAAACGTTCTGAATGGATTGTTAACGGAAATATTGATCAAGAGTGGGATGCTTATAAACAAGAACTTGAAAAATATGGGCTTTCTGAATACTTAACAATCAAACAAAAATATTACGATCAATATCAAGCAAATAAAAAGTAGAGGTTAAATATGAGTGGTAAAAAGTATACTGTAGAAGACGCGAATCTTTTCATTGAGAAAAATAAGCATTTAGTAAATACTCAGTACAAGCCAGAAGAGCATTTTACCGCTGAAATAGGATGGATTAATGATCCAAATGGATTCGTTTATTTTAGAGGAGAATATCATCTCTTTTATCAATTCTATCCATACGATAGTGCCTGGGGTCCAATGCACTGGGGACATGCAAAGAGTAAGGACTTGATTCATTGGGAGCATTTGCCTATAGCACTTGCTCCTGATCAAGACTATGATCGAAATGGATGTTTCTCTGGTTCAGCGATTGTAAAAGATGATCGCCTCTGGATTATGTACACAGGACATATTGATGAAGAGGGAAGTATTCGACAATTACAAAATATAGCCTATTCGGATGACGGGATTCATTTTACAAAGATTTCAGAAAATCCGGTGCTGACAGGTGCCGATTTACCAGAAGAATTGATTGTATCGGAATTCCGGGATCCAAAGCTCTTTGAGAAAGATGGACGCTACTATTCCGTAGTAGCTAGTAAGCATAAAGACAATGTCGGCTGTGTGGTGCTATTTGGTTCAGACAACTTAGTCGATTGGAATTTTGAGTCTATCTTCTTAAAAGGAGAAGAGCATCAAGGATTTATGTGGGAATGTCCTGATTACTTTGAGTTAGATGGGAAAGATTGTTTAATCGTTTCTCCAATGCGCTATAAACGCGACGGAGATTCGTTCCATAATATTAATTCATCTGTTTTTCTTACAGGTAGAGTAGATTGGGAAGAAAAGAAATTTATTCCTGAAACTATAGAAGAGATTGATCACGGTCAAGACTTCTATGCTCCACAAACGTTAGTAGATGATGATGGACGTCGTATTATGATTGCTTGGATGCAGACATGGGGACGTACGATTCACTCTCATGTTCAACAACATCAGTGGGCAGGTGCGATGACATTACCAAGAATTCTTCACTTGAAGGATGGTAAGCTCATTCAAACACCTATCCCGCATGGACAGTATCAAATTCAAATTGAAGGCGACTGTCAGTACCGCATAGGAAATGAAACTGACTATCTTGAGTTTGGATATGATAGTACAGCACAACAGGTATATATTGACCGTAGTACTCTTGCTCAAAAAATTGTTGGGGAAGAAGAACAGGACACAAGTAGACGATACGTAACGATAGAGGCTAAAGAACTTGAGGTCTTCTTAGACAAAAATTCAATTGAGATTTTTGTAAACCAAGGGGAGAAAACTCTAACAGCTACCTTTTATCTAACAGTACCAACTGTATTATCTAAAATTTAGAAAACATGATTATTTTCTCTTAAAGAATCAAAAGCAACGGATATTACTTCCGTTGCTTTTGTTTTATTTTAAAACTCATGAATCCAACGGGAATATGGTATAATCATTACAAATAGTTTCTAAGGAAGTGGCCAGATGAAAATTATAGTCGATCGTAATTCGGTTTGTGCCGGAGATGATATATACAGTCATGAGATGACGTTCGAGGTGCCAGAGAGCCTCACAGTGGCTGAATTCTTTGACCTCTTGGAAGGCCACGGATTTTTAGCAGCGATTGTAGGAAATGATGTAGCATGGGGGCTTCAAAATCGCACGGGTAAAATCGGAGAGTATTTTACAAAAACAGGAGAAGTCACTCATCCAGAAGTGAGCATTAAAGATAAAATGGATGAAGCGGGCGGGGACCCTCATTTCTTCGTGCGCTATTATAGCAATCCGGAATGGGCCAGAGAAAACAGTGATGGAGGACCAGCATGAAGAGAGAAGAGTTTTTAGACAGCATTAATCAAGAAGGATTTTCATTTTCCATCGATATCACACGCTGGGGATTTTCAGACTGCAAGTCACTCGTTCGCAGTCGCAGACTTTCCGAGGAACAGCTCTACCAGATGTTTGTGGAATTCTGTGAGGAGCTCGAAAACTGTCTTAGAGAAGCTGGGGATGAGCGTCGCATGATGTTTAATAAGTATCCTGTGAGTCCAGTTCATGATAAATATAAGACTCGCTTTGATGCGATTTCTCCGAACGGACGTGAATTCCGCTACGAATTTGTGTTTAGTAATGACAATCATCTGAAAGTGTACCATCTATACGAAACGATTAATGGACGTAAGAAGATTACATTAAAAGATATTTTTTGGGAAATAGTAGAAGCATTATAATTAGAAAGTTGGGGATTGGATATGGAAATGGAAAACGAAACAACCGCACTTAAATGGGTCTTTTACCGCGAAGTGGATGTCCCACGCGATATCGAAGAAATTCTTGTGACAGGAGAGGTGGCAGACCGTGCCTTCAAAACCGTACGAGACGTGGCGGTATTTACGAATAAACGCTTGATTGTCAAAGACGTTCAAGGACTAACAGGAACCAAAGCTGAGATGTATTCCTTGCCGTATAGCGCAGTGAATATGTGGTCTACAGAAAATGCGGGAATTTTAGATTTTTCTTCGGAAGTGGAATTATGGACCAGAGCTGGACATATTAAGATTGAATTGAAACGCGGCATCAATATTCGCGAATTCGAACGCTTACTGGCTGAATATATTTTATAAAGAAAAAAACAGTTGCTAAGCTCAATGCATTGCTTTTACGAAGAGACAATGCTATTATTATCCCTGTAATTAAATAATTAAGATCTTGGGAGTCTCGTTAGGGAGGCTGAGAGTGTTATAAACAGACCAATATTATCTGATCAACATCATAGTTGCGTAGAGAGTATCTTACAATGTCGTCCGTTACTGTATTTATGATTGCAGTATGCCTATATACACTTATAAATGTTTACCCCTTTCAGGATTTTTAGGTCTGGAAGGGGTTTTTTTATGTCTCAATATGTGTCGTACGGTAATTGTCGTGTTGGAATTCCAGGTTCGCATCTGGCAATTACAGGTACTCGTTTTAATTTAGCACCAATGTCCGATAATTTTATCGATATTATTCTTGGTGCTATTAGGAAAGTAGATTTGTCTAATGTTTGGGCAAAGACAGATCATACGTCTACAATCTATCGTGGAGGAAGTGTAGAGGTCTTTGATGCCTTGAAAGCTTGTTTTGTATATAGTTTTCATCCAGGAGTTCATTGTTCTTTAGAAGCCACTATTTCTAAAGGATGTCCGGGGGATGTAGATGAGGATACGCCTTTACAATTTGAGGGAATTCGTATCAATGAACAGCAGAGTCAGGAGATTCATTTTCCAGTCATTGGGAAGTTCTCAGTGTATCCATTGGGATCAGATAACTATATGAAATCCATTGAGAAAATTGTCAATTTTGGAATCGATAAAGGAACGATTACTGGAACAGGACATTATGTGACATTTCTTGGGGGAGATGTTCATGAGGTGTTTGGATATTTAGAAGAAGTTTTTAATATTTTAGATGAAGAAGTCAGTCATTTTGTGATACAAGTGACGTTATTATGCAATGTACCAGGAGGAGAAATTGATGAATAAAAAGAAATTAGAATTAAAGGACTACTTATTAATTAGCTTTATTTGTGTGTTGTTTGGAGTGTTTTACTTATTGGCGGTTTACGCAGGAGGAGCTCTTTCAGGAGTTTTAGCACCGATGGGACTTGGAATGTTAGGGTATGAACCTTTTTATGGAATTTGGTTTATGGCGCCTGTATTCACGCTCTATTTAATCCGCAAACCAGGAATTGGTATTATTACAGAAATTATCGCTGCCGTTATTGAAGTATTACTTGGAAACATGTTCGGGATTATCGTTGTAGTTAGTGCTTTTATCCAAGGTTTAGGCGTAGAATTAGCGTTTATGACAAAGAAATACGGCGATATTACTTATGGAACTACCATGCTAGGGGCAGTTATTACGACTATTTTCACATTCCTTTGGACAGGTTTCCGTAGCAATTATTTAGCTCTTGATTTCAAAATTGTCTTAGCAATTTTTGTAATTCGTCTAGTATCAGCATTATTCTTTACAGGTTTTGTAAGTAAGTTATTATGCGATCAAATGGTGAAATCAGGAGTTGTCAAAGTACGTGGCTAATTCGGAAGTGGTTTTATCTTTAAAAAACGCCACATTAAGTATTCAAGAAAAAGAGCTATTTTCTAATTTGAGCCTTCAAGTATGTGCGGGAGAAATCGTATTGATTTGTGGAAGAAGTGGTGTTGGAAAAAGTAGCCTGATGAATATTATCAATGGAGTTTATCCAAATGAAGAAGTTAAGGTTCAATGTGAAGCGGTAGAAGTTTTTGGACACTCGCTGATAAATATGAAGCATTTAGCAAGAACCACTTATGTCCGCTCAATTTTTCAAAATGCAAGGCTTTCGTTTGCGATGTTAACACCTTATGAAGAAATGATTTTTGTGTTAGAAAATTTTCGATTTCCGATTGAAGAGATGGAATTAAAGGTAAAAGAACAAGCCGAAAAATTTAAGATTGAAGCTTTATTGCATCGAGAGTTCTCAAGTCTCTCTGGAGGCGAATTACAGAAGGTGGCTTTTGCGTGTGCAAATCTTGTAGATGCACCTCTCTATATCATGGACGAACCTTTTGCAAATATTGACGAAGAGAGCATTCCTTACTTTATGGAACAAATCAAATTATTGAGTGAGGAAGGAAAAGCTATTTGCATCATTGATCATCGATTAGAGTATTGGGATTGGATTAATCGTTGGTATCTCTTGGATGATTCTGGAGCCTTAAAAGAAATAAAACTCCCTATAGGTATAGAAGATAAACACCTTTTAGAAAATAACGGGTTACTTTGCACATTGCCATTAAAAGAGAAGAGTGGTCCAGCAAAAAGCAAAGTCCTTTTGAAGGTGGAAAATGTATCTATTTTTGTATCAAAGAATCAAGCACTTCTTGAAAATCTCAATCTTGAGCTTCACGAAGGTGAGATGATAGCGTTAGTTGGTCCTAGTGGGAGTGGAAAAACAAGTTTTTTCAAGACACTCTTAAAAGAATACCCTTATACTGGTAAAATCGAGATTATCGGTCAATCTTTATCAAAGATGAAGACAAAAACACTATTTGCTTTACTTGGGCTCGTCTTTCAAGATCCGTCTCTTCAGTTTGTCAGTGCAAAAGTACTAGAGGAACTTAAGGTTACGTTTAATACAGAAAGAGAAAGTGATCTTGAAAACTTATTGCGAGAGTATTACTTGGAGAAAACAAAAGATGTGTCACCGTGGCTGATTAGTCAGGGACAACAAAGAAGACTTGCTTTTCTTACGATGACAGGGCCTAATAAGGTTATTCTTTTGGTAGATGAACCTACTTATGGGCAAGATATGAAGAATGCCATCTTAATAATGAATGCATTAGAACAATTGTGTAAAGAGGGAATGTCTTGTATTTTTACATGTCATGATCACCGACTTGTTCGTCAATATGCCCATAAAGTAATGAAGATTCATTCCAAGACAATGGAGGAAGTGACGAATGAAACTAAGAATTAATCCAAGTGTGCAATTAGGGATTTCATTTGTTCTGTCGATTGTCATTTTATTTACTAAATCATGGGAATTAAATATTGCGATGATGCTTGCGGCAATCGTTATTATCCTCTTATTTCGAAGACAGGCTTGGTCAAGAATTGCAAAATTAGGATGTGGATTGTCGGTTATTACCATCATTTATTTTCTATCGGTATATTTACATCCAAATGAAAATACACTTGTACGTTCAGTAGAAAATGGAGCGTTTTTAACCTCCTTAGAACTCAGTAGCCGAATTTTAGCTCTTGGATTTGTCGGAATTAGTCTCACTACCTCCATTGATAAAAATGAGTTTATCGCAAGTCTTATCAAACAATTAAAAGTACCAGTTGAGATCGCATTCAGCATTTTGGTTGCAATTAATTTCTTAACACTCATTCAAACAGAATATGAACAATCGAAATTAGCTTTGAGAATTAGAGGAGTTTCGGGTGGCGCTGTGTACTTTAAAGCTTTAACAACGATGATGATTCGCTTGATACGCCAATCAGAATATACTGCAATGGCAATGGAACTTAGAGGATTTTCTAAAGAAAGAATTCAAAGACTGAACCCAAGTATTACGAACATAGATTTGATGTATAGTAGTTCCATAATATTTTTTGTAGTGTTTGTCATTTTGTTTTACGTATAAAAATAAGGCAGTTGTAGATAGAATTACAGCTGCCTTATTATTTTTTATAAAATTGACCTCACAAAATGTAAGCGCTATAATGAAGGTGTACAAAAGTTTGTACAAAAATAAACAAGCGGATGAAGTTTGCTTCAACTGTGGAAAAGGGGTATGACAATGAGAAACAAAAAGATTCGTGTCATCCAATATGGATGCGGTAAGATGGCTAAGGTCCTTTTCAAGTATATGGTGGATCATGGCGTGGAAATTGTTGGTGCCATTGATAACAACCCGCAAGTTGTCGGTCTCGATGTTGGCGATTTTGCTGAATTGGGATATAAGACAGGAGTTGTTATTTCAGATAACGCAGAAAAAGTATTCAATAGTTGTGATGCAGATATCGCCATTGTGACGATTCTTTCTTATATGCCAGAGATGTATGAGTTCTTTGAAACAGCAGTTCGTAATGGTGTGAATGTGATTACTACATGCGAAGAAGCGATTTATCCTTGGAATACATCACCTTCAGAAACAAACAGACTGGATCGTTTAGCAAAAGAAAATGGGGTAACCATTACTGGTTCAGGAATGCAAGATATTTACTGGATTAATATGCCTTGTCTTGCGATGGCTGGTGTAAACCGCATTGATAAAATTAAAGGAGTCGTGAGCTATAATGTTGAAGACTATGGCTTAGCCCTAGCAGAAGCTCATGGTGCCGGTTATACTAAAGAACGTTTTGATGCTGAAATTGCAACAGCTGAAAGCTTCCCATCTTATATGTGGAATGCTGCAGAAGCAATTTGCTCGAAGATGAATTGGACCATTAAAGATATCAGTCAAAAGAGTGTTCCGTATATCTTAGATGAAGATGTTTATTCAGAGACTCTTGGAAGAACGATTCCGGCAGGTGAAGTTACAGGAATGTCAGCAGTGACAACACTTCATACACATCAAGGCATTGAAATTGAAGTGGAATGTATTGGTAAAGTTTACCGCGAAGATGATGGAGATATGTGTGACTGGGAAATTACAGGGGAGCCAAACTTAGTATTCTCAGTTCATAAACCAGATACAGTAGCTCATACATGCGCAACAATCGTAAATCGCATTCCAACAATTTTGGATGCAGAGCCAGGATTTGTGACCAGTGAAAAATTAAGAGAACTTGCATACCCAACATATCCATTACACACATATGTTGAGAATCCATTTTTTGAAATCTAAGAAGACTGTTCTAACATTTTAGTAGAATCAAAAAGAGTCGCTACAATGATTTGTAGCGGCTCTTATTTTTGAGGTTCAATTATTTGTTGAAAGTATTTTTAATTCCTTCTACTGCGCCTTCAACGCCTTCTTTAACGTTTTCAAGTACTTCTTTTGCTTTACCTAAACCTTTTTCTACAGCACCTTCTGTTTCAGTGCTTTTATCGCCAGTAACTTTACCTAAAACTTCTTTTGCAGCACCTGTTGCTTGTTGTAATTTATCTTCTAATGACATTTGAAGACCTCCTTTGTTGTTTATACTATTAAGTCTAACATTAAAAAAATCTATTTACAAAAGTTTCTGCTTGAGAAAGTATTCATAAGCAGATGTTTCAAAGACTAAGGAAGAGTCATGCTAAAATAATTCTAAAGAAGACTATAGGAGGAAACACGATGACAGAATATGAATTGCCACGCGTTTGGAGCGCAGCCGATTCTAACCAAGGGAAGTTTTCAGGAATTAACCGTCCAACAGCTGGGGCTCGTTTTGAACAGAAATTACCAGTGGGGGATACGGATTTACAACTTTATTCTCTAGGGACTCCAAATGGGGTTAAGGTTACGATTTTGCTAGAAGAGTTATTAGAAGCTGGAGTGAAAGAGGCAGCCTATGACTTATTCAAGATTTCGATTATGGATGGGGACCAATTCGGAAGTGATTTTGTAGCCATTAACCCGAACTCGAAGATTCCAGCGCTCTTAGACCGTTCAGGGAATGAACCGATTCGCGTTTTTGAGTCAGCGAATATTTTGCTGTATTTAGCAGAAAAATTCGGGAAATTCCTTCCGCAAGACACTGCTAAACGTACAGAAGTCTTAAACTGGCTCTTCTGGCAAACAGGAGCAGCACCATTCTTAGGAGGAGGCTTTGGCCACTTCTTCAACTACGCTCCAGAGAAAATCGAGTATGCGATTAACCGTTTCACCATGGAAGCGAAACGCCAATTAGACTTGCTCGACCAAGAGTTAGCTAAGCGTCCTTATATCGCCGGAGACGAATACACGATTGCCGATATTGCCATCTGGTCATGGTACGGGCAACTCGTTCAAGACAAACTTTATAAAAATTCTGCAGAGTTTTTAGATGCGCAAAGCTATAAACATTTAAATGAATGGGCAGACCGCATTGCTAAACGACCAGCCGTACAAAAGGGCTTGGAAGTAGAGTATAAAGCTATCAAATAAAGAGGTTATCACTATCGATAGTGAGATAAAATTACCAATAAAGAAGGGTTAGTATGATTGAATATAAAAATGTCGCCTTACGTTATGATGAAAAGCTCGTTTTAAAAGACGTGAACTTGACGATTAACGACGGCGAATTTATGGTGTTAGTGGGGCCATCCGGTTCAGGGAAAACAACCATGTTGAAGATGATCAACCAGTTGATTGAACCGACTGATGGAGATATTTATTTAATTGAAAAACGAATCAAAGAACATAATCAACGAAAATTACGCTTAGAGACGGGCTATGTCCTTCAACAAATCGCGCTGTTTCCAAACTTAACGGTAGCGGAAAATATTGCCCTCATTCCTGAAATGAAAGGGTGGAAGAAGGAACAAATCGCCGCGAAAACAAAGGAACTACTCGACAAGGTAGGCCTTCCTGCAGACGATTACGCCAAACGCCTTCCAAGCGAACTCTCTGGCGGGGAACAACAACGGGTAGGGATAGTGAGAGCGATGATTGCTGAACCAATGACGCTTCTTATGGACGAACCATTCTCGGCCTTAGATGCCATCTCTCGTAAGCAACTACAGGAGCTCACGAAGGCATTGCACCGGGAGTTTAAGATGACGACGATTTTCGTCACACATGATACGGATGAAGCGTTGAAGTTGGCGGACCGTATTGCGGTCTTAAAAGATGGAGCGATTCAACAAGTCGCACCGCCTTCTGAAATTCTAGAGCATCCTGCAACGGAATTTGTCGCAGAATTGTTCAAAGGAGGTGCCGTTCATGCATAATCTCGTAACGACCTTCCAAGAACGCTTTAGCGACTGGACTGTTGCATTAGGGCAACATTTACAACTCTCGCTCTTAGCCTTACTGATTTCGATTGTGGTGGCCGTTCCATTAGCAGTTGTATTTAGTTCATACAAGCGCTCTGCGGCATTAATCCTTCAAGTGGCAGGAATCTTCCAAACGATTCCGTCCTTGGCGCTATTAGGCCTCTTTATTCCATTTATGGGAATTGGGACCGTCCCAGCACTCACAACACTTGTGATTTACGCGTTATTCCCGATTTTACAAAATACGATTACGGGACTCGAAGGGATTGACCCAAGCTTAGAAGAGGCAGCCATTGCCTTTGGGATGACGAAGTGGGAACGATTGAAGAAGTTTGAGATTCCGATTGCGATGCCGGTTATCATGTCGGGGGTGCGCACCTCTGCAGTATTCATTATTGGGACAGCGACTCTTGCAGCCTTAATCGGGGCAGGAGGACTTGGCTCGTTCATCCTTCTTGGGATTGACCGGAACAATGCCAGCTTGATTTTAATTGGGGCTATCTCTTCAGCGCTTCTGGCGATTGCGTTTAGTACATTGTTGAAATGGATGGAACATGCCAAATTAAAAACGATTTTCGCAACGTTTATCGTCCTATTTGCCGGACTTGGAGCGTCTTTCGTTTCAGGGATGATGCCTTCGATGGGGCAACAAACCCTGATCATTGCCGGTAAATTAGGACCTGAGCCAGAAATTTTAGCAAATATGTATAAACTTCTTATTGAAGAAAAAACGGATTTAAAAGTAGAAGTGAAGCCAAACTTCGGGAAGACATCCTTCCTATATGAAGCCTTGAAAAATGGGGACATCGACATTTACCCAGAATTCACAGGAACGATTACGGAGAGCTTGTTGAAGCCAGCGCCAAAAGTGTCGCATGATCCAGAAGAAGTGTACGAAATGGCCAAAGAGGGGATTTTGAAACAAGACGGATTAGCGTTCTTGAAGCCGATGGACTATCAAAATACGTATGCCGTTGCAGTCCCAAGAGCCATCGCCGAAAAATACGGGCTCAAGACGATTTCGGACTTGAAGAAAGTCGAAGGACAATTAAAAGCCGGATTCACGCTGGAATTCAACGACCGTGAAGACGGAAACCGTGGTCTTCAAAAAGTATACGGATTGAACTTAAACGTCGCAACCATGGAACCAAGCCTGCGTTACCAAGCGATTCAATCGGGAGACATTCAAATCACCGATGCGTATTCTACGGATGCAGAAATCACGCGCTATGACTTAGTGGTGTTGGAAGACGACAGACAATTATTCCCACCGTACCAAGGGGCGCCTTTAATGAAAGAAGCGTTGTTGAAACAACATCCTGAATTGGAAGAGGTACTTAATGTGTTGGCTGGAAAGATTACAGCGGAACAGATGAGTCGTATGAACTATGAAGTGGGGGTAGAAGGCAAGTCCGCTGAAACCGTTGCTCGCGAGTTCCTTCAAAGCCAAGGCTATATTAAGTAGGAAACACAATCAAGATAGTCCGTTACTTTGAGAAAGTGATAGTCAATTTCACCCGATAGACATACAATGTTCTGCTGCTTTTAAAATAGAGATGACTCAAACGAAGGTCGATTGGATTCTGTAGTGGCAATAATAACGAGTGTAATCAATGCGAATTACGGATGCTAGAAATTCATTTCCTAGCATCCGTTTGAGGCTTGATAGGGAGTGAGACTTGAGCTCACCCCGGTACAGTTATTATCGCCACTACGTAGATATCCAAATCAGACCGTAGTTTGATGGCTATTAATTAAATTAAAAGTAGTATTGAAGTGAAAAAGGAATGTAGTAAAACTACATTCCTTTTATTTATTCTTGAACTTTTTGGAACTGAAGGACAATTGATACTGGAATATTATAAAGATCGTTATGTCCACTGACTGTTAACGTTAGAATATCATTTTCGATGGAATACGAATATGTGACAGGGGCTTCGCTTAGAACAGCAGTTGTTGCTCTTATATCACCTGCAAAGAAAATCGGAGCAGTAAAAGTAATGGTTTTTGCTTGTGTATCTACTTTTCCGTTTTTAATCGTTCCATCGAGAGTCTGCTTGTCCTCTGAAAGACCACCGACTGCATCAGGGAATTTTTTGAAAAGAAATTCAACGTAGCTCTGATATCGTTTGAGTCCTTCTTCTTTTGAAATCTCTTTAGAATCGAACTGACTATCGTAGTATCCTTCAAAACTAATATTCATATCATAGGCTCCATGATATTCAGCGGTATTACCATTAATCGTAAGTTCAGAAGCAATCGTTCCTTTTTCGGCAGCGAAGAGCATAATGAGTGCTCCGTTCAATTGATTAACCGAATTATAGTATATTAGGATACTTTCTAGACTTTCACGTAAATTATAAATCTTCCATTTTCCATCTAAAGAGACTTCCTTTTTTGCAGTTTCAGTGGTTACTTCAGTCTGAGCTACAGTAGTTTCTTCTTGTTTTCCTGCACAACCTGCTAGAAGTAGAAGTGAAAGGAAAGCAATCCACAGCGTTAATTTTTTTGTTATTTTTTTATACATGTGAAGGCTCCTTTCTATTCTGTAACTTTCTTGAATGTCATTTTCATTGTTGTTAAAACGCCACGCTCATTATTCCCTCTAGCACTGATTACGAGAGTATCTCCATCCAATTCATATTGATAAGTGATTGGACGATTTGGTTGCATGGTCAGTCCTAAAGAAAATGTCATCAGAAGAATTGGTGTTTCTTTAAAAGTAATCGTTTTGTTACTTGTATCGACAGTCCCATCAGGAAGAGAGAAATCAAATTGGTTTGTTTCTTTGTCCAACTTGATTTGAGCCACTTTAAAAATTCGAATTGCTTTTTCATAGTCCTCGTATAAAACAGTTTTGAATTCTGATTTATCTGGGAAAGCATTTTTATAAGTATGTTCATACAGATTTTCGAAATAACGTGTGAAATTATAGCTATATTTAAATTCAGCTATATTTTCTGAAATAACGAGTTGTGGTTTCCAGTCTTCTAAATCATCAATCGCATAAGCGTACTTTATTGGGTCGGAACCTCTTAGGACAAATGATTTTCTTAAAGTAGTCTTCACATCGGTTAATTCCCAAGTGCCATCAAGTGTAGCCGTTTTTTCAATAGTTGTTTCTTGTGTAGCCGTTTGGTTGTTTGTTGTTGAAGTAGAGCATCCTGCAAATAGGAGAGCACATAAGATCGTCAACGTACCCAGCCAATATTTTTTAGTCCAGTGTTTCATAAAAGGACCTCCTAAAAGTTAATCGTATTCTATTTTTACTATAACTCTTAGTGATAAAAAACGCAAATTGCTTTAAAGTGAAAATAGGACAACAAAAAAGAATGTAGTTTTACTACATTCTTTTTTTCAGAGCTGTCTTGGTAAATGGTCTTAGCAAAGAGATTATTCTGTTACTTTTTTGAAATGCATTGTGTAGTAGAGAGTAACCGCATCTCCATTGTCAAGGTCTTGTTTTTGTTCGAGTGACAGTGTTAATATTCCATCTTCAAGGGTATATTTATAGGTCACTGGATATACGAATTTCTTACTCGAGAATGTTACTAAATCAATGAACATTGGTGCGTTCTTGAATTCAAACGTACCGGCACTTTCGTTAATGGTGATTTCTTTTAAGGTTTGATGGATTTCATATTTTTCATCATTGTACTCAAAGCTGAGGGGGAGTTTATTTTTGTTATAAATTTCCAGGTTCTTTTTCAAAGCGTCATACTGATTTTTAATATATTGTTCTTTGGTTCCTTGGACATCTGTTAACTTATTAGCCTTCGCGTAGTCATAGAAGTTGCCGACAGCCACATTGGTCGTTGCTGTAAGATCGTATACGGCAGAATCCCCTGTAATCGTTAGTGTCGGCGTCACGTCCTTGAAGGCATCAGAGTAGATGAGTCGGCGTGGAAGTCGACTCGAAAACTCCTCATATCCTAAGCTACGTTCGAGAGTACTTCTGAAGTCGATTTGTTCCCATTTTCCTTCCAGTGGATTGGAAGGAGCAGTTGTTGTAGTTGTTGTAGTAGCAGTTTGATTTCCGCAGCCGGCAAGCATTAAAAGAGAGCAGCCAGCAATGAATAATGGTTTTAAGTATTGTTTAAACATGGTCGCGTCTCCTTTCTATTTCTTTTCTGCACTTGGTACGCGTTTGAAAGTCAGTTCAAAATGAACAGGAAGATTGTCCTTCGTCTTCATATCGGCGTAGATGGTCAAGATGCCGTCTTTTACTTCATAGTTGTAAGTTGCTGGATCGAATCTATGATCTTTACCCGCTGTCGTTAGAGGGAAAGAGTCAAGAATGATGAGCCCTTCGTCGAATGTGACAGTCTTCGCACTTTCGTCAACCGTTCCTGTAGCTTCATAGCTGTAAGTTCCAGTTGATGTATCCATTGACGCTTTATATTTCTTGAAGTTTTGCACGAACTCTGTTTGTCCGTTAATATAACGGCTAACAAATGCGTCTTCTGTCATTTTTTTCTTATCCTTAGAAATATCGTAGTAAGCTTTGGCAAATTTCTTCGAGTCATATTGATAGCTTAGCTTAACGTTTGTGCCATCAACGGAGAATTTCATCTTGAAATCTTTAAAGGCTTCAATAAATTTTTTAAATGTATAAGAGTTCATATCAAATGGGGAAAAAGCTGTTTGAATCGATTCGAGCTCAAATACGGATTCCCATTCACCAGCAATATTATTTGTATCTTTTTGTTCTTGTTGTGCTTGCGCTTGTTGCGCGTTATTGGCATTTTGGTCTGAAGCTTGGTTCTGTCCACATCCAGCAATCACAAAAACTGTGGCAAGAGAGAAGAGACCAAGAAACAGTTTCTTAGTTTGTCTAATCATTGTTAGACCTCCTTCAAACAGATTGTTGTATTATGCTTATATTATACTTCTAACATTTTTATTTAGCAAGGGTTTTCGTAAAAAATACAATCTTTCCTCGTAACTTCACCATTATTCAACAGGTGAAGAGGGAACCTATCAGCTCTTCGTTTATTAGACTAGGTTTTAAGCTACTTTGGATAAACACACTTTAATGATCTGCCTCCAATTTAGAAGATAAGTAATGGAACATAAAAAAAGAATGTACTTTGAGTACATTCTTTTTTTTCAGAGCTGTCTTGATAAGTTATTCCGCTACTTTTTTGAATTTTGCTGAAATAACCGTATTTAGATTATTCTTTC
>ERZ773197.1157-NODE-1157-length-19088-cov-11.926286_pt1 | contig 19088 bp, 30 predicted proteins | sample MGYA00580999_ERZ773197 | MGnify/ENA primary metagenome ERZ773197 (study PRJEB29015, sample SAMEA2738166) | human oral metagenome | biome: human oral; feature: human-associated habitat; material: saliva | place: China | collected 2185 ...
CACTATGATACGACATACTGAAAAGTGATTTACACAAAACTCTTGACACACCCGAGCTTGGAAAGCTTTCTGGTGCAGATTACATCGTCTGTGGCACGATTCAGGACTTGGGCACATCGCGTACCGATACCAGTGCGATTCTTTACAATAACACCAGACGCAAGATCACGGCACATGTCGTTCTGCGTTTGGTGAACGTGCGGACGGATCAAATCGTCATGGCGGCAAAGGGTGAGGGAGAGTCGGGAACATCGGCGTCTTCTGTCCATTACTCGGGTATTCTTGCACTCGCCTTGAAGAAGCCGGAGCTATTCGATCCGAACGGAAGCGTCGAATTTGGTGGCTATGAGGCATCGAGTGAGGATGTCGATGCAGCTTTACAGGGGGCAGCGACAGATGCTGTCGTGAAGCTTATGGATTCATTACAAGGAAAAAATAGAAAACGGGGGAATCGAGAATGAAGAGTTTGAAGAATAAAGCGATGATCTGCACCTTGGCAGGTGTTCTTGCTATGGGAGGCGGAGCAGTCTTGCTGCCTGAGGCGGGATCTGCAACCACGGAACTTCTCGTGCGACGCGTCGAAGCTGCTGAAGGCGGACTGCATTGGGAGGATGGCAAAGTCATCGCTGTGGGCTACGGCTTACCGCCGACGGGCGTGTATGGGACGCGTGCCGATTTGCTCGCGCGCCGCGTGGCTATCGTCGATGCTCAGCGCAACCTTGCAGAATTCATCCAAGGGACGCAGATCGATGCGGAAACGACGCTTCACAATTACATGACGGAAAACGATACGGTCAAGACGCGAGTCAGCGCGCTTATCCAGGGTGCCACGATTGTGGAAGAAGAAGCGATGGGTGACGGCAGCTATCGCGTCACGATGTCGGTGCCACTCTACGGCGCGGGAAAGAGCGTTTCTTCGGCAATCTTGCCAGCACTACGTGAGAACAAAGAACCGTTGCTGCCGCCTGCCGTCGTATCTCCTGCACCTACAACAAGGCAGGAAATCCAAGACAGAGTGAAAAATGGCACGAATTATACAGGCGTCATCGTCGATGCCAGCGGCATGGGACTCATGGCGAGCTTCTCTCCCGTCATCTATGATACGAACGGTCGCGCTGTCTATGGAATCCAGAATATCAATTATGACCGTGCAATTTCACAAGGCATGGTGGGCTACGCGAAGAATCTTGCCTCAGCGATGAATTTGAGCCGTATCGGTTCGACACCGCTCGTTGTCAAAGCCGTACAGGTGCGCGGCGGTAGGAACTCCGTCAATCCTGTGAACGTCGTTGTTTCAGTAGAGGATGCAAACAAGATCTTGCTGGCGAATGAGAAGAGCAATATGCTGCAAGACGGTTCGGTCGTTTTTGTACGCTGAGTGTGTGAATGTATTGTACGATGGGGATGTCTGCTATGCGGGCATCCCCATCGCTTTTTCATCTGAGTCCTATGGTGAAACAGCAGAAAAGTATGTGGGGAGAAGATAAATAGGCAAGGGGATATAGAGGGCAAGACCATCGTCGAAATCGACAAGTACAAAACTACAAGGCGATCGTAAACGGTGTGGATAGGCCAACTCAGGCTTTGTGCGCTTCGTCTCGCCAAATACAGCCAATCGCCAGTCGGCTACTTCCTTGAGCTGCCGATTGGCGATTTCTATGAATGGGTGAAGGTCATGAACGAGGAGATCGAGCAAGAAATCGCAGCGCAGAAACGTGCGGCAAAAAAGCATGGCTGATGGCCAAGAAAAACCGCCCTTAACGGGCGGCTAGGGGAGGCGCTTTGGGTCGAGCGAGGGATAGGGAGGCAGGGAATCAATAAGCTCCTGCGCCTTCGCGTTGAGCGCTTCAAGCTGCTTGCGATCAACGTACAATCTGCCGATGTCGCAGCTGCCATAACGCGCGTGGTCGCAGTTTTCACAGTCGCGATAGTGCGGATGTTTCATGACACCCCAGTGGCATGCCTGCCAAGGGTCTCGATTTGTTGCCGCATATACCCAAGTTGGCATGACACTCGCCTCCTTCGAGATCATACATCCGTTCTTTTCTTTAATCATATCATAAGTAAGATAAATTGTATAGTGGCTGGAAGGCTGATTGGAACTGGCAATCGCAATCGCGATCAAGGGCAAGCTCAGCTCGATGCTTCGTATACCGCCTCCATGCAGAAGGAGCTTTCCGAAGCGGGAAATCTGCAGCTTCGTTTAGGTGATACGAGCCGCGCCATGCGCGACGCACAGAAAGCCACCTCAGGGCAATCCCTCGGCGACTTCTCGCAAAATCAGAGGCAGCTCTTCGCGCGGCTCGATGCCTTGAAGAAAGTGCAGTCAGACTTCGCATCTTTGACGATTACATAAACTCGTGAACATGCAGAGGAAGCCGCGTCATTTACTTCCGATAAGTATAAATCATACGGTACATGCAGGTAAAACAAGGGTTTATGCGATATTTGCCGCCATTTTGCCGCCGCTCGTAGAAATGGCGGCAAAATAACAGAAGGGAAAAGACGTCACTCAAGGAGCAAGAGTGACGTCTTTTTTATTACAAGACTTGATCGAGCAGGCTTCTTGTTTTCTGATTGCGTGCATCGAGCACATGGGAATAGGTCTGCGCCGTCGTATTGATGGAGCTGTGACCTAGACGCTTGGAGACAAGCTCCAAGTCCTCGCCAGCCTCAAGCAAGAGTGTGGCGTGCGTATGGCGCAGGGAGTGGAAGGTGTAGCCCGCGCCGAAAGTGTCGCGGCACCATGTATTGAAATAGCGCATGGCATCGGGATTGAGCATCTGCCCTTGTTTGGTGTGGCAGATGAAAGCATCGGCGGCTTTGGGGTTCTGCAGTCGGGCAACGGCTTGGCGCGCTTTTTCTGCCTTGAGGATTTTATAGAGCTTTTCGCCGTAAGGGAGCGTGCGGCGGCTGTGGGAAGTCTTGGGAACATCCTGCAGCTCGACGCTTCCGGCGACGATGACGGTCTTTTGAATGGTGATCTCCCGCGTCTCGAAGTCTACGTCCTGCCATGTGAGCGCGCAGCATTCGCCGAGGCGTGCGCCCGTGTGGTAGGAGATGGAAAGCGGGAGGAAGAACTGATGCCCGGGCGGAAATTGACGGAAGATCGCGGCAAGCTGCTCGCCGGAGAATGTCTTGATTTCCTTCGGCGGGGCGGTGTATTTGGGAATCTTGATGTTTTGCGCGGGATTCTTGGGGAGGTATTCGCAAAAGTCGCTGGCATAGATAAAGGCTTTTTTGAGTACGGCGCAAATGCTCGACACGGTGGAACGGGCAAGTCCGTTTTGCTTGGCATCGTTCAAGAGCTGTTGGAGCATCTGCGGGCGGATGGAGCGCAGCTTGCGATCACCGATAGCGGGGCGGATATGGTTCTCGAAGATGGAGCGATAGGAGCGGCTCGTATTCTTGTGCGTGTTGATACTCACATCGTCGGAGAGCCATTCCGTGAAAAACTCCGCGACCGTTTTCTTTGTCGGCTCGACGTAGCCGCCGTTGGCTTCCAGCGAGACGAGCGCACGGGCATAGGCGGCTTCTGCCTCTTGGCGCGTACTGCCCCCGGGGACTTCCTTGCGCTTTCGGTCTTTGCCGCTGCCGATCTCGATGGTATAGTACCATTTGGCGCCGCGTTTTCGTATGTATGCCATCGGATGCACCTCTTGCCTTTCTGCCGCCTGCGGGCGGCTATTTAGGCGGCGATACTCTACTAGACAGACAATTCTCGGTAGATGAGAAATAGAAAATATCAATCAGGGGTTGCTCGTTTCCGAGGACATTCGTTTGATTTTCCGTGGGGTTGTCCATTTGCTCCACTCCTCATTGAAGATGTTTGTGTTTTGCTGGATCTGTGCATGAATGCGCTGCTGTTCTTTCTGTGTGGCGATAAGCTCATCCTTCAGTTGTTCCGGCGACAGCTTTGCAAGCATTTCTTCCACCTTCTTTCAATAACAGTATACGCGATTTGTAGTTTTGCGTATACTGTTTTTAGAGAACCTTCGCCGCCTACGAGCGGCTCTTCCTCATGCCCTTTTCATGTTTCCAGCGTCGGATGCTGATCGCGCCTTTTCTTCGGCGTCGATTTCTTCGTCAAGTAAGCGGTGCATTTCGGCGCGTTCGGCGGGCGGAGATCAGCTCCAGTCGATGTCATCCATTTTCACGGTATGCCCTTGCTCTAAATCGCGTTCGGATTCTTTCAGTCGAGCGTATTCGGCAGGCGTGAGTTTCGTGAAATCAGGATCCCATGCGAGGAAGAGGCGACGCAAAAGTTCGTAGGCGAGGCTTTGTCCTGCTTCGGGACGCTTGTTGCACATAGTCAAGCGGTCCTGTTCCGATCAACGGGGATGCTGCATTCATAGAGGTGCTCCGGTGCGATGTCTATATCGTCGCTCCAAATGACCGTGCCGTATAATGCTTTTGCGCGTAGGAAAAAAGGCAAACTCTTCAGCGGGGCAAAGATTTCCTTTGCCAGCAGGGGGCGTGCGTCGTAAATACGCTGTGCGCCGCCTGTGAATGTGATGAGCAGGGTATAGTCATCTCGTGCTTTCACGTTTTCCACAATCCATACAGGCTGTCCCATGATGAAATATCCTTTCTCTAGCGGAGCGGGGCGATCTTGTAAAGCGGCTGCTCACTCATGGCAAGCTCCCAGTTGGCAAGAAGCTCATCGCGATGCAATTCTGTCCATGCGGCAATCAGTTTGACTTGCTTGCGTGGCATATCGCCTTCTATGAGGTCGCCGTCCATATTAAAAACGGCATTGTTTCCTTGATAGGTTGCGTGAAAATGAGGCGGGTTATGCTCGCCGTTGTTATACATACGAATGATAATTCCAAAGAACATTGAGATTGTTGGCATGTCGTTCCCCTTTCCCTATAAAATCACTCTAAATCGTGCAGATAGGCGACGGCTTTGCCCAAGATGCGGATGTCGTCGCAGTTGCCGTCCTGTCTAGGTGCGGCTCTTTTTTATGCCCTTTTCGTGTTTCCAGCGTCGGATGCTGACTGCGCCTTTTCTTCGGCGTCGATTTCTTCGTCAAGCAAGCGGTGCATTTCGGCGCGTTCGGCGATGGCTTGTTTCCCATCTTTATTCGGTTTTTGATGGGAGTAGCATGAAAAATAGTAAAACAAAGAATATTAGATATGATGCTATAGTACAGATTGATGATGCAATAGTTGCGGACGACATACTATATGAGAAACTAGCTATATCAAAAAAACACATTGTACAAAGACAAATCGGCAGAAGGTAAAGAGGTATTCCAGCATCTCTCATGCGACGAACACTGATTGAAAGAAATGGTATTACAGGGAATAATACTGGCACTAATAAATCTATAACAAGAATTTCTCTTCCTATAATGCCGTCAACGATCTTAACAAAAAGGAATCCGACAATATAGAGAATAATGACTACTGGTAGGGCTATAAACAAATTTTTGATAAGACGTTTTTTTGAGATGCGCCCTGAAAATTTAAATAAGGAAAAGAAACACTCTTTGCAAGTATGAGGCTCTTCTTGAATAGATGAAGTAGCAAGATTGGAAATAAGAATATGGTTTTGATCATTGACTGCTAGTGGTTCTTTATTTCTAGGAGGCAGGAGATTATTTTGCGCTTTTTCTTGTTCAGACCACTGCTGTTGCTCCGTTTGTTTTCCACATTTTGGACAAAATAGAGAATCACTGGGGATTTTAGCGCCACATTTTCTACAAAACATGGTTTCACACCGTTTCTTTAGAAAAATATCGTTGATTCCCATGAATGAAATTCTCCTCTCTCTTTCCATAGAATGCTGTTCCGCCTTATTGGGGCGGCTTTTTTGATTGGGTCAATTGTCGATAGTTTCGCTCCATGATTCGGCAGATTTGCTTAATTGCTGTTCGTGCAGCTTGTCGATCATGCTGTCAACAAGTTCACGTCCAGCGTCGTCTAAGTTTCGGTATTTGGTTAATAAGGTGATCTCTTGAGGAGTATAAAGATTCTGAACAATCTTTTCTGCTCCTTTGTATTTGTTGTATACATATTCGACGGGAACATCCAGAACACGGCAGACACGAATGAGTACTTCAATATCAACTTTCATACTGTCGCGTCGAATCATGCTATATAAAGTCTGAGGAGAGATGGAGGCTTCTTGAGCCACTTTGTTAACGTTTGTTCCTGCCGCCTTTATCAAGTCAGACAATATGCTACCAATTCCCATTGATGCACCTCTTTCAGTGAATACTAATTTTACTATAAACAAACAATGCAGGAATGTCAACAAAAAAATATGCGCTTGAATAAAAAACTTGACTTATATATTCTTTTGAGTATAATTAAGAGTATAGATTATTCAAGTGAATAAATTTAAAGGGGGTGTGAAAATGTATCAAAACTTGAAGATCCAAATGGCAGCACATAATGTGACCATAGAGCAGCTTTCACGCTTACTGAAACTTCATCGGAACACTATTGCAAATAAACTAGATGGCGGTGCTTTTACGATTGAAGAAGCATTTGTCATTAAGGATTATTTGTTTCGACAGTTTGATTTGTCATATCTGTTTAAGCGTGATATCGCAACAGGCGTCTCTCGTGTGGATGAGCGATTGGCTTGAATGCTACCAAGCATGAGGACGAGGACGACAAGAAAAAAGCCCGTGTAGGCGGGCGGCGGTGAGAGGTGGAAGATGGATGGGGCGTTTCGTGCAAGCGTTGTGGGATTATGTGAAGAAGCAAGACGAGAAAAAGCCCGCGTAGGCGGGCGGCGGTGAGAGGGGGTGAGATGGATGGATGAATCAGAGAAGATTTATCGGCTCGAATCTGCCTGTCTAACCAATGCCCTGCGCGTCGCGTTCGTGCAGGGCGAGGGGACACAAGAGAATCCATGTCGGTTGATGTGGCGGTTTTACCTTCTGGATGGTCGCTATATCGGCGAGATTCCGGCGGATGGTCAGGATGATATGAAGCTCGCAGCATCGTCAGCAATGTGCTCAGCGATGACGAGATGACACAAAGCCAGCATGAAACGTTTCATTTCCGGGACGTTGTAGTCGGGATGTTTTTGAACCATGTGTGTCTGGTCGTTTCCGATCCACGAAATAGCTTTTGCTAAAGAGTGTATCTTTGCTGAAGAAATTCGAGCGATGGAGTGTCCGAGAGGTTCGTTCAGTATATTGTTTTCATCATCTGGAAACTGGTTGATCATGTACTGCTTTACAAGAACTTCGAGTGCTTTTCGGTATGCCATGCCGGTGATTTTATTCAGTCCATGCTTTTCGGCGATGGCTGCTTGCTCGTAGATTTGAAAAAAATACGGATAATATTGCTTTATCTCTCTTGGAATTTGTGGTTTTGACTGTTGATATGGGTGCACAGCTATATTTGATGAATATAGTTTATTGTCATACTCCCTATGAATGCTATATACGGAAAAGAACAATTTTTTGCAGATAGGGCAAGAAAGGATAACAGCAAATTCATTTCCTTCAACGGAGGGGCTTGCTACGTGAACGCTTGGCTGCATACCATTACAGCAATAGGGGCATACATCTGGCAAGACAAAAGAGCACGTTCCGACAGGAGTATTCAATTCTGTTTTCAGGGGAATCACGTCCTTTTTATATTCTATTATAGCATGGTGGAGAGGGAGCAACAACGAGAGAGGGGTATAAGAGAGAATGTTCGAGAAATTCTGAGCAAGGTCAAAGCGACGAAGAGCACGACTTCGATGTTGCGTGTAAAGCGGGCGGCTTGTGAGGGGGGGTGAGATGGATGGATGTTAAGGAGCTTACTCGGGTTTGTATGCCTGTGGTGGCATTTATGCAAAAGAACTGTACGCCACATGATACGTTGGTGATCACAGGCGCACAGTTCAAGATCGTTACGGATACCGTATCTATTCCTGTCAGCGGATACGGTGTGCTGGATATTGATTCTTTAGACGTTGATGGACAAATTTTCCCTTCGATGAAGCAGTGAGAAATTCGTGGAAGAGTGTTTCTGTTGTGCCGGTGTATTGATAGACGTACCCGTTATGAAAGTGAACTTCGATAACGTGGTCTTGATAACCAATAGCGGCGACATTGGAAGAGGAGACGGGGATCACATCCATAGGCGTCATATCCTTTCTGTGGATAGTATATCACAAGAGGAGCACTTTGCGAGGGGGTGAGATTTCATGCAAAAGGAGTGCGACGTACTTATTATGGACGATGCCGACCGGCTGCTGTCGGTGGCAGAAGTGGCAACACGGATGCGGACGACGCAGCCGTTCGTCCGGGAGCTGATTGTTTGCGGGTTCTTGGGGGCGATTTCTTTCGGGAAGAATCGTCGCGTGCCAAAGTCGGAGTTGAATCGGTTCTTTTCTCAGTATTTGGGCGAGGATTTGCCGGAGTTATTAGCAGAGCGCATAGCGCAGAGAGAGGGATGTGTGGGTGGTGGAGTATTTGGTGTTGGCAGGGGGTGAAAGGGATGCGTCATTTGTGTTTGTTGGAGCGCAAGGTTTGTCGTATGGCGTTTCGTTATGCGCTGCGGGATGCGGAGGGGTTGATGGTTTTCCGCCAGTTTTTGGAGGATCGGCTGTTGGCTTTTCCGAGGTATGAGTTGGAGCGGATGGTGATGGAGATTGAGGATGTTTGGGCTTCGGATTTTGCAGTGAAGGCAGTGGATGATTGGCTTTTTGCGGAGCAGAGCTGGCTTCATACTATGCTGGAGGTGGAGATCGCTGCCCGGCAGGAGGATTGAGGGTACTCAAAGAGAGGAAGGGCGATCAGACGCAAGCAGGCTGTTGGCGCTTGCGTCTAGTCGAGGAGGGAGAAGCTGCTTTCTCCGCACGGTCAAGAGCTTCCTGCCTGGCAAGCTCCGTCTGATACCATCCTTCGAGAGCATCATATTCTCGTTTGAAGTCAGGATCTTTCATTTTCTCCTTGTGATAGTCGGAAAAAGTCAGCATGACGGATTCCTCCTTTTGTAGTCATTTCGGTACTGCTTCGCTCGCTCTATCTCGGCGGGTGGCGTTCTCCTCGTTTTCTTAATGAAGCCGTTCGTGAGAACTGCCGTATTCCCAACAACGAAGAAGTATAGAACGCGAGAGATGTCGCCGCCGAATGTCACGCGCAGCTCCATGATTCCAGCTGTAAGTTCTTTCGAGTTTGGAGATCGCAAATTTGTTCGCTCGATCCTCCAGCAATCGTATCGAGCGAGAAACTTTGGCGTACATTTTGGCATCAAGTGAATCGAGAAAATCGGCGACAGGCGATGTCCCGTCTTCCTTTTCATAAAATACGACGTTCAATGGCATCGCTCCTATTGTGCCTTGACTATTCAGAAGAACAAACATAAACAAACATATCTAATTATCTATATTATAGCATGTCGCAAGCGAAAGGTGAAGGAGGTGAAATAATGTCAACGGAAAAGGACGGGCTGATCATGGACGATGCTGATCGGCTGCTTTCGGTGGCGGAGGTGGCGGCGCGGATGCGGACGACGCAGCCGTTCGTCCGTGAGCTGATCACGCAGGGATTCTTGGGGGCGATTTCTTTCGGGAAGAATCGTCGCGTGCCAAAGTCGGAGTTGAATCGGTTCTTTTCTCAGTATTTGGGCGAGGATTTGCCGGAGTTATTAGCAGAGCGCATAGCGCAGAGAGAGGGATGTGTGTCATGAGAATCTACATCGCGCACCCGTATACGGGGGATGAGGCGAGGAATCGTGCGCGTGCTTTGCGTGCGGAGGAGGTGCTGCGCCGGGCGACGCATTGGGCGGAGTTTTTCAATCCGGTGGGGCGGTTGTCGGAGTCGGAGCGGTTTGGGCAGATGTTGTATGTGGAGGTGATGGATCATTGCCTGCGGGAGTTGGCGAAGTGCGACGGGGTGGTTTTCTGCGGGGATTGGTCGCTGAGCCCGGGGTGCCGCGTGGAGGTGCAGATGGCGAAGCGACTGCAGCTGCCGCGCTGGTATGGTGTGGATGCGTATGTGCGGAGTTGGGCTTTGGTGGCGCGGGCAGCGCGTGAGATGGAGGGGGCTTTGGGATGAGGGAGTTTTGGAATCTGCTGGACTATATCAGCGATTGGGGCTGGACGTGCATCGTGAGTGCAGCGGGGCTGCTGTTTGCGGTGTTGGTGCTTACGGGGTGAGATGGGATGGAGGTTTGTTTGCGGGCGGCTTTGATGCGCGAGCGTGAGCGGATGCGCTTGCGTCGGTATGCGCGGGAGATGGCGACGATATACAGCGATACGCGCTGTGCGATCTGCGGGCGGCGGCACATGACAGGAATCGTATGCCGCCGGCATCGCGGGAGCGTGTGCATGGGGCATTGTGCTTCGTGCGAGCATCATGAGCCGATGTTTCATCATTGTCGGTTTCGTGAGACGGAGCCTTTGGATATGCGCCGCTGGCGGCTCGTTTGCTCGGCGGCGGATGAGGCGGGGCTTCGTGCGCGGCTTCATCCGCAGTATGTGATGGCAGAGCGGGTGAATGAGGATGGAGATCGTGCGGTGGTGGATGTGGCGACGGGCGAGGTCGGGCGATTTGCGGGAAAGTATGTAGCGAACGCTGGTCTTTGGGTGTGTGTGGAGTATTTGCCGGTGGAGGCATGAGAGAGGATGGTGCAAGATGAAGCGGAGAATCACGAAGATCAAAGTCAAGAAGGGCGTTTATTTTTTCGGCTGGGAAATCTATCGAGATGCAACGCGGAATTGGGATGAGCACACGCTGACCTGCAAAGACCAGCCACGCGATGAGTTCTTTCTGGCCATAAAAAACATGGTGCGGCACGTCATGGACATCTGCGAGTTTCCGAAAGCGGAAGATGGCAAGAAGTTCATCGTCAGCGGCATCACGGAATCCTATACAGAGGACAATCGCTTTTTGACGATCACGGCGCAGAAGGAGCTTTCTTTCAGCAGAGCGCCGCTGATCATCAATACGCCGACACGCGCGGAAGGTGTGGGAGCAGATGGAGATCCGGTGTTTTGCCTGAGCGAGGATTTGTTGGTGGATTTAGGCACACTGGAAGCCGAGGCGTGGAAGTATATCGCCGGCGAGCGGGCGCAGCAGCAGCTTGACTTTGCAGAGACGGCAGAGCATGAGGACGCGGCGGGCGGCAAAGACGAGATGCAGCTCATCGGAGCGTGAGATGGAGGGGACAATATGAGGCATGGCGGAAAGAGAAGCCGCAGGTTTATGCGGCGGTTGGAGGCGCGTATGGCAGAACGGAGGCTGATCGCAGCAGGACGCGAGGCGATGCGCAGGAAGGTGACAGCAGATGCAAAAAGTAAAAGTTGAACTGTATCATGACAATTTTCAAAACTACAAGCGGTATGGAATCCCGTCGAAGGCGCAGCTGGTGATCGCGGACATCCCGTACAACATCGGAGAGGATGCATACGGGTCGAATCCGATGTGGTACAAGGGCGGCGACAATGCAAACGGCGAGAGCAAATTTGCGAAGAAGGCATTCTTTCGCACGGACAGCAACTTTAACATCGCAGAATACTTTCATTTCTGCTCAAGGCTTCTCAAGAAAGAGCCGAAGGAACGGAACCAGGCACCGGCGATGATCGTCTTTTGTTCGTATCAGCAAATTCCGCTGGTCGTGGAGTATGGGAAGCGGCACGGATTCATGAAGTCTTATCCGCTGTACTTCATCAAGAATTATTCGGCGCAGGTACTCAAGGCGAACATGCGCATTGTCGGAGCGACGGAGACGGCGATTGTGCTGTTTCGCGACAAGCTGCCGAAGTTCCGCAACGTGGATGCGGTGGGGAATAAGCGCATGGTGTTCAATCATTTCGAGTGGAAGCGCGACAGCACGAAAGTCTATCCGAAGATTCACCCGACGCAGAAGCCTGTGAATCTTCTCAAGCAGCTCATTGGGATTTTTACGGACGAGGGCGACGTGGTAATCGATCCCGTCGCAGGGAGCGGCACGACGCTTCGGGCTTGTGTGGAGCTTGGACGGACGTGCTATGGATTTGAGATCGACAAGAATTTCTATCGGCAGGCAACGGAGAAGATGCTTGTTCTGCCGGACGCGACGCAGGGGAAGTTGTTTGCAATGTAAGGGCGTCTGAATGCGGGCGGCAAGAGAGCGAAACTTTTCGCAAGAGAATACGATTCCTTCTATATATATGAAGGGCAGATAAAACGTCACATATAGAAGGGTTACGAGAAAGGGGGGAAGTGCCCCTTTTTCGCCTTGATAAAGGAATTAAACTACCGACACAAAATCACCCGAGAGAGGCGGAAGAAGCGCATGGCATATCGAAGGTCGAGATGGGAATCGAAGGATGGGAGATTCCGAATCGAAAAGAAGTATTATTCATATCGTGCCATGCCGCTTCGTCCGGAGATCAAGGAGAAAAGAGCAAAACGTCAAAATGTGACGAAGGAGACGCAGGCGGCAGTGAATTGTCGCCTGCGTGCGGAGAAGTTATCCCGTCTTCTGGTGGATAATTTTCACACGGGTGACTGGTATCTGACGTGCACGTATCGCGAGAAGCCGAATGCGGATGAGGTGCAGCGAGATTTTGAGAAGTTCAAGCGGAAGGTGCGCAGCATTTATAAAAAAGCAGGGATAGAAGCGCGGTATATTTCGGTGCTGGAGAATCTGACGGGAGCAGGTCGTCCGCACGGGCATATTTTATTGCCTGCCCTCGATGCCAAGGATCTGGAAAAGGTTCAAGCGGCGTGGCCGCATGGGAGTGTAGCGGTAAAGCTCTATGGCGGGCATCTGGCGGATGCGGATCGCCTGGCGCGGTATTTCACCAAGGAAAAAGTGGTCGCACATGCAGGGCGTTTGCAGACGAGCCGCAATTTACTGCGCCGAGAGCCGAAGGTCGTGACGGTGACGCGGGCGGAGGCCTTTCAGACAGATTTTCAGGCGCCGAAGGGGTATCGCATCATCAAGGCGCTTTCGTACAGCACATATACGGCAGAGGGCTATCCTCTGGCCTTGGCTTGTTTTGAGCGAACGGAGGAGAGTCGATGCAAGACGAGGGGGCGGCGGAATGAAGCGGGAGATTTACATGCGCGTGGAGCAGATGCTGTATGCGGCGGTACGTGAAGAGCGAAGAAAAAAGCGATACGCTCCGGCGGGCGGGAAGAATCCGACGGCGCAGCAGGCTCTTCAAAACATGGATCGTCTCTCGTATGAGGGCAGATACAAAACCGAGCTTGAGGATTGGGCGCGGGTGGTGGACGAAGTGCGAAAGCTCCTGTCCGGCACGACAGCAGAACGAGTCTACATCCGAAAGTTCTTCCGCCGGCAAGGGTATCACCGAATTTGCCGAGAGCTCTTCATCAGCAAAAACACATACTATGAGGCGGTGCGGCAAATTCGCGCCGTCGCGTTGGCGTGCGCATGTCAGATGGGCTTGATGCGCGTGTTCTGATGCGAGAGGCGAAAAAGCGGGAAAAGATTAGAAAAAATTGTAAAACATGTGATAAAAAACCCGAAACCCTTAGAGTGGCAAGGATTTCGGGCGTTGGAACATTCCGGGAAAAAATCCGCAAAAAACGTGGTATACTGAATAGAGTGAGGTCATGCGCTTGTTGCGTGTGGCTTTTTTCTTTTGCCCGAAAACGGAGTCAAAAACGCAAGAGGAAAAGAGCAGCGTCATTTGACACATAGAACTCTGGGAAAAGAGAAGCCTTAGAAAAGAGCCGCGAAGGCAGGCGGCAGAAGGGAAAGGAGTGAGCGCGAGGTGGCAAGGAAATTTTACAGATTCGTCAACTCGAAGCAAAAGAATGAGTTCTTAAATATCTATATCGAGACGGGGACGATCGGGCGGGCGGCGAAAGCCTCGGGCATCACGCGGCAGACGCATTACAACTGGCTGAAAGAAGATGCGGCGTATAAGAAAGCGTTTGGCGAAGCGAAAGAGATGGCGGGCGACCTCTTGGAAGAAGAAGCGTATCGGCGTGCGGTGGACGGCACGGAAATGTGCGTCTACTACAAGGGCAAGAAGGTGGACTCGTACCGCAAGATGAGTGATGCGCTGCTCATCCTGCTGCTCAAGGGAGCGAAGCCGGACGTGTACGCCGAAAGGCAAGATACCAAAATCACGGGAGAAATCACGCTGAACGCAGCGCAGGCGTTGAAAGAAGCAAGGGAGCGAATCAAGAATGCAGCAGATCGTCCGGCAGGGAATGATTGATTTCCTTGCAGAACTCGCCTATGATCCGGTGGCATTTGTCTACGGGGCGTTTCCTTGGGGCGAAGGCAAGCTCGAAAAAAGAGCGCCGCAAACGTGGCAGCTGGCGCTTCTTGCCGACATCCGCGACGGACTCAAGTCGCCGGGCAAAGTAATCCGAGAGGCGGTAGCATCCGGACACGGGATCGGAAAAGCGCAGGCGCCGGATGCACGCATCGAGATGCCGCAGGGAAATCGCCGCTTCGGCGATCTTCGTCCGGGGGATTGGGTCTTTGGCAAAAGCGGCAAGCCCGTGCGCGTCCTGCAGTGCAAATGGTATCGGGATATCCCGTTTTACCGCGTGCATTTTGACGATGACACCTGCCTCGATGTATCGAGCGGACATCTGTGGCAGGCGAAGTGCCGCAGCGACCGCAGGCGGGGACGCTCCTATCGGACGATCAGCACGCAGGAAATTCTTGCCGCAGGCGTTCGCAGGAAGAACGGGAAGCACGCGGCGCGTCAATGGGAAATCCCCATGCAAAAAGCAGCGGAGTTTCCCACGCAAGAAATCCATGTCGCGCCGTATTGGATGGGCGTATGGCTAGGCGACGGCTCCTGCGCCCGTGCGGGCTATACGAAGCCCGATCGAGAAATCCGCGAACGCCTGAAAGAGCAGGGCTATGTCCTAAAAGAAGCGCAGGACGGCAATACCGTCTACCTGCCGGGCATCAAAACGAAGATGAAACAATATGCCGTCTTTGCCTGTCGTTCGCATGAGCGCTACATCCCGGAAGCATACAAGTACAATACCGTGCATGTCCGTCAAGAAGTGCTGTCGGGACTTTTAGATACGGACGGAGAAATCAATCGGCAGGGCAGCATCCAGTACGCGACGACGAGCGGGCGTCTTGCCGAAGATGTGCTTTGGCTGGTGCGCTCCCTTGGCGGCAAAGCGAAGATGCAGCCGACGAAGAAAAAAGGCTGGTACCGCAAGGACGGCAAGCGGATCGCGTGCCGCGACTGCTGGCGCATCACCATGACGCTGCCCTTCAACCCGTTCTCCGTGCGCCGCAAAAAAGAGCGCTATAAAAAAGACATCGAACATCGCTACCGCGTGCGCTGGATCGACCGCATCGAACCGCTCGGGCTTCAAGATGGCATGTGCATCACCGTCGAAGAGGAAGAAGGCCTGTATCTGGCAGAGGACTTCATCGTGACGCACAACTCGGCTCTTGTCGCGTGGATCATCCTCTGGGCGATCTCGACGCATGAGGACACGCGCGGCATTATCACAGCCAACACGGACACGCAGCTCAAGAGCAAGACATGGGCGGAGCTATCGAAGTGGTATGAGTGCTTCCTCGCCAAAGAGATGTTCACCTACACGGCGACGGCGCTCTTTGCGAACGAACCGGGGCATGAAAAGACGTGGCGCATCGACGCGATCCCGTGGAACGAAAGCCATTCGGAATCCTTTGCGGGACTGCACAATCAAGGGAATCGGATCCTGCTCGTCTTTGACGAAGCGTCGGCGATCGCCAACGTGATCTGGGAAGTCGCCGAAGGTGCCATGACGGATGCAGATACAGAGATCATCTGGTGTGCGTTCGGCAACCCGACGCGAACGAGCGGGCGCTTCTACGACTGCTTTCATCGCGACCGTGCGCTTTGGTGCACGCGGCAGATCGACAGCCGCGATGTAGCGATCAGCAACAAAGAACTGATCGCCGAGTGGGCAGAAACGCGCGGCGAAGACAGCGACTTTTTCAAGGTGCGCGTCAAGGGCGAATTCCCCTCGGCATCCGAACTGCAGTTCATCTCGGCCGCGATTATCGAGCAGGCGACAAAGCGCGTAATAGCGCCCCATGAATTCGACTTCGCGCCGGTGATCCTGGGCGTAGATCCTGCATGGACGGGAGAAGATACGCTCGAAATCTTCCTGCGTCAAGGCTCGATGTGCAAGGCGCTCCTGACCTGCGAGAAAAATGACGACGACGTGCACATGGCCGAACGCATCGCCTACCTAGAGGACAAATATCGCGCCGTCGCCGTGAACATCGACCAAGGCTACGGCACCGGCATCTACTCCGTCGGGCGCAATATGGGCAGGACATGGAATCTCGTATCGTTTGCGGCAAAGCCGCGAAACCCCTACTACGCAAACAAACGCGCGGAAATGTGGGCAGAGATGAAAGAGTGGCTAAAGATCGTCGGCGCCCTGCCGGACGATTCCGCTCTGCGAGATGACCTCAAAGGCCCTGAAGCATTCATGAATCGCAGCGGCAAACTGCAGCTAGAGAGCAAAGAAGATATGAAAAAGCGCGGGCTTGCCTCGCCGAACAAGGCGGACGCGCTGGCGCTGACCTTTGCCTATCCCGTGCGGGCTTCCCCTAGAGGAGCGCGTGCGGGGATGTGCAATACGGACTACGATCCGTTTTGAACCAATCGAACGATTCAACCGGAAAAACGCAAGAAAGGGGGTGAGCATCATGTGCAGCGGAGGTGGAGGCAGCTACACGCCGCCGAAAGTAGACCCTGCGCCGACGACCGTACAGCCGAGCGATCTTGGCTCGAAAGACACGTCGTCGGGGCAGAAGAGAAGGCGCGGCCGCGCATCGACGAGCCTGGCGAACGACCGTGATACCATTCTCGGAACGATCGCAGGAAGCGGCGGGCGCACGACGCTCGGATAAGGAGAAGTGATGGAAAAAGAGAGAACGCAAGGGGCGCGTCTGCCGCCCCTGATTCGCGCAAGCGATCTGGCAGCGCGTCTTCACGTCGATCGAAAGCGGATCGAGCGAACCGTAGCGCAGCTGATCGAAAAGCGCCATACCTACGAAACGCGCTGGAAAGAGATCCGCGCCTATCAACTGCCGTATGTCGGCGCATTTGACGGCGTGGACGACGAGACGAACGCCGGACGCAGGAAAGATACGAACGTCTGGCACAACTGCGCGTGGGACAGCAACCAAGTGTTTGCGGCGGGCGTGATGGGCGGCCTTACGCCGCCGTCGCGGAAATGGTTTCGCCTGGACTTTGCCGATACGGAACTCAAAGACAACTCCGATCTCGGGAAAATCCTCGACGAACGCATCGACATCCTAGCGGACGTCTTGGAAAAGAGCAATTTCTATACGGCGGTACACAGCTGCTATTTGGAACTTGCCTTCGGGCAAGCACCGCTCGGCATCTTTCCCGACCGCCAATACGGCGTGCACTTCGTACCGTACCCCATCGGCAGCTATGCCATGGAAAACGGCCCCGACGGAAGCGTGCAGACATTCTGCCGCAAGCTCAAGATGAGCGCCGTGCAGATGGCGGACAAATTCGGCGAAGAAAACCTGCCGGAGAACATCCGCGCAGAAATCGCCAAAGGCCCCGCCTTAAAAGCGCATCATACGGTCGTCTGGTACGTCGCGCCAAACCGCAACTACGATCCGCAGAAACTCGGCAGCTTCCATCTGCCGTATCTGTCGGTGTACTACGTCGAAGGGAGCGCAGAAGGCGACTTCCTGCATGTGGGCGGCTTTCATGAATGGCCGGTGCCGGTGGCGCGGTATCTCATCATGGGAAACGAAAGCTACGGCAAAGGCCCCGGCTGGTTCGCCGAAGGCGACGCGAAAGTGCTGCATCTCTTGGAAAAAGACAAACTCACGATGGTCGAACTCTCCGTAAAGCCGGCGTTCGCCGTCGATGCAAATCTCGCGACCAAGGGCATCAACCTCGTGCCGGGCGGCAAGACATTCGTCGAACAAAGGGACGCCGTGACGCCGCTCTTTCAAGTGCAGGGCAACCTCGATCACCTGCTGCAAGTCGTCGCCGACGCGACGGAAAGAATCAAACGCGCGTACAGCGCAGACCTCTTCATGATGCTCGACAGTCAGGAAAAATCCATGACGGCGCGCGAAGTCCTAGAACGCACGCAGGAGAAAATGAACATCCTAGGCCCCGTCGTGCAGCGGATGCAGTTCGAATTCTTGGGGCGCATCATCGAGCGCGTCTACAACATCCTCGACCGGGCACGCATGTTCCCGGAGCCGGAAGACGAAGAAACGCAAGAGCTTCTTCGGAACCAAGAGCTGAAGATCGAGTACATCTCACCCTTGGCGCAGGCGCAAAAAATGAGCGGCCTCGTGAACATCGAACAGGCCGTCGCTTTCGTAGCGCAGATCGCGCAGTTCAATCAAGCCGCGCTCGACAAAGTCGACTGGAATGAGACGATCAACCGCTACTTCGACATGCTCGGCGCCCCGGCGGCAATGAAGCGCACGGACGACGAGTATCTGGCGATCCAGCAGAAAAAAGAAGAAGAGATGCAGCAAATGCAGCAAATGCAGCAGGCGGCGCAAATGGCCGAGATCGCGGCACCCGCCGCGCAGGCGGCGAAAAATGCCACAGAAGCGGCGAAAGACGGCAACCCCGCAATAGAGCAGCTGCTCGGCATGGGCATGTTGGGATAAGGAGAAGATGCCATGAACGAAGACGTAAGCGCGGCAGATAAAATGCGGCGCATCGCAGATCAAAAAGTAGCGGCGAAAGATCGCGCGGCGCTCCTGCATCTCTTGGATGCAGCGGAAGGGCGATGGTTCCTCATGCGGCTCTTTGAACGCTGCCACCTGGTCAAGAGCACGAGCTTTCTGACGAGCGACCTCAACGATCTGCTCGTCAAAGAAGGCGAGCGGCGCGTGGGGATGTATATCGAAAGCATCCTCACGCAGAATGCCGCTTTGCTTGCCGCCAAGCAGAAAGCGGAAACGGAATACCATGCGTTTATGCAGGAGATGGAGTCGCTCATTCGGGCGGCGGAACAAGACGAGGAGGAAACTGTATGACAAAAGAGCAAGACTTTGCCTTTGACCTGCAGCTGTTTGCCGGCGGGGACGCAGGGGCAGACGCAGGCGCGGGAGGAGCAGCGGGCGGCGCACACGGACTTCATTTTCGCGATCGTTGGCGAGGAGTTCGGCCTGCTC
>ERZ773197.1158-NODE-1158-length-19086-cov-9.468656_pt1 | contig 19086 bp, 14 predicted proteins | sample MGYA00580999_ERZ773197 | MGnify/ENA primary metagenome ERZ773197 (study PRJEB29015, sample SAMEA2738166) | human oral metagenome | biome: human oral; feature: human-associated habitat; material: saliva | place: China | collected 2185 ...
ACAACGGCTTCATGCCTGCGGCAAGGCACATAAAAGACAAAAAAATCCTTATGCACTAATATCGTGAAAATCCGCCGAAAAGATAAGGTCTTTTGAAGAATCTCGGAAAGAATCAGACTTTAGGATGTATCTGCATCTGCCCCTGTTCCTAAAAAACCCCGCCGTAAGAAAAACGCTGCGGCACTCTGTGAACTGTGTCTCCATCTGCAGGTCTATGCCGTGTGCTTGAACCAATTGTTGCACCGCTTGAACAGCCCCATAAAATAACTGCTTCATAGGCATTTGGATATATTTCGATTATTTATGTCCCTAAATATAGATTCTTGTCCCAGTTTATAATATAATAATTTATGATAGGAGGTATGATGAGATGAAGAAACAAAGTGTTTTGAATTTGATAAAATATCATGTTGAACGAAATGAAAATGCTTTTAGAAATGAAGCGATAGCGATAGCGAGATACTTCGACAGTATTAATGATTGTCAATTGGCTGAATATATCATGGCGTTAATTTTAGAATCGAATTTATATGTTCCGCAGAGCAGTGATTTTGAAAGTGAGTTTTTAAAGCAAGTAGAAACGAGAAACTTGGAATCCCTCAATCTTCCGTTAGAGATATCAGAAGATATCAAAGGGTTGATTAATGCTGTAAATCATAATGTAGGAATCAATAAATTTTTATTCGAAGGCTTGCCAGGAAGCGGGAAAACAGAGGCTGCGAAAAATGTTGCGAGATTATTGGAGAGAGCTCTTTTTATCGTGGACTTTGAAAATTTAATAGACAGCAGACTTGGACAAACCAATAAAAATATTGCGAATGTTTTTCAAGAAATCAATAGGATGCCGAATGCAAATAAGATTATCGTTTTGTTTGATGAAATTGATGTAATCGCTTTGGATAGAATCAACTCAAATGATGTCAGAGAGATGGGGCGGGTTACATCCACTATTTTGAAGGAGTTGGATAGATTAACTGATCTCAACAAGGAAATAGTGATTATTGCAACTACAAATCTATATGCAGGTTTTGATAAAGCGCTGGTCAGACGATTTGATGCGGTTATTAATTTCAATAGATATAGCCAAGAAGATTTAGTAGAGGTGGCTGAACATTATTTCTCGTCGTTCATCAAGAACTTTAAAGGTCCTTCAAAGGATACAAGGTTATTTAGAAAAATATTAAAGATCGCATCTGCGTTGCCTTATCCGGGAGAATTAAAAAATATAATAAAGACATCTCTTGCCTTTAGCGATGCGGGGTCTGAATATGATTATTTGAAACGCTTATATAACAGTCTAATCGGCAATTTAGATCAAAAGGATTTGAATCAGCTTCATGAAGAGGGTTTTACGGTAAGAGAAATTGAAAAACTTAAAGGGGCATCCAAGAGTGTTGTAGCGAGAAAACTGGGCAGAGAGGAGATAAACAATGAATAATATATTGGAATTAAAGGGAAAACGCTTTGTTCAGGCCTCTAGGGATGGAATTAGAGGAGGCGTTTCTATGAACAGCAAGATGAATGTGTCGAGTGGACACCTGTTAAGGCTCAGATCAAAGCTTGAACAAGTCAAAGCATTTTGGGATAAGGAGTCAAAACCGTTTGATGGAGTCTTAGTCAGTGTGCACTATAATAAAATTGTTGCAAAAAGCAATCGTATAGGAGGGCTTTTCAAAGGAAGAGAGTCTAATAAAGCTATTGTTGGAGCGAAATTTAATAAAGATAAGAGTAACCACATCATAACATACTTTCTTGATTCAAAAGATTTAAGTGCAAGTATAAAATTGCTTTCCCAGGCAGCGGAAATTTTATCTCAAAAATTTTCTGGAAATATTGATAAAAATGTCATGGAAAACAAGAATAGTTTCACTAGGTCGATGTTTAGGAATCTTCCACTCAGTATGTCTGTGTTCAAACAAGTAATAGCAGATGCTTCTTATATTGAGTCATTTGAGATTGAGATGCCGACAATGGAAGTCAAGAGAAGTATCGTAACTCTTTATGATGTTAGGAAAAATGTGAAGATGTTATTTGAAGACTTGGGTATAGAAATTTTAAATACCAGAATCTTGGATAATCAGACCATTTATTTGGACGAGAATCAGGCATCCGTGCTTTTTGAAAAAGCGCCATATCTCGTTTCCATGACAACTGCAGACTTGAGTCAGCTATCCCCAGATGATTTTATAGATGAGTATCAAAAAGAAATGGCAACTATACCGTCTCCATCGATAGAGCCTACGATAGGGGTCATAGATACGCTGTTTGATGAAAATGTATATTTTCACGAATGGGTTGAATATCATGACATGGTAGCGAAAGATATACCTAGAAATTCGGATGACTATCGCCATGGGACAGCAGTGTCTTCTATTATTGTGGATGGAACAAGATTGAATCCGTGGTTAGAAGATGGGTGTGGCAGATTCAAAGCCAGGCATTTTGGCGTGGCATTAGGAACAGAGTTTTCATCATTTTCCATAATTAAACAAATTAAGAGTATCGTTTTGAATAATGCAGACATACGAGTTTGGAATCTCTCTCTTGGCAGCAATCAGGAAATAAATGATAACTTTATTTCTGCGGAAGCATCGGCATTAGATCGGATACAGTTTGAAAATAATATAATCTTTGTTATCGCAGGGACGAATAAGCCAAGTGAAGATATCGTCAAGATTGGTTCTCCTGCGGATTCTGTCAATAGTATGGTTGTAAATGCAGTGACTCGAAATGGTCTGTCTACTAAGTATTCTCGTAAAGGACTTGTGCTATCATTTTTTGCAAAGCCTGATGTGAGTTATTATGGAGGCAGCGGGGAAAAATACATCAGGGTTTGTGAACCATTAGGAGAAGCGTATGTTGCGGGAACATCTTATGCTGCGCCTTGGATTGCTCGTAAGTTATCTTATTTGATGGATGTATTGGGCTTGAATAGGGAAGTTGCAAAAGCTTTGATTATTGATGCTGCCAGAGGATGGGATGAAAAACCAAGTCCTGAAGAGGTTGCATTATATGGACATGGAATCGTTCCGATTCATATTGACGACATCGTCAGAACGAAAGATGATGAAATAAAATTCGTGGTCTCAGATATTAGCGAAAAATGGAATACATATAACTATCATTTTCCAGTTCCTCTGAAGAATGATAAGTATCCATATATAGCTAAAGCGACGATGTGCTACTTCCCACTTTGCGACAGATCACAGGGGGTGGATTACACGAATACAGAGTTGAACCTTCACTTTGGCAGAATAGGAGAAAATAACAAGGTCGTTGATATCAAGGGAGATACACAGAATCAGGATGAAGGATTAGGTGATGAAAAAAACTATCTTTTGGAAGGTGAAGCAAGGAAACAGTTTAGAAAATGGGATAATGTAAAATATATTGCCGAGTGCATAACAAAAAAAAGAAGTCCTAAAAAATCCTATAAGAACAAAAATTGGGGAATGGAAATAAAAACCAACAATAGGTTGAATCTGGAAGATGGTGAAGGTGTTAGATTTGGAGTCGTAGTGACGCTTAAAGAAATAAATGGAGTAAATCGAATTGACGATTTTATTAGAGATTGTACATTGAATGGCTGGCTGGTAAAGGTTATTGATGTGCAGAGCAGAATCGATATTCATAAAAAAGTTAATGAAGAAATCGAGTTCGAATAATGTGATGTCGCTGTGGAAAAGCATTGCAGAGAGGGCAACGGGGAATATATGCGATGCAAAAGCCGAGCAAAACGGAGATTTCCGCTTGGCTCGGCTTTTTTCTTGCAACTACGCTTAGTTATGCTGCATGCTTTTTACCCCGCAGTGATATTCCGGATGCGCAGTTTTCCGTCTTCGAAGCTTTTCTGGTGCAGAGCGTGCGCCTTCAAGGCGAGGTACCATGTCCGAATGTCCGCGCCGGACGGGCGCTGCTGATCTACCAGTCGTTCGAGCATTTGCAGCTGATTCCGGTTGTCGGTCAGTTCTTCCAGGTTAAGCGTGCCATAGTGGCTGAGCTTGTATTTCTCTCTCGTCCTTCTGAGTAGTTCTTCGTATGTTCGATCGATTTCTTCCTCGCTCAACGGGCATACGCGCTCATTTTCCTGACTCCAATGGCGTAGCATGTCCCGGCCTTGTTCTTTGGTCGGATTGTCCATGCAGAGATGGATGTCGATGCGCCCCTTGCGTTTGATCGCCTCGTCGAGATTTGACTCGTAATTGGTCGCCGCGATGAAGAGGATCTTGGAGTTCTTGTGGCGGATACCGTCGTCGTTTTCATTTGCGATATAGTTCAGAAGAGAGCCGCGCACGACGGGAGAGAGCACCGTCTTGCCCGCGAGGGCGTCGATTTCGTCGAAGAAGAGGACGACGCCCTTGCTGTCCGTCATCATCTTGGAGAAGCGGATCGTCTCGCTGAAAATTCGCTCCAAGTTCTTGATCTGCATGTCGGGCAGGGCATCGGCGAAGTCGCGGCTCAAGACCTTGAAGAAGTAGAAGCCGTATTCGCCTGCGACGGCCTGCGCCAACATGCTTTTGGCGTTGCCCGGCGGCCCGTAGAGCAGCACGCCTTTTTGCGGGGTGACGCCGTATTCGCGGTAGTTGCGCTTTTCCTGCTCGTCCGCCATGATGTATTCCGCCTGCAGGCCGATGGACTCTTTTAAATCGTCGTAACCGATGATGTTGTCGAAGCGGATATTGTTTTGGCTGGGGGTGATGATGCTGCCGCCCGAGAAAATGCCTTTGCCAAGCAGATCGTTCCTGATGAAGCCGCTTTCCGCCTCCTTGAATGCGGCATCAAAAAGTTCGCGTGTCGCGGCATCTTCGCGCAGGGTGACTCCCTGCTGCTTGGCGCGCTCCTTGATCTTTTTGACGAAGTTCGATATGTCTCTGCCCGACATGCCCTCGGAGCGCGATAGGACGAAATCTTCCAAGCCGCCCGAAAGAGAGAATGGATGTGCGCTGTCCAAGAGAAGATCATTGAAGATGAGTTTGCGCATCTCCGTGTCTGGCAGGGGCACGAGGATCGGCTGATTTGACAGGCGGCTGCGAATGGCGGGATCGATGGCTGCCAGACGATTTGTTGCGGCGATGGTGAAGATCTTTTGTGTGCCTGTCGTCGCACCGTCCAGCTCCTGTAGGAACTGGTTGACCATATCCGTACCGAAGCTGTCGCCCATTCGCCCCATATCTCGACTGGGAAATACGGTATCGGCCTCATCGATGAAGAGGATTGTCGGGGCGTTGCCGCGCGCTTCGGCAAAGATGCGCTTGACCTTGGCGCTCGACTGGCCGACGTATTCGCCCTTGAGATCAGCTAGGGTCGGCGCCATGAAGTAGCATTTTTTCTCGTTCGCCAGAGCCTTGGCAATCATGGTCTTGCCCGTGCCCGGAGGCCCTGTGAGCAGGATGCCTTTGCGTGCGTGCCTGTGGTCGCCCTCAGCGAGGAATTCATCAACAGCGCCTTCGATGTCTCTCTTTTTTGTTTCTGTGAGACGCACCTGCTGCCAGCTCACTTTCTCTTCGATGGATTCCTCTATGCTATCGCGGAAGTCATCGAAGGAAAGGCTCGTTCGGTTCTTCTCCACGACGCCGCGCAGGACGTTCATGCAGGCGCGCAGCGAGCGCTTTCCCACGGACATGCTTTGTGCTGTTTCGTTGAGAGCCATCCAATCGAGCCGGTAGCTGCTGTCCATGTTTTTCAGAAGGTAGCGCAGGTAGGCGATGCGGATCTCCTCGGCTGTGGGATTGGCGACAAAGACCTCCTTCTGGTCGAAGCTGTAGCGCGACAGAAGCTCCATGTCCTTTATGGTGGCGACCACGCGCAGATTGCGCAGTTTCTCCCAGCCGCGGAATTCCCCCAGCCAGGTGTTGTCGATGGAAGATCCAAACAGGTCGGCAATCCAATCGAGGTTTTCCAAGAGGATGAACACTCTTTTTTTGCCCTTTTTTAATAGGTCGTTAAGGCGTAGGATCTTCGTGACGGCGGTATCGGCGTTCTCGCGCGCATCCGCCGCTGCATTCGCGATTTGTTCGTTCCGGGCAGCGGGGGCGGGGGCGCTCTTCTGTTGGAATGGACCTTTCACATTCGGTCTTGGGAACATATCCTCGAAAGGAATCTCTTGCAGGGAGTGATCTTCTGCGCGCAGGGTCAGACAATGGATGTTCGTCTTGCTGTTTTTCACATGGATGAAATAGTCATATTGTTCCATGCGCTCCAAGTAGTGATGGCTCAAGGCGGCGCTGAGGCTCTGATTCCCATGGTAGATGTCGTAAAAGAAGGAGTCGTTGAAGCCGTCTCCCGTCAGGAAATGAATGTTCTGTCCCTTTGCCGCCTGCTTGTCGATTTCGTCGATGACGCGATGTTTATGTGCATGAATCATTTTCCGTCCTCCGCGTCTTCGGGGAATTTTGCGAGGAGATTATGCAGCAGGGCTGTGTCGGGAAAAGTCCCTTCCTTTTCGAGGGCGTCAAGCTCCTTCTTCATCTGCAGCACGGCGGTCTGCGCCTTGCTGTGCTCGGCTTTCTTCTCACGGATCAGGCGCTCCAGGCTGTTTTTCTCTTGGTGCAGGTCTTCGAGCGCTCTTTTCTGCTGCTCTTCATCATTGTCGCGCTTTAGCTGCTCGATTTCCTTCTCCAAGGTTTCTTTCTGCATGCGGTAGTCGCGATACTCTTCCGATTGGCGTTCGAGATCGGCCTTCGTTCCTTCCAGCTGCTCCAATTCCTTTTGATAATTGCCGAACTTGTGCGTCGTGCTTCCCGTCTGCTCTTTGACCCATTGAAGAACCTGACGGATTGCCTGCAGGATGTCGCCCGACTGCGTGAATCCAAGGATGAAGTCGTGGTCGCTTTCTTGGAGATCGGCAAGGAGTTTTTGCAGCAGATGCTTGGACAGGGGATAGGCGCTTGCCAGATTCTTCACGGCGATCTGCTGCTTCTCTTCGGACAGCTTCTTCAATTCTTCATGCACCATGGAAGCACGGCTCTGATCGAGATACCAGAGAGCTTCCGCACGTTCTTCCAAGTCGTTTTCTTCCCCCAGGGGATTGCGGCCTTCGGTGGAAAGCTCTTTCAAAAAATAGTCCAATCGAGGTTCAAATGCCATTGTTTTTCCTCCTTGTCAACTGTGAATGCGTATTCTGGGCTTTGGTGCGTGTTGATCCATCCGTTGCTTCGGCGGTTCCAGTATGCTTCTGCCGTCTTTCAGCACGTTCGTCATCGGTATGCCCGCATGACGCATCTTGCTGACGATCTCGCGCATGGATGTGCCGCAGGTGCCGCCTCGGGCCTCCTGATGGTCGACATCGACGATGATTTTGCCGTCGCTGTCGATGTCGATCTTTTCAAAGTCGATGATCTCATCGCCGATGGAGCAAACCATGCGGAAGCCATCATTCGGATTATCGTCGATGATCTCCATCGTGATATCGTAGCGAAGATCTGCCATGACCGTTTGCATAGCTGCTGCAAGCTCCGCCTTTTGGAGCATGGCCTCCTGCAGGTCGAGCGCCGTGCTTCGCAGCTCTTCAAGGAGTTTTTCTGCTCCCTGGAGCGTATCGACAGCGGCGAGAAAGTCCTCGGCGGCAATCTGCTTCTCGGCAGTTTTCATCGCGCTCTCGTAGTCGCTTTGCCTGTCTTGGCGGCCGTATTGCTTCAAATAGGTGAAGAGCGGTGTACGGGCACCATCCGCCCCCTTATTAATGTAGTCGATCGGCTCGGCGTAGGATATGTTGACAAGTCCATTTACGCGCTGCAGGGCGTCCTCGGCGTCCTTTTTTTGCTGCTGCCAAATGGCGACCTTCTCCGTCAGCTGCGATTGGAAGTCGGCAATCTTCGCGTAGAGCGGAGAAAACTCCTGCAGGACGGTCTCGTCAGCCTTGGCGCAGAGCGCATCGGCTTCCTTGAGCAGCGTTTCATAGTCGACTTTCAGGAATTTTCTCGCCTGTGCGGCGTCGATGCCCTGCAGCGCGTCCTTGAGATTTTGCCGCATGGCGTCGCTTTCCATGCGGTTTTTGGCGGTCTTGTTCATCTCCTCAATCTGGCGGCAGGCGTTCTTCGCCTGCTCTGTCTTGGCGTTCAGCTGATTGATCTGCTTCTTTTGCTGCGCGTCCGCTTCTGCTGCGCGCGCTTGCAAGTTTTGCAGACGCTCTCGCAGCGCTTGGTACTGTGCCAGCACGTCTTGTGCCTCACGGTATTCCGCATCGCAGTAATGGGGGTGGCCTTGAATCTTCTGGCGAATCCTCGCTGCTTCCCGATCTGCCTGACGCGCTTCCTGCTGTATGGAAGCGGCTTCCTGGCGGCAGTTTTTCGGCATGTCTGTCGCTAGGCGTGCGTCTTCGACTGTCTTTTTGCAGGCCACGAAGTTTTTCTCCAATCGTTTCGCTTCCGTGTCGAACATGGAGGCGGCTTCAGTGCTGGCCTTGACGGAGAGCGCCTTCATGCCTTTCTTGAGGTCTTGCAGTATTTTGAGGTCGTCTTCCATGGAACGAGCGTGCTTTTCGATGCGCCCGAGATAGACGCCGTCCGCTTCTTGGCGGATTTCTTCTCCTCGGGACAATACAGCTGCCACTTCGCAGCTCTTCTTTCCGCTCATGGGTGTTCGTCTCCTTTCCTTTGTTCGATTTTCTTGATGCGCTTCCATAGACCTTCCAGCGTATTCTTGGCGGGAATGCCGACGAGGAACAGATCCTGCCCGCCGCGATACACGAACTCGATGCTGCGGTTTTTCGTCTTCTCGATGAGTTCTTTGTATGGTTCATACTTTTTGGAGAGATAGTGGATGATCTGATTGTCCGAGCCACGATAGATGGTGTCACGGTTCTCTTCCTCGCGGTATTCGCCGTCGATGAGGATGTCGATGTGCGCGAGGATGAAGTGAATTTCGGGGCTTTCCATGGCATTGAGCTCGGCGAGCGTGTAGCCCGTATAGATCATGATGTCGAGGCGCGTCCGTTCGCGTATGAGGCGCACCAAGGCGGCGAGTCCTTCCGCTTGCAGGAAAGGCTCGCCGCCGCTGATCGTGATGCCGGTCAGAGACGCCACGGCAGCGAGTTCGTCGACGATCGCTGATTCATCCATCCAATAGCCGCCTTCGCCGATGCGCTGTCCGGCGGGATTGATGCAGCCCGCGCAGCGCTTCTTGCAGCCTTGCAGCCAGAGCGCGTAGCGAAGGCCAGGACCTAGGACGCGCGTCTTCTTCTCCCTGTGCGTGATATAGAGCATCAAAGATTCCCGGCCTTGACCTGCGCTTGGGAATAGAGATTGCCCGTTCGCGCGGAAAGGGAGGGGACATAAAGCTCTTGGGCGAACTTGCTCGTCCGGTCGCGGCTGTCGACAAGGTTGCGCGATTCGGCAAAGTCGAACTTGACTTTTTGGAAGGGTTCTGTGATGCTTTGACCGCCAGGCTGGCGATAGATGTCGAAGTCGACATTCCATACAGCACGATAGCAGAGATTCAGCGCCGCATAGACCTGCCGCTCCGCTTCTCGCATCGGCTCTTTCGTCTGCTGCTTTTTCTGCACGGCGCAGTCGTACAGCTCCTTGGCAAATTCGATGCTCGCGCCGATCTGCTGCACCAAGGTGAAGAGAGCCGTTTCGTTTCCTTTGCCGAGACCGTACTTCTCGCAGATGGGGAGGAAGGTGCCGCATTTCTGCAAAGCGTCGAGAACGGGGCGATAGATGTCATAGGGACGCAGGATGGCGGCGGTATGCGCTTGAGATTCCTGCAGTTCTTTCTTAAGGCTTTGCATCTCTGCCGTCAATTCATCTGCATGGCGGCGCGCGGCATCGGTCTCCTGGTTTGCGGCACGGACGGCTTCTTCCATCTGGAAATGCAGAGTCGCCTGTTCTTTGGCGTGCGTATCTTTCATTTGGGCGATTTGGGCGGAGAGGTCGTTGCGCGTCTGTTCCAAACTTTGTTTTTCGTTCGACAGCGCCGCATTTATTTCGGAAAGACGCTCGTTTGCCAGCGTTTGGGCGGACAGCGTTTGCTCTGTCTGTTGTCGCTTTTCTGTTTCGTTTTGCAGCAGGGTTTTCTTTGTCTGAAGCTGCTCTTTCTGTTCCTTCAGAGACTGCTCCTGCTCTTTCACTGTTTGCTCAAGAGCCAGGCGTGCGTTTTTCGCAGCGTCGTGAGCCCTTTTTTCTGCATTAAGCTCTTCGTTCAGAAAGTTGACGCTGCTCTGCAGACGCTTGACTTCCATGTTTAGTGCCGCGTCCGCTTCTGCCTTCCGGTCGTTGACTTCTTGCCGGAAAGCTTGGATTTCTTCGGCAAGATTCCTCTCCATCTCACTGAGTCTATGCTCGTACAGGGAATGCTGCGTTTCCTGTCGCGAAGAAATTATCTCTAAATTGTCCGCGAGAGCAGTGAACTGGGGCAGGAGTTCGCCAAGAGCATTTTTCTTCTCTTGTTCAAGCATCTGTCTGATTCGCGCGAAAGCATCTTCTGCAAGGTGAGCATCCTGCAGCGGGCGGACGAAGCCCTTCACTTCGTCCAGTCTTGCGAAGCAGTTCTTCCACTGTTCCTGAATCCAGCCGATGAATACGGCATCTTTGCTCGGATCGTGCTCGTCGTACCATGACATATTGGGGCCCTTATCGCCGTAATACTGGATTTTTCCCAGCAGGTTGCTATGGAACCCTGCAAGGTCATCTTTTATACGTTGTACGAGATCCTCGAATTGTTCCTCTCTCATCGGCCAACCCTCCCGCTGCCGTCCAAGGAGATTGTCATATCGGGGGCAGGCGTTTCGTCGTCCGAAGGCGCTTCGCTGCGGCTGCCGAGGCGGAATTCGATCTTGTCTTCCTCGTATACGCGGAGGTACAAGGTCCTTTTCTTCTTGTCCTCGACGAAATCTTCGAGGCAGGGCGTCAGCGATTGGAGGATGTCCTGCTCGGCGGCGTCCTCGCCGACGGCGCTCGATGTGAAGTAGAGGTGTGCCTGCAAGGTCGCACCGTCGAGACGGTTTGCCCGATGCCAGCGGTGCTCGACGTCGTTCTTCTCCAACACCGTGATGAACTTGTTCGAGCCGCTGTCGAGATAACCGACGTTGTAGGCGAAGGGCGGGATGTCGTCCGACTGGGTGATGGCGGACGTGTCCACACAATATTCGCCGAGGCGCAGCTGACCGAAGGCGACGGCCGTCTTCTCGTTTACGTTGTACTCGGCGCTCTGTCCATCCTTGTTCAGTCCTTCGCCGATGCGTGTGATCGTATAGCCGGGGAAGGCCTCCTGCAGCAGCGGTTCGACGAAGCGCTGCTTGGAGGCGTTGCCGCTGAGGAAGATGGTCAGGTCGCTCTTGTCCGCCTTTGCCCCTGCCTTCTGCAGAGCTTCGCGGTTGGCACTGAAGCATTTTTCCATCTCATCTTGGAAGGCGGCGATGGTCTTTTGGATGTCTTCTTCGAGCGTATCGTCGACCTGAGTGATTTCGAGTTCCAGATCGGCGTCCTCTCCGTCCTCGTCGCGCAGCGTCAGCTTGTAGTGGCTTGTATCCGGAACTTTGTCGGCAGGCTCATCGGGGAAGATTGCCGTCAGGTTGTTGTCCACGGGATCGGCGGACTTGAAGAGCTTACGTGCAAGATTTTCCTTCATGATGTTCAGATTCGCTTCTGCAATCTCGTCGTTTCCGAGAAGACCATCGAAGCCTTCGGGCTTGAGCGTGTTTTCGGGAAGCACAAATTTGATGCGGTGTTCTTCCATGAGATCGCGATTGTCACGATAGATCTTGTAGGCGAGCTTGTGGATCAGTTTTTCGCCGCCGACCTTGTCGTCGCCGCCCACGCCGAGGATCTCGATCGTGTTATCGCCGTCCTCGTCAGCTTCGGTGCGCGCGTTGCGGAACAAGCCGAAGGAGAAGTCCATCGTACCGCCGCCAAGATCGTATATGGCGAAGACCTTTGCGCGTCCGTCTTCTTCGCTGATCTTCAGCTGTTGTCCCACGATGGCGCCGATGCAGGCGATCGGCTCGGAGTAATCCATCGTGACCGTCACGATGTTCTTGTCACGCCGGTTTTTTCCCTTTTCGATATAGCGCGGCAGGGCGCGGCGAATCCCGTATTCGAGTGCGGCGCGGATCTTCTCGCGCAGTTCTTTGTCGAACTTCACGGGATAGGTGATCTGGTAGCGCGTATAGATCTTGCCGTTGGCGGGGTTGTTGATGGCACGGCTCAAGAGATAGCCGTAAAAGGCGATGGGGTTGAACTTCTTGTCGCCGTAGTCCTGCAGGTCGTCGACCATCGTGATGGGTCCTCGCTGATTGTCCCAATAGGGCAGCAGCTTGACCTCTTTGTGGTGTGCAATCTGGTAGGGCAGCATTTTGAGCTGCGTCAGAATAGCGCCCATCTTGCGCTTGCCGTCAGTGGCATCGACATCGGCGAAGACATCTTCGACCGTATAGCCGGAGTCATAGTCGACATCGGTCTCGTCCACGGTCTCCTGCAGTTTTGTCATAACGAACGGCGGGTTGGGATTCTTCGCCTGCCACTGGCGATAAAGCTCATCCCAACGATAGATCATCAGATTGGTCGGATTCTCGTAGGGATTATCTCCCTCGCCCACGTCGCGCTTGCCACCGCCCGAAAGCGTGAAGAGCTGGGGTTTGAGTTCGCCCTTGATTGCCGCGCAGGTCGAGGATGTGCCAAAGTCGATGGATACGAGCCCGCTGCCGATGAGCTGCTTGTCGCGGCAGCTTCCCTCGATAACACGCGTGTCGTGGACGCATATACGCAGGGGGAAGGTGTGAACCTTGCCGCAGTCGCGGTAGATGTCATGAATCTCGAAGCGCCCTTCGAAGAACGGATGCGCCGACTCGATGCCGTACTCCTCGATGGCTTTCTGCAGTTGGTTCGTGTTGATGTAGGCGATGTAGCAGTTCCGCTTCTTGTCGAAACGAACCTCTTCCTCGAAGAGGGGCGCGATGTCCGTGCTGTCGATCTGATACCAATAGAGGCTGACGTACTGCTTGCGGTCGGCATGATTTTCCGTGGAAAAATTCTCATCGAGGCACAGTTCGAAGACGCGGAAACCGCTCATGCCCCAGACGCCTTTTTCCTCCGAGTACAGGTCGCTGGCGGAAATGGCGGGATAGCCGAACATCTGCTTCTCCGTGATGTCGCCGTAGCTCATGGAAGGGAATTTCGCCTCTTCTGCGGCAAAGGAAAAATAGCCAGCGGGCAGATTCTTGAGGAAGACGTTGCTGTTCTTCCTGCGCTCGAACTCTTTGTTCGTTTCCGCCTCGCCCGTATCTTCGAGCAGCAGGTACTTGATGAATTCAAAATCATTTTCCAGGTGCATGTGCGCGTCGTCGTGATAGAAGCGCATGGTGATTTCATCCGGCTGGAAATTGTTCAGGTGGAAGGGCAGTTCGACGGTATCAAGCCCGTCGCTTCCAGTGTCGCGGTTCTCGATCTGGTACTGCTTAATCTCTCCCGATTTTTCTCTGTACTCCATGAAAAATTTCTGCAGTTTGCGGACGTATTTTTCTGCCATGTTCATCTCTCCATTCACTGTAGTTTTCTCTCTTCCCGCCGTCTTTATAAGGGGGTCAGGGGTGCTCCGTCATGTCGATGATCTGCAGGCGCAGGGCGTCGTGGTACATTCGCCGCCGATAGATGTTCTTGAGGCTCACGGAATATTTCACCTGCTCAAGCGCGGATCGGAAGGCCTCGTCCGCCTGCTTCTGCAGGCAGACATAGCGCCTGTAGCTTTCGACGTAGTCCAAGCGGCAGAAGTCGTCCTTGCCGAGGAGTTTCAGCAGCTGTTCGCGGCTGCATTCCCCGCGCTCATCGATCGTTGCCGTGATCGTGTCCTCGACGAATACATAGTGGTATTCCACATCCATTTTCGCCAGGGCGTTTCGGAGCGCGCTCTGTAGCTTGTTTCCCTTGACACCGCCTTTGAGGGCCTTTTTCAGGAAAAGCTCGACCATCTTGGCGGGGATGCAGAATTCCCTTGCAAGCTGTTCGAGCCAGATGAGCTTGTTCGCCGTGAGACCGCCTTCGGCGGCTGCCGCATCGACCAGAAAGTCCAGGTACGCCTGCTTTAGCTCGGGCGCATGGTGGGCGAAGGGGTGCGTCTCCCGCACGGGCAGGAGTTTCGTGCGCCGCAGCTGCAGGAATTCATGGACGAAGGAGAGAAAGGCCTCGTCGAAGCCGTAGTCGAGCAGATTGCCCTTGAACTCCTTGACGCGCCGCCTCGACTCGATGCCGTCCTCTGCAAAGCGCAGATCTTCGTAGGGCGCGCGCTGCAACGTGCTGCTGCCGTTGCGGAAGAGAATACCTGTGCGCGTCAGGGCGAGGAAGTACTGATCGTTCATCTCCCCTTGGTCTGCGTCGAGCAGGTACAGGGCGACGAGGTCTTTCGCATCCTTCTCATCCTGCAGGACGGCGAAGGCCTTTTTCAGATAGGGGCAGTCCATGTCCCTGCCCCTGCTGCAGGCCTCGGGTCCGATCAGATAGCGCTCATCGTCGCTGTCCGTCTCGGGATAGTCGTAGCGGCGATTGTATTTTTCGGCGATGGACTCGATCGCGAGAGCGCTCATGCGGAAGTTCAGCGGGAAATACAGCATGTCCCTTTTTCCCAGAGGAATGATGTCGGATTTGATGAGCTTGCGCTTTTCCTCATCTTCGCGCAAGGCGGGGTAAAGCAGCAGATCGACATCGTCGTGGTCAATCACCTCGACTTCTTCAACCGCCAAGTTCTTCACCGCTTTCCGTGTGCAGATGGATTTCGGTACGGCTCGCCGCGCTCGCTTTCGCGGCGGTCTGCCACAGGATCTTGTCCTTGACGATGAGCAGGGAGGTCTCATCCTTGCACGGGCTGGGGTAGGTCATCTCTTGCATTGTCATCTCAGTTTCCTCCTTCATGTGATTCCTGGCCATTCCATAGGATGCGGATCTCAATTCGCCGGTTTTCGGCAGAAAGGGGATCTTTTGTATTCTTCAATCGCGTTGCGCCGTAGCCGGCGACGCCGATGCGATCGGCTCCATCATTGCCCATCGAGGCGATCATCTCGCGCCGGACGTTTGCCGCGCGAAGTGTAGAAAGTTGGATGTTGTCGGCAAAGTAGCCGCCACGATTGACGACGGTCTCAATTGCCGCAGGATCTGTGTGTCCCTCGATGAGGATTTCCATTCGGTCGTGCTTGTTCATGTAGCTCTTGAGCGTCGCGGACAAGTCGCGGACGATGCGCTGCGTGCCGCCGGTCAGCTCAGCACTCCCCGAATCAAAGGTGGCGGACGTCAGCTCAAGCATGCCCGTTTCCTCGTGTACCTTTACCTGTCCCTGTCTTTCGTAGTCCGCCAGGGTTTCGCTAATCTGGTGCATCATCTCTCGCCGCTGCGCTTCCTGCGTGAACTTCGGCACGATGGATGCCAGAACGAAGAGCAGCAGGAGCACGAGGACGACGCTGGAGAAGAGGTCAGCGATGGAAATCCACGGGTTCTTCTTCTTTCGCAACAGCAATCACCTCCGCGAGGTCATATCATTTCGAGGAATCGCGGCAGATTTCCGGAGCGGGTCTGTGCTGCTTCTGGGAGATGCAGCAGGCGCATTGGCTGAGGCTGCACTGCTTCGCGGAATCGAGGCAGTCATCTTGGTCGGATCTGTGCCGCTTCGCGGAACCGCGACAGGCGTCTTGGTCGGAGCTGCGCTTCGGGAGATTGCGGCGGACATCCTAGACAGAGATGTGCTGCTCGGAGAGGCTGCGGCGGGAGAGGGGAGGAGCGGCGCAGATGCTTTGAGCGTCTGCACGAGAAGGGCGGATTTCTCTGTAATCAAGGCTTGCAGTTGTGCGCTTTCTTGGGCGAGCGCTTTTGGCAGGACGCCTGTACTTTCCGTATGGATGATTTCTGCAATCCCGTCGAGTTTCTGCGCGAGAAGCGCCTTTTCGCTCGTCTGTGCCTGCGCCAGATTTTCCAGTGCCGCGAGCAGTTGTCGGGCATAGGCGGGATTGTCGCAGGCATTCTTGATGTTCGCCGTATAGGTTGGCAGAAGTTTTTTCTGCTCTTCGTTCGTGCGGCAGAGAGTCTCCAATAAGACTTCGAACTTTTCCGTGGAGGTTTTGCGTGCGGAACGCTCCTCCTCCTGCGAGGACAGAAGAATCATTTCGAGCGATTTCAGAGCTTCCACATGATCGGTTTGCGCACGTTTCATGTCGTCGTAGAACTTCTGGCGAGAGTTCTTCTCCTGCTGCTGTTGCTGCACTCTGGCGAGGAAGTCGTCCTGGATCGCTTTGGAAAGTTGGCTTGCAACATTGCTGAGGGAGAGGGCGGCGGATTTTTGCAGCCTCGTCGCTTGCTGCGCCTCGACTTGGCTGACCTGCTTCATCTCCGCGACGTGCTGCTCAAGTTCGTGCAGCACGCCCGACAAACGGCGGATGGCTTCGTGGACGTGCTTTGTCTCCGTCATGTATTCGTTGTGAACTTGACCGAGCTGCGCTCTGAGCATTTTTTCAAATGCCTGCTGGGAGCGCTCCGCAAAGTCTTCTTCGCTGCACAGGAGCTGCTTTTGGGATGCTTCGAGGAAGCGGTTCGTGCTCTCGCGGTTGCTCTTTAGCTCTTCGAGGAAGTCTTCCTGAACCTTCTCGAAGGTCTCTCGGCTCGTTCGGATGTTTTTCTCCACAGTGTCATGAATGGCATGGACGCTTTCTTTCAGCTTTTTTGTTTCATCTTGGAACTCTTTCGTCGTATGGGCGAAAATGGTCGTGTTTTTTGCGAAAGCCTCAGCACTTTCAATGAATTTCGCAATGTTTCCTGCGATTATCTGCAGGGAGATGCTCTGTCGTCCAAGTTCGCTCTTGAGAGCCTCGAAAGAATTCATGTGCTGCAGCGCCGCCTCATTCTGCCAGGTTTCTATACGATGCGAAATGCGCTCGAAGGCTTCGAGCGTCTTGGCCAGCGCTTGACCCACCGCTTCCTGTCGCTTGGTTTCTGTTTCTTGGAGGCGGGTTTCTGCCTCTTGCTGCAAGGCGAGCTGCTTTTCAAAAAGTTGATTCTGTGTGGCGAGCAGAGCACGGATGCCGTCGCCTTCCGTCGCAAAGAGCGTCTCGGTCAGCTCATCGATGAGGTCCTGGCGGGCAGAGAAGTAAGTGTCCACGAAAAACTTCTGGAACACGAGGGAGAAGCAGATGCCCCATACGGAGGTCTGGAATTTGAAGGCGATGACGCTCAAGACCTCTGTGAGCCGCGTGAGATCCGTGACAGACTCCTGCAGCAAGTCGGCCGCGCCCTGTATGGCTACGCCCAAGCCGAGAAATGTCGCCAATATGCCCACGTTGATGAAAGTGCCAGGCAACTCTTCAAGACGGTTTTCCACATCGGCCAGGGCGGACAGGCGTATGCGCAGGAAGGCTTGCGGCGTCAGCTTGTTCTGTAGCTGTGCATAGTCGTCGACCGCATGCTCCTGCAAGGCGGTAAGCTCTCTTTGGCAATATTTCCGCCATTTGAGCCCGAGAAGGAACATGACGATGAACGCGAGCAGGAAGAGGACGGACAGGGCAGCCTCGGGTACGAAAAAAAATCGTACAGTTTTCAGGAGCAGATCATCCACGGATAAAGACCTTCTTTCACGTCAAAAAAATAGAAGCATCGACGGAGTTTTTACTCGTTGGAACGAACTTTCTTCTCAATATTATAATCTGTTTTGAAAAAATTTTAGCTTATGTTACCTAGACACAAAATGTATCCCCGTAACATATAGAATACAAGGTTCGCAAGATGGAAGCCAAGGAGAATGCCTTGCTGAAGAACTCCAAGTACCTTTGGTTGAAGAATGATGCCAATCTGACGGAAAAACAACGAGAGAAAAAGGAAACGCTCCGCACGATCCGCAATCATTGGGACGAGATCCTGCACTACTTCGAGCACCCCCATACAAATGCCATTCTGGAAGGGGTGAACAGCATCATGCAAAACATCACGCGTCGCGCCCGAGGGTTCAGAAATGATGAATATTTCAAGACCACGATCTATCTGGGATGCGGCAAGCTGAATATCAACATCCAAATCCCATAATTTGTCCATTGGTAAAAGACTGTACGAATATAAAGAACATTTGTTCCTTTTGCCTACCCATATCAAACAGCGAGGAGCCGAAGCGGATGAAAGTCGTCGACAACCCCAGTATAACAAAGACCCCGCAGGCTTTGGTTACCTGCGGGGTAAATTCCGAAGACATTTGTTCATCTGCCGGGCAAAGCGGCATGAGCTGCTCCCCATCCCGTACCCTGTGACGGCGTCATCCAAGAGACTCGCTGTACATATATCCTCACACGTTACAAAAATTCTTGCGGATTCCGTTCTTCTTGGCAGCCTGCCTGTCACGACTAATCGCTTATGTCCAAAAGCCTTTCTTGGCGCGCCACGAAATCCTCGATCGCCCGGTTGCGCTCCTCCTTCGTCATCGTCTTCGGCAGCTCCTTGAGGAAGGCATCCAGTCGAAGCCCCAGCTCGCCGCTCTTCATCGCCTCAAGCTTCTCTTTCTCGGATGCAGTATTCGAGGAAAAGACAATATTCCTCGTCTGCCAATACGCAAGTTTTTCCGGGTCATCCTCGAACTCCCGCAGGAATGCGTCCACGCTGTCGATTCTCTTCACTTCCTCCGGGCTGACCGCCGGCGGCGTGCGGCTGCCGTGAGCGTATGGGGCTGCCGAGGGCACTGTCGAGGGAGTTTCCTGCAGCGTCTCCGCCCCCAGCGGCGCAGCCGACTGCGCCTCCTGCGTGTCGGCAGATGTTTCGGGCGACGGCGCGGCCGGACTTTCTTCTGTCGCATTCGGCAAACGGACAGCCGGGGGATTTCCTCCTGGCTCAACTGCAGGAGCGCTCGGCAGCGGTTCTGTCCCATCGAGCCGCGGCAGGAAGAAAAACGCCGCGACGGACGCGACCGCCGCCGAGAGCAGCGCCATCCTGCCACGTTCTGCCCAGAACCTGCGGAGGGTCACCGCACGGCGAAGCTCCTGCACGTTCCGATACCGTCTGTCCGGATCGATTTCCGTGCATCGGGCAAATACTTTGGCGAGATAGCCGTCGTACTCCTCGGGCATGGATTCTCGCAGGGTTATGCCGATGGAGTAGATGTCGCTCCTTGCGTCCGTCTGCCCGTAGCCGAACTGCT
>ERZ773197.1161-NODE-1161-length-19045-cov-14.624171_pt1 | contig 19045 bp, 16 predicted proteins | sample MGYA00580999_ERZ773197 | MGnify/ENA primary metagenome ERZ773197 (study PRJEB29015, sample SAMEA2738166) | human oral metagenome | biome: human oral; feature: human-associated habitat; material: saliva | place: China | collected 2185 ...
TCGAATCCATCACTACCCACAAAAGAGTTGTAATCAAATGATTACAACTCTTTTGCTTTCTATACCAATTACCATCAAACCGCTGATGCAACATCCCGAGATTGTAGATCCCAGCTCAGTAGAACTTTTGGGGCAGTCCTAAAACGGATCAGTCCTAAAACATCCCACAGATGAGTTTTGAACTGTATGAGGACATTTTCTTTTCATACGGAAATGTAACCAGATTACTATAAAATTTTAATTTTACTTTGCTGTCACTTTTAACACTTCGTATAAACGCACTATAAATCAATAAGTTAAGAGTAATAATTACATAACAGAAGTGACAGGAATTCATGTATCTGTTAACAATAGTGATTGTAGCAGCGTTTGCTATCTTTTAAATTCTACAAGCCTAATTTAGTTAAATAAATACAAAAGAGCATCACATTTGCTTTTTTTCCTAAAGAACTTTACCGTTATCTACGAAAATTTAGTAGTTTTACAGCGCATTTAAAATATTGCACTATGTGTTATTATGTAACAAACAACATTTTTGAAAGTAAAACAAAAAAGCATTATAAATTTTATATGAAGAAATTATCTATTCAAGAAGAAGCAATTATGCAAAAAGTGTGGAAGCTAAAAAAATGTACGGTAACAGAGATTCTAAAGGAACTCCCTGAACCTAAACCTCCCTACACCACAGTAGCTTCTGTTATGAGGAATCTTAAACAAAAAAGGTACATATCCCAAGAAAAGCAGGGCATTGCATACAGTTATTTACCAGCCATAGAGGAAGAGGAGTATAAGCATCGTTTTATGAGAGGATTTGTACATGACTACTTCAAAGATTCATTTAAAGAGATGGTATGTTTCTTTGCCAAGGAGGAGGATCTATCGTTTAAAGATTTGGTAGACATTATTCGTGAAATAGAGAAAGGAAAAGAGTAATACTATGATATTATAGCTATCTGTATTAAAGATAATGTATAAAAATATTTGGATTATGCTTTCATACCTTGTTGAAATAAACATTATTACCATCTTTTTGTATGGTTTTTATCGCCTATTGTTTACTAATGATACTTTCTTTAGCTGGCGAAGATTAATGTTGTTGAATATATACCTTATAGCTTTATTAGTCCCTTTTACTGATTTTAGTAATTGGATTAGTATTCGTGAGGCTACTCAAAATATGGCTAATACATATGCTGAAACTGTCTTGTCAGAAGCTTCTTCTCCTCCATCCAAAGCCACGGTGCTGTCATGGAATACTGTACTTTTGTGGATATATATGGGTGGTGTTTGCATCTTTCTGCTACGCTTTGTAATTCAACTCATTGGAATATACAGATTAGCAAGAAAAACAGAGGTAAGTATCATTAAAGGGGTTAAGGTACACATTATCGAGAAAAATGGGAGCCCTTTTTCTTTCTTCCAGTGGATTTTTATTAATCGAGAAGTACTGTATGAATCACAACTACAAGAGATATTAATTCACGAACAGTGTCATGTAGAACAGAAGCATTCCATAGATGTAATGCTATCAGAATTATTTACTATCTTATGTTGGTTCAATCCTTTTGCATGGTTATTAAAAAGAGAAATCAGACTCAATCTTGAATACCTTGCAGATTTTCATGTTGTGCAAGTAGGGTGTGATCAAAAGAGTTACCAATATCACTTGTTGGGGATGACTTATCATAAGAAGAATACACCTCATATTCTAAATAATTTCAATGTTTTACTTCTTAAAAAGCGCATAAAAATGATGAACAAACGTAGATCAAGAGTAATAGCAAAGGCAAAATATGCCCTTCTTATTCCAATAATAGCTACACTATTAGTCGTCAAAAATATTGAGAGTGTAGCGCACTCATTAGTATCAAACAAAATTGTAAATAATGAAGTGATTGTACCTATTTATACAAAAGCAAACAATGCACTTCAAAAGAAACCATTTTTTTCATCAAAGATTTCAAAAGAAGATAATATTAAAAAACTCAAGGAAGAAGTACATGAGGTGTCACATGATAAAATAAATACTATTGTCAAAAAGAAAGCTATAAATAATACTGCTCCGAGTAATGTAATCAAAGATTCTCACGTTGACATAAAAGATTCAGAATTACCAGAGAAAAATAGTACTAATGTGCGTATATATAATATCTCTTTTGCAGTTGACGCAAAAGGTTCTGTTTCGTCCCTGAATGTAACGCATATAAAAGACACTTTATATAATCAGAAGGATTTACAAGAAATAGAAAAAATGTCAAAAGATAAACCTGATAACACCAAAAATAAGACTATAAAAGCTATATATAATCTTCCTATTTCTTTTAAATTATAGCAACTATTATATCACACACTCTTTAGACCAATGTAAATTGGGCTAAAGGGGTGATTAGAATAATCAAACATACTCTTCATTTATAAAAAATATGAATATGAAAAACCTAAAATGGGCACAAGTTGTCTTACTTGCTTTATTAATATTACTACCAAAACAAATATCAGCTTATCAAAAAAAAGTATTACTTTCCCCAACACGAAATTATACTATTCATGGTCGTATTGTAGACTCTTTTACAAACCTCCCTATATCAAATGTTAAACTAACTTTACTATCAGCAGATAGTACAGTAATAGATACATGTCGCACCTTTATATGGAACGACAAAGCTGTTCATCCCGACTCCTATTTCTATATGCAAAAGAATTTGAGTGAGGGAAAATACATTTTTAAAATAGAACATCCTGATTATTTTACAACTTTTGTCGACAAAGAACTGCTATTCAAAAGTAGAAACACAAGCATTGACATGCAAGACATTCCTATCAAGAGAAAAGGAATGGAAAATAAAGAGCATATGTTAGGCGAGATTGTTGTTAAGAGTACAAAAATTAAGATGGTTATGAAGGGTGATACTATCATATATAATGCAGATGCCTTCAATCTCCCTCAGGGAAGTATGCTTGATGCGCTAATCAGACAATTACCAGGCGCCACACTCAATAGTAATGGCGAGATATTCATCAATGGTCGAAAATTAGATTATCTTACACTTAACGGCAAAGATTTCTTCAAGGGAAATAACAAACAATTAATAGACAATTTGCCAAACTATACTGTTAAAAATCTAAAGGTCTTTGAAAAAAGTACTGATAGAAGTCAGGCTATGGGTGTTGATATTGATAAGAAAGACTATATCATGGATATCTCACTAAAGAAAAAATATGAAAAAACTTTTATAGCTAACTTTGATATAGCTGGTGGTACGAACAGCAGGTATGCAACCAAAGTTTTCGGATTATATTTCACTCCACGATTGCAGTTATCTATTTTCTCAAATATTAATAATGTGAATGAAGACCGCAAACCCGGAGAAAAGGGAGATTGGGATCCAACTAAACTACCAAACGGTCAGGTTATACAAAAAACAGTAGGTCTCAACGCTGCTGTTAGCAATGAAAAAAACACATTGGAAAATAATATGTCTACAAGTTTCACATGGAGAGATACACATAATATCAGTCAAATGATAGCTGAATCTTTCTTAACTGGAGGAAACAACTTTAATCGTAGCATCTCAGATGTTAAATCCAAGAACTTTATTTATGACTTTCAAAATAATTTAAAGATTTCAACGCCCATTTTCCTAAAATCAACCATAAGCTTAAATTACAATAAATTTGATAATTGGGGAACTGTCCGTTCAGCACGCTTCAATGCAGACCCATCAACAATAGGTAGTACAGAAGCAATATTAGATACGATATTCTCCTCTTCAAGAAACAGACTTGTAAATGATTTTGGTGTAAACCGATTGTCTTCTAAAACATATGGATTCGGTCATTCACTTACAACTTTCGCCAATCTCAATGCATATAAACAGTTGCCATCTGGTGATCGTATATCGGCATTGATAGAAGGTGACTATTTAAATACTACAAATTCAATGTTTAACAATTACCAGTTGAAGTACTTAAAAAGCAATGCTATAAATGATTATCGCAATCGATATGACAACACTCCATCTTACTCCTACAATTATCGTTTAGGACCACAATATACATTCGTGATTCCTAATGGATTTAGACTTTTCACTGGATATCAATATCAGCAAAAAGGAAGTTACCGAAACAACCAAAAATATAGATTAGACAAACTATACAAATGGCAGGAAGAAAATCACGATCTTGGCAGTTTACCTTCTTCTCGCGATTCACTCCTACTCGCATTAGATGCTAACAATAGTTACAAAGGGTATTATATAAGTAAGCAAAATTCGGTTTCACTCGGATTTGGTTGTTCAAAATCTAAGAATCACAACAGTGTGTTCTTCAATACAAACGTGTCTGTTGGTTACAAAAGTGAAAAGCTTGACTATCGCAATTCATTGCTAAACACTTCTGTCAAACAATATAATTGGGTTGCAGGATTGTCTCTAAATATGGGATTTACAATAAACAAATACAGTTTTTACGGTACTATGACTTCGAAAATGGAAACTCCAGATCTTTACTCAAAAATTACCCGATCTGACAATTCCAATCCTTTAGCTATCTCTTTAGGTAATCCGAATTTGAAAAATAGTAGAAAAACAAATGTATCTTTAACCTTTAGTGATAACAACAATAGGCGATTTAAGCTACCGATGGCATTTATAAATATCAATATTCATCAGAATGCTGTTGCTAATGGTTTTACATACAATCCTACAACGGGTGTATATACATATAAACCACAAAATGTTAAGGGAAACTGGTATGGCAATATTGGATTATATGATACTTTTCCATTAGATAATAAAAACTACTTCACATTAGTAAACGCTATTGTCTATAGTTACAACCACAATGTAGACTTCACAGGAGTGATAGGTCAAGCAGAAAGTGTCTTGAGTAAAGTGAACAACCATTGGTTAGAGGATAATCTATCTTTAAATTATCAAAACGGAGGATTGACCTGTAGCTTGGTTGGCGAAATGAAATGGAGATATGCTAATAGCAGACGTGAAAATTTCTCAACTATTCGTACCTTGGATTTAAATTATGGTATGTTAGGTTCATACAAATTTAAATTTGGATTAGAAACAGGTATGGATCTTAAGATGTTTAGTCGCCGAGGTTATTCAGATCCTCTTATAAATGCTAATGATTTAATTTGTAACGTATACATTAGTAAGAGCTTCTTAAAAGGGAAACTGGCAGCCAAACTCGAAGGGTACGATATTTTTCATCAACTCAAGAGCATAAGTTATGAGATAAATGGGCAAGGAAGAACTGAGACACGTTTTAATGCTATTCCAAATTACTTAATGTTGCATCTCATTTATAAGATGAACATAAGTGGGAAAAAGTGAAATTAGTCGTTCATTTAAAAATATATTTCAGCGTGAAGTTTCTAAAAGTAACTTCACTCGATCTTTCTAACCCATATCGGTCATTAGAGGCTAAACATATTTTGTTTTATTATCGAACAAATTGTTTGGATTTGTAACGCAGGCATAGCAAGCTACATCAAGTTACAAAGACGGACAAGATGCCGATAAGAAAATAAAAGATGTTAGGAAACAATACCATAGTAATAAGAATTATACATATTGTGGTCTAATGACCGATTTGGGTTTAATAAACCAAAAGCTCTACAAAAGTCTTCATATTACTCTGTTGTGAAAGAAAAGCAACCACAACTGATGATGTGCTGACAAACTTATAGAAATAAAAAAGACCCTCATTACTGAGAGTCTCTTGAGGTGCCTAGCGGAATCGAACCGCTCTACATGGTTTTGCAGACCATTGCCTAACCTCCCGGCCCAAGCACCATTCTTATCACAAATCATCATTGCGATTTGCGAGTGCAAAGATAATCAATTAATTCGGTTCAACCAAACAATTTAGAGACTTTTTTCAATAAACATGATATCAACTCAATGTTATGAACAAACTCAACAAGTCTCCATAGCCTATCTTGTAAGAGATGGTATAAACAAAACTAATGACAAATAGCTCCTCAGAAACTACTTGAAGCACACAGGCTTCTTGCGCCCTTTCCTTTTCTGCTTTGCTTTCAACTGGTCATGTATAGCACAGCCAGCACAGCCATGACAAGGGTCACTCGCCGCTCTAAACGTTTGCCACGTACGATAAGCCACATAGCCAATAGCTGACAAAATCACTATGGCTAAGACAACATACTGCCACATAAATCCCCCTTTCTACCTTTTTATACTGGGTTATCAGTAGTATCTTCTGCAAAGAGGTCCTCCGCAACGTTCATTTCGTCATCATCAAACCACTTTGACAGTTTATCCTGTGCCTGCTTCTTAATGTCATCATCGATAGAAGTCCACACTTTGTTCAGTGCATAAAGTAGGACAGTAAGGTCGTCGGTGAGCCCTGCTATAGGAATAGCATCTGGCACAATATCAAGCGGAGAGATAAGGTATCCCAACGCACCAATGATAATCGCCTTATCCTTCAACGACACTTTATCACTCTGCAATAAGTAATATAGAAGCAAAGCAACATATACCAACTTAGCACCTGCACGTTTTGCAATACGCTGAATCTTATCAAAGAACCCCTGCTGGGTGAACTTATCTTTATATTTCTGTAAATCAGGTAACTCCATACTTATCATTAAAACATTAATTAAACCTACTCGAATGCCATCACACGGTCCACATAAGCCTTTGCTTCTGGGTAATCCAAGTTTGCACGTCGAATCTTACTACGTACCATCAACTTCATGAGGAGTCTGTAAAGAAGGAAGAGAATGAGTCCTACACCAATCGCTGCCAACACATTCAACGCCCCTTTGAAAGGCAAAGAGTCATCAGGAAAAGCCGATAAAATCAATATTGGCAAACACATTAGGAACCCTGCTATCGTATAGCGTGTACGCTCCGTTCCTTCGCTATCCAAAGCTGCCTGGTAGTCGAAGAGATAATTAGAAAGGTCCTCTTCGCTAAGATTAGCCGGCAACTGCGGGAACCCTTCTTCGTCTTTATGGTTTCGGATTTTATTTTCTACAGTGCGTTGAAAATCGTCCAACACAGTTACATATTTTTCTTCTAAATCTTTCATAACATCTTAAAGTATTAATTTTAGTATAGTTACATTTCCCCTAATCTCTCCGTTATACCCACATGAGAGAAAAAGGACTTATATGAAAGAAAAATAAAACAGTGTTCCTATAAGCCGGGTTCTGTCTCTTCCTCATCTTTAGATAATAGGAAGATGCCTGTCATTTATCTATATTACAGGTCGCCCTGCAACTAAAGCATTCTACCCTCCGTTGTGCTTATAGCTTGGGCGGGCTACCCTCAAACAACGGTTTACATGAACTTGCAGCTCCTGAACGGCACAGCCAGACGATCACCCGCCTGCTGGTAGTCTCTTACACCACCTTCTCACCCTTACCACACATTACTGCATGGCGGTTATTTTCTTCTACCTACATCTACTGTCACCAATAGCTTCTATTTTCGGAAGCAGGATGCCCTATGCTGCCCGGACTTTCCTCTCGCACCCATTACAGATGCCAGCGACAGAGCCGGAACACTGCCTTATCAGAGTGCAAAGATAGTAGAAATCATGGAAAAGGCAAAATATTTCAATGATTATCTATATTTATTACAAAGAATGGCATAAGCGAATTTATTATTCGTATCAACTTATCATCACTCTTCCTTATCTCGTTTTGCATGCGCGAACAATGATATACATGGGATAAAAGAAACTAAATTTACATCTGACAAAACCTTCTTTTGCATGCCACTTTTCACAAGTGTGAAGCGTTAACCAACGATAGATGATTTCCTCAAAACAAATTTTCCTGTCATATCTGTCAGCTATCAATGACAAATAAGTTTCTAACACACAGTAACTTACTTGATTTGTTAAATATGACAGCAAACTAATTTTAAAAATAATCTTGCTATAATGTGCGTTATTACCTTGCTTATTTCAGTAGACTTTTATGCTTCTACTGTTCGAAGAACATAATATACATTGCTAAAACAGATGCATAAATCAAATGAAAAAATTCAATCTGACACAAACAACAACTCTACAAGCAAATTAAACATCAATGACCATAGAGACGACACTTCCATATACTTTTCCTTTTACAAAGTATCGTTATAGAGAGTAAAATGTTTGAAATAACAACAAAAATAACGCTCAAACTGAATGAATGTAAATTATTTCATACCGTTAACTAAGAACCGTTAAGACGCATTTGGGAAATGTTAAAATCGGATAAAGATAACTGACAAAATGTCGGTTTCTCACTTTTTGCATCTATATTTGCATCTCGAAAGATGTCAACAAGACATTTAGAAATAATGACTACTTGACACACAAAAAAGTAATTAACGTACAAATAATTAAGTATATGAAGAATTTATCAAAGTATTTGGTAGGTGCAGCATGTGTTACTGCCCTTGCTTTTTCTACAGGCGCATTCATCAAAGTTTATGCAGCTGAGACACCCGTTGTAGCTCCTGGACAGCCAGTCGACTTGACATACGCTGCCGAGAAGGCTCTTCCAGCCGTTGTTCACATTAAGTATGTACAGAACTCTAAGACACAAACCGTTGACGTTCAAGACGACCCATTCGGTGGTTTCTTCGACCCATTCGGCTTCTTTGGAAATCCTAACCAAGGTAATGGCTCACGCCGTCAGCAGGTACAGACCCCTAAGAAAGAGGCTACTGGTAGTGGTGTTATCATCTCTCCTGATGGTTATATCGTAACGAATAATCACGTTGTTGAGGGCGCTGACGAACTGACAGTCACACTGAATGACAACCGTGAGTTCTCTGCTCGCATCGTAGGAACTGACAAACAGACAGACCTTGCACTACTGAAGGTTAACGCAAAGAATCTCCCTACCCTCCCTATCGGTGACTCTGACAAATTGAAGGTAGGTGAATGGGTGATTGCTGTAGGTAACCCTTACAACCTCAATTCTACAGTTACTGCAGGTATCGTAAGTGCTAAGTCACGTGGCTTGGGTGCTACTCGCAATGGTATTGAGAGCTTTATCCAGACTGACGCAGCCATCAACCAAGGTAACTCTGGTGGTGCATTGGTTAACACTCAGGGCGAGTTGGTTGGTATCAATGCTATGCTCTACTCACAGACTGGTGCATACAGTGGTTACGGTTTTGCAATCCCAACATCAATAATGAATAAGGTTGTTGAGGATATTAAGAAGTATGGTAGCGTACAGCGTGTAATGCTCGGTATCCAAGGTGGCGACGTCTTAAATTATATCAATGCACAGAAAGAAGAGGGCAAGAGTGTTGACCTCGGTACAAACGAAGGTGTATATGTCAGCGAGGTATCAGCTGATGGCAACGGCGCTGCCTTAGGTTTGGCTAAGGGCGATGTTATCACTAAGTTTGATGGACAGAAGGTAACACGTATGTCTGAGCTTCAGCAGGCACTCAACAGCAAGCGTCCTGGCGACAAGGCTACTGTAACCTATATCCGTCACAAGAAGGAGATTTCAAAGACTATCACACTGAAGAATGCACAAGGAACGACAAAGGTTATTGAACAAGCCGACATTGACGTTCTCGGTGGACAGTTCCGTCCTGTACAAGACAATCTTAAGAAACAGCTTAATATCAGCTATGGTCTTGAGGTATTGAAGGTTAATAGTGGTGCACTGAAGAATGCTGGCATCAATCGTGGGTTCATCATTCAGAATGTAAATGAGAACATGGTGAAGAGTATCGATGACTTGCAGAACATCGTTAAGAAAGCATCAACCAGCAAGGACCCTGTACTCTATGTACAAGGTATCTACCCAACTGGTAAGAAGGCATACTTCGCAATTCCGCTTGCTGACTAACAACAGATAACTTTCGACGAAGATGTCGATAAATGATAGGTCCCCCATCCTTGTAAGATAATCAAGAATGGGGGACTTTTTATGCTTTAGCTGCTCACGATAAAGGCATAAAAAGGCATAAAGATAGCCAACCTAAACAATGATACAACAAAGAGGTACAAACCATGAGGATAAAACTTACCATACAACATTAAACTTTCTTAGGTCAGTTTTTTACTTTTTTATTTGTTTAACTCATTGAATTTGTGTAAATTTGCCATCACTTTATATAATACTAAGCACATGAGACAGCTGAAAATCACAAAATCGATTACGAATCGAGAGAGCGCTTCTCTCGACAAGTATCTACAGGAGATCGGTCATGAAGAAATGATCACTATTGAGGAAGAAGTTGAGCTTGCTCAAAAAATCCGAAATGGTGATCGAAAGGCTTTAGAACGTCTTACAAAGGCCAACCTACGTTTCGTTGTCTCTGTTGCTAAGCAGTATCAAAACCAAGGTCTCTCACTGCCCGACCTCATCAATGAAGGGAATGTAGGACTCATTAAGGCAGCTGAGAAATTTGACGAGACCCGTGGGTTCAAGTTTATCTCATACGCTGTATGGTGGATAAGACAAAGTATCTTACAGGCAATAGCCGAACAAAGTCGTATCATTAGGCTACCACTAAATCAAGTTAGTTCTGTCAATAAAATCAATAAGATATTGACTCAGTTTGAACAAGAGAACGAGCGACGACCCAGTATTGATGAGATAGCACAGAACACAGACTTACCAGAAGACAAGATTGTTGATGCGATGAAGGTTAATTCCCGTCATGTATCGGTTGATGCGCCTTTCTATGATGATGAACAGAGCAGTCTGTTAGACGTTATCCCCAACGACAACACCCCTTCTACTGATAAGGAATTAGTTGAGGAGAGTTTACGTGACGAGATCGGAAGAGCTTTACAAATTCTCGAAGATAGAGAGAAGGTGGTTATTGAAGCTTATTTCGGTATAAACCAACGAGAAATGACCTTGGAAGAGATTGGCAGTAAGTATAATCTCACACGTGAACGTGTTAGACAAATAAAGGAGAAAGCAATACGACGCCTACGCCAGCAAACCAATAGTAAGATATTGAAGGCGTATTTGGGGCAATAACATAACATTATAATATATTTATAAATTAAGATGAAAGTACGTCAGGTATTAATCATAGCGGTAGTACTCCTACTGGGATGGGTAAATAGTAGTAATGCAAAAGGATATAAACCTGCAAAAGTCTATCTGTTTGGCTTCGCAGCTTCTTTTAATGATTCAACGGTCTACATGACCAACGTACAGAAGATAGATGCTTACCTTGCCAACGACCGCACGAATTTCCTTGCTAATCGTGAAGACTACTCCTATCAGCTTCGTTATTACCTTCAGAGTACTGGTTTACAGAACTTTCCAACCTGCGTAACGATGTATGCAGAAAATGAAAGTAAGGCTATGAAGAAGTTCACAGCCTTAAAGAATAAATACGAAAAGGGTAAGAAGAAATTTGATGTTAAGTTGATTTCTGACTCTGAGTTCAGATATAAGGCTGTAACACCAGATAACTATACTCCAAACGTAACTCCTCAAGTGAATACGACACCTGCAGTTCAGTCAAAGGAAGCCCAAACACAAGAGAATGGAAATAAATAACTTTAGAATAGCTGACTTTGATATACAGATTATCTTCCGTGAGACGGGTGTCAATGGAATGCACTTACTAAGTTCTTTTGAACCTTTTAGGATTAAGGAAGTATCGGAGGATGTCTTTTTCCGACTGACTGTTGACGATACGCTTCGTCCTATCCCAAAAGATAGAAGACAACGTATTCGTGCCTTTGATACAGGAAACGGTGACACTGTTGTCGACCGTGTTGATGATGGTAGTTATCAGTATATTATCAAAGACATTAATGGTGCTGACTGCTGTCTTCTACAGAGCAATAAGGATTTCTCTGATTGCCGTTGTGCACTTAATGGTAATAAGAACATGCGTACATTTGGACTGAACAATGCCTTAATGCTTATCTTTGCTTTTGCTGGTGCACATAAGAAGACATTGTTAATTCATGCTTCCCTCGTTCGTAACAACAACTATGGGTATGCTTTTATAGCTAAGAGCGGAACAGGTAAGTCTACACAGGTCAGTATGTGGCTACGCTATATTCCTGGCAGCGACCTTATGAATGACGATAATCCCATTGTTAGAATTATTAATGGTGAGACGTGGATATATGGTAGTCCTTGGAGTGGAAAGACTCCATGCTATCGGAATGTCAAGGCACGCTTAGGTGCTATCACACGAATTGATCGTGCAAAGATAAACTCTGTAGAGAAACCTAATCCTATTGCGGCCTTTGCTTCACTCCTCCCCTCTTGTTCAAGTATGAAATGGGACTCTGACATCTATAATGGAGTTTGCGATACAATTACAAAGATAGTTGAAACAGGAAGGGTTTTCACATTGCACTGTTTACCAAACCAGGAAGCAGCAGAGGTCTGCTATCAAACGGTAACAAAAAGGTAAGGCTTACGTCAAAGAATGACTACCACTACTTTTATGCCCCAGCTTACTATCAAACAGTAACAATAGATAAGACTTATGTCAAAGACTGTACTAACTACTTCTGAGATTCAGTTTGCTAATGCAGAGTTTCTGCCAGAAGTTGTAAAGATATTAAATGAAGGCCATACGGTTACATTACGCCTTCGAGGCTATTCTATGCGTCCTTTCCTTGAGAACGATCGTGACAAAGCGTTATTGGTAAAACCTTCAAGTATCAAAGTTGGCGACCCTGTCTTGGCTGAAGTAAATCCTCTTCACTTTGTCTTACATCGCATTGATAGTATTGAAGGAGACAACGTTACCTTACGAGGCGATGGAAACCTTGGTGTCGAACATTGCAAAAAAGAAAATATCGTAGGTGCCGTCATTGGTTTCTATCGCAAAGGAAGAAAAGAAATGGACGCTACCGACGCATGGAAATGGAGAACATATAGCTATATATGGACTCGACTCCTACCGCTACGGAGATATCTCTTAGGTGCTTATCGACGGATATGGATTCCTATCTTCGGTACAATTTGACCAATATAAAACGAAAGATAACAAAATAAATTATCAACAAGAATGAAAGTAAAAAATGGTTTCAACCTCCGTGAAGTATGCGGAGAGCATATCATCGTTGCTGAAGGAGATGAGAACATCGACTTTAGTAATATCATTTCAATGAACGAAAGTTCTGCATACCTGTGGGAAGAGGTGCAAAAGATGGGCACTTTTACAGTGGATAATCTCGTTGAACTCATCTGTAATCAATATGAAATCGACGAGACAACGGCCCGTAAGGATGCGATAGCACTTGCTGCACAATGGGGCACTGCTGGTATCATTGAGGGTGATGACATTCCTGAAGACCAGTCAACCAACGAAAAAGAACTTACTGCTGAAACGAAAGACGCTATTAAAGAAGATGTACTTAAGCAAGAGAGTAAACCTAAGAAGAAAGGTCTCTTCAAGCGTCTTTTTGGATAAAAAAGATTGAGGAATTTAGGATTAAGAACGTAATAAGAACGTTCGCTTTCAGATAGAGCATAAAAAAAGAGGGTGTCACCACCCTCTTTTTTATTTAATATCTAAAACTTACATTACATCATACCGCCCATTCCAGGAGCTGCTGGCATTGCTGGAGTATCCTCAACCTTGTCTACAATAAGACATTCAGTTGTCAGGAACATACCTGCGATTGAAGCAGCATTCTCAAGTGCGACACGAGATACCTTAGCTGGGTCGATAACACCTGCAGCACGAAGATCCTCGTAAACATCCTTGCGAGCATTGTAACCGTAGTCACCCTTGCCTTCACGAACATTGTTTACTACAACAGCACCTTCACCACCTGCATTCGCGATAATCTGACGGAGAGGCTCCTCAATAGCACGGCAAACGATATTGATACCTGTCTGCTCGTCAGCATTCTCACCCTTAAGGTCCTTCAATGCCTCTTGAGCACGGATGTATGTGGTACCACCACCAACAACTACACCCTCTTCCATTGCTGCACGAGTAGCACAAAGAGCATCGTCAACACGATCCTTCTTCTCCTTCATCTCTACCTCAGAGTTAGCACCAACATAGAGAACAGCTACACCACCAGAGAGCTTAGCCAAGCGCTCCTGCAACTTCTCCTTATCGTATGAGCTTGTTGAAGCTGCAATCTCGTTCTTAATCTGAGCAACACGATCCTTGATTGCTTCCTTCTCACCTGCACCATCAACGATAGTTGTGTTATCCTTAGAGACTGTTACTCTCTTGGCTGTACCCAACATCTCAAGAGTTGCCTTATCCAAAGAAAGACCCTTCTCCTCGCTGATTACTACACCACCTGTCAACACAGCGATATCCTCAAGCATTGCCTTACGACGGTCGCCAAAGCCTGGAGCCTTAACAGCACAAATCTTCAAACCTGCACGAAGACGGTTTACAACCAATGTTGTCAATGCCTCAGAGTCAACATCCTCTGCAATGACCAACAATGGACGACCACTCTCTGCAGCTGGCTGGAGAATTGGAAGGAAGTCCTTAACGTTTGAAATCTTCTTATCGTAGATGAGGATATATGGGTTCTCCATATCACATTCCATCTTATCTGTGTCTGTTACGAAGTAACCAGAGAGGTAACCACGATCGAACTGCATACCCTCAACAACGCCAATGCTTGTCTCACGGGTCTTGCTCTCTTCGATAGTGATAACACCATCCTTAGACACCTTACGCATTGCATCTGCAAGCAACTTACCAATTTCTGGGTCGTTGTTAGCACTTACAGTAGCTACCTGCTCAATCTTGTCATAGTTGTCACCAACGACCTCTGCTGTTGCCTTGATATGGTCAACCACCTTAGCAACGGCTTTATCAATACCACGCTTGAGGTCCATTGGGTTTGCACCAGCTGTAACGTTCTTCAATCCTTCAGTAACAATTGCCTGTGTGAGGATAGTTGCTGTTGTTGTACCATCACCAGCATCGTCACCAGTCTTGCTTGCTACACTCTTAACAAGCTGTGCACCTGCATTCTCAAAGTTATCCTCAAGCTCTACTTCCTTAGCAACGGTAACACCGTCCTTAGTAATCTGTGGAGCACCAAACTTCTTACCGATAACAACATTACGACCCTTAGGTCCGAGTGTTACCTTCACTGCATTTGCCAACTGATCAACACCACTCTTCAAGAGTTCACGTGCGTCTGAATTGAATTTTATCTCTTTTGCCATTTTGTTTATTCCTTATTATTATTGTTTAGTTATGCTTTGCTTATCGTTCACCTTATATATATAAGGTAAGAGTATTACATTCTTTAATAAGCAAAGGCTATTTTATTCAACAACTGCTAATACATCACTCTGACGCATCATCAGATATTTCTCTCCTTCATTCTCAAGCTCTGTACCAGCATACTTACCATAGAGTACCTCGTCGCCAACCTTGAGAACCATCTCTTCATCCTTGGTACCATTACCAACAGCTACAACCTTACCACGCTGTGGTTTCTCCTTGGCTGTGTCTGGAATTATAATACCACCAACTTTCTCTTCTGCCTGTGCTGGGAGTACAAGCACTCTGTCTGCTAAAGGTTTAATTGTCATAATTGTATATTTTAAGATTTTGTTTATCATTACTCTACGACTCCTAAAAATCGTTTCGCCTTACTTTATACGAAAAGTATGCCAAAAGGACTTACTGACAATTACAAGAATATTATCTGACAACTTGTCAGTTATTCTTGCCATTTAGACTAAAAAACAAAATAAAGAATTATCTTTGCATTAGAAAAAGAATATGGTAAAACATTAAAGAATTTATTATGAAACAGATTACTAAGACTATTACAAGTGAACTTCAAGCACTGTCAAATGCTGAAAAACGAGAGATTTTCCCAAAGTTCTTTAAGGCGGGCAAAGGAGAATACGGAGAAGGCGACCGCTTCTTAGGTGTCACAGTTCCCAATATCAGAGCTATTGCCAAGCAATACAAGAACATTTCCTTGAACGAAATACGAGAGCTAATGCAATCAGAATGGCATGAGGTACGCCTCTGTGCTTTGCTTATTATGGTAGAGAAAAGCAAGAAAAAAGACGAGGCTTTACGTCAACAGCTATTTGATCTCTACCTTTCTCAAACCGATAGAATTAACAACTGGGACCTTGTCGATCTATCTTGTCGCTTCATTGTAGGAGAATACCTACTCGACAAATCACGTGATATTCTTTATCAGTTAGCTCAAAGTCCACTACTATGGGATAATCGCATCGCCATCGTTTCAACCTATGCTTTCATCCGCAAAGGACAGTTAGAGGACACATACGCACTGAGCGACCTGATGATGCATCACCCACACGACCTAATGCACAAAGCTATTGGCTGGATGCTTCGTGAGGCTGGGAAACGTGATTCTGAGCGACTTTATGATTACGTCATGAGCCATCGAGCAGACATGCCCCGCACCATGTTGCGTTATGCGATTGAGAAGTTCTCACCCGCAGAGCGTTCTATACTTATGAAACGTGGCTGACCCTCTTTTCTCTTTCGCCCACCATCAAAACTTTAGTCCAATGCGTGTCAAAGACAGAAGGACGTAAAAAGACGAATTATCGTTTTAAGTTAAAGGTGAAAAGGCGAAGAGGCAAAAGGACTTAACCCTTATAATTTAAGCCTTCTACAAAGATGTTTGCTATTATATGAGGTAATACGTAGAGCAAGGAGAGATAAATGTTTTTGTATTTTTTTGCTAATTTCTTGTTTGTTTCATATATTCTCACTACCTTTGCGCCCAGTTAAATTAAAATTAACTCGTAATAACGATGAGAGTCATAAAGAATATTAATTCGGCAAATGTTTGCACTTTATTAGGAAATAAAGGCGCAGACGGGCTTTGTGCTGCATTAGATTCTTTAACGAAGAAAGACGAAAAAAATATCGCAAATTATTTGGTAGTTCCAAATAATTTTATACTCTCTCTCATATAGGCTAGGCCTAACCTCCCCACTTTTTTCTTCTCGCATACGCGCGCGAGGCGTGCCGTGCAACCCCTGTAAACAAAGGACTTTTCGGAGTTTCCTTTGTTCGCTTTTTTGTGTCCCTACGTAAACGAAATAAGAAGAAATTAAGCACGAAATAATAACTATTTTAATTGATAAAACAATGGAGAAAAAGAAACAAAAGAAGAACTATTCTGCACCAGAGTGTGAAATAGTCAACGTAAGCGAAACCACTAATCTGATGGACGCATCCATGCCTGGTCAGCACAAGAAGGCAAACCATGCTTCTGGTCCAGCCGGTGCTAAAGAAAGTCAATGGGATGAGGAAGACTTCGAAGATGAAGCCCCAACATCATGGGAAGACTAACAGAGAGTTATTAACTAAAAGAACAAATAAAAACGAATAAATGATGAAGAAAACAATGAAACAATATTCATTCGCATCGCAACTAAAGTCTTTGGTTGTCGTGTTCGGCATCGCCTTGACTTTCGCATCTTGTGCTAAGGAAGATGTGGCACAGAACCCAACCAACAAAGAGGGCGATAACGATAAGAACCTAACAACTTTCGTAGCAGGTGACGAGGCAAAAACCCGCACGTCATTAGATTATAACAGTAGCGATTTCTCTTGGGAGGCAGGCGATTATATTTACGTAAAGGACGACGAAGGCGTAATGAGAAAGAGTACGAACGCTCCAACTCAGAAGGTAGCCTCCTTCCGTTATAGAGTTCCTGGCAAGTTTGGCGCAAGTGCAAGTTATAAAGTTTATTACTTGGGTAAGAATAGTAACGGCAGCCAAGTAACTATCTCTGCTAACCAAACGCAGACAGCCCCAGACAACACCGAGCATTTCGGCACAGCAGGCGACTATGGTACTGCTACCGCTACAAAGGTGACAGGTAAAAATCAGTTTGCATTCGAGTTAGAGCACCAGCCAGCTTACTTAGTTTTCCAGCCTTACATAAGTAACACAATTCTGCAAAGCTGTTACTTAACTAAGGTGGAGGTAAGCTCTGACAATGATATTGCAGAGACTTATACAGTCAACACAAGCACGGGTGCCCTTACAGGCTCAGCAGGAAGCAAACAAATCGTTTTGACTACAAGTGGCAGTAGTAGCAATCCAAACGGCTTCCCACTGACTAACAGCGCAGCCAGCGTAACTACTAACGGTGCATACATGGTGATTAAGCCAGGAACTCATACCTTAAGGGTACGTTATTGGGTAAAAGACGTAGCAAACAACGTAGAGGGTACTATTACTAAGACTCTTCCTGCAACAGCATACGCTTCGAATACTTACTACGATATGACAGCTAACCTTAACGTACGTAATTATGACGGCGACAAATACTACATGTGGGATGCTCAACAGAATTATTGGTCAGGTCACGAATGGAATAAAGCAACTCCATGGCAGCCAGTATTGAACGGTAACAGTAATAGCAACTACGCCCAAAATAATGGTGACCCTCGTTACTACAACGAAGCATTTAGTTATGGTGCAGATAATAAGGCAACCCACAGCCCATGCAAAGATCTTCCAAACGTGAACGAGATGACATGGTACGCTGCCATGGGCGAACCACGTTGGGACGGTGATGAATTATGGACTACCATGGGTCACTTATATAAAGGTGGCATGTGGTTTAAGAAGAAAGCGAATATAAGCGGATTTAACCCTAACACCGCAGAAGACGGAACAGATTGGAGAACAAATGGCAACGGACGCAGCTGGTCTGTATCTCAGACTCTCCCCGATGTGGCTGATGCAGGTAATTACTTCTACCTGCCCGCCTTGGGTTCCTACTACTCTGGTCAGCTGCGCAACGTTGGCAACGGCGGCTACTATTGGTCGTCAAGTGCTAACCCGTGGCTCAGTTACCTCGCGTACTCCCTGTTCTTCACCAGTGGTAACGTCAACGTGACCAGCAACGGCAGCCGCAACGGCGGGTTCAGGGCGGAGGCGCTTCAGTAGTTCTCGCGATTGCCCTTTTACAGGTGTCGCCCTCTAAGAAGCCCCACCCCGACCCTCCCCGAAGGAGAGGGAGTGCCTAACGGACAGGGGGGCCGCTGAATGCGTATTCCGTTGCTGCGCTCACCGTATCTACGTGTTGGCGGATGCGTAT
>ERZ773197.1162-NODE-1162-length-19045-cov-6.847130_pt1 | contig 19045 bp, 9 predicted proteins | sample MGYA00580999_ERZ773197 | MGnify/ENA primary metagenome ERZ773197 (study PRJEB29015, sample SAMEA2738166) | human oral metagenome | biome: human oral; feature: human-associated habitat; material: saliva | place: China | collected 2185 ...
CGTTTGGCGATAGCCCTATAATCTACTGATTTCTTAAAAAATGAATAAAAATCAGCGACTCGATTATCATACAGAGTTTTTATTTTCTTGTCAAGAGATTTTTTTATGATAATAAAATTTTCTGTAAAAACATTCTCAAATATTTCTTGATGGTTTCTCTCAGCTTTCAAAGACTGCCTTTCTCTGATTCTCTAATACATTTTTACTATATAATTCTTAACGGGTATCACACGCGTAGTGTGCGATATCTCGTTGACGTTTTAGCAAAAATATATATTTGATATTTGGGTATCATTTTTCGTTGAATCCGTCTATAATCTATCGGAAATATTCAAGTAAGGAGCACTTTAGCGATGCAGCTTTTTCAATTAAACTATTTTCAAAAGATTATTCTGGGTTTTGCCACCTTGATTCTTTTGGGAGCCTTTCTACTCATGCTTCCCGTTTCCGGTAGAAATCATCTTCCGACTCCATTTTTGGATGCCCTGTTTACCTCTACTTCCGCCTCCTGTGTAACCGGTTTGATTGTTTATGATACTGCCACGCACTGGTCTCTTTTCGGGCAAGTCGTGATTCTGTTTCTCATTCAAATTGGCGGACTGGGTGTCGTTGTGGCTGTAACTTCCGTCATTCTTTTATCCGGAAAAAAGATTGCCTATTCTCAACGAAACACTCTGGCCAGCTCCATTTCCATAAGTTCTCAAGGTGGAATTATGAAGATGTTAATTTTTCTCCTAAAATGGACAGGCATTATCGAGCTGTTCTTTGCGGTTCTGTTAGCAACGCAATTTATTCCGGAATTTGGAGTTCGGAGAGGTATCTGGTACAGCATCTTCCACTCTGTTTCCGCTTTTTGTAATGCCGGCTTTGATTTGATGGGTATTAAAGAACCCTTTTCCTCCCTCACCGACTACGTGGGAAATCCTGTTATAAACATTAGTATCATGTGTTTAATCTTACTGGGAGGCCTAGGCTTTATGACCTGGCAGGATATTGCAAAAAAGAAGGGCGACTTTCATCGTTACCGTCTGCAAAGTAAAATTATTCTCCTTACCACTATCTTTATTGTGCTTCTTCCCGCTATATTCTACTTTTTTATTGAATTCCGACAAATGCCGATAAAGAATCGAATCTTGGCCTCCCTTTTTACTGCTGTAACCCCGAGAACCGCAGGCTTTAACACGGTGGATTTTTCCAAGTTTTCCGATAGCGGAATATTCCTGCAAACCTTGCTGATGCTTGTAGGCGCTGCTCCGGGAAGCACCGGAGGGGGAATGAAACTTACTACCATGACCATCTTACTCTTGACCTCTATTGCCATTTTTAAAAACAGCTCTCGCACTGAGGCCTTTGGGAGAACCATTCCTGATGATGTGATTCGTAACGCAACAACCATCGCCTTAATGTATATCAGCTTATGTGTTCTGTCTGCAATGTTTATCAGTCTACATGAAAAGCTTCCTTTACTGACGACCAGTTTTGAAACCGCCAGCGCTATTGCCACCGTGGGACTTACCCTGGGAATCACTCCGACCCTCAGTCCTGTTTCCCACATGATACTCATTTTGCTAATGTTTATCGGAAGAGTTGGCGGACTATGCTTAATCTATGCTGTCTTCCCTAATGCCAATCAAAACAGAGGAAGACTCGTTGAAGAAAATGTAATTGTAGGATAAAGGAGAAGATATGAAACAAATATTGATTATCGGATTAGGTCGCTTCGGTTTACATGTTGCAAAAAAATTGAATGAAATGCATATTCAGGTACTTGGAATTGATTCCAGCGAGGAAAGAGTTAAAGTTGCTCTCCCCCATGTTACCAATGCGGAAATAGGAGATGCCTGCAATCAGGAATTCTTAAAGTCCTTGGGCGTTTCTAATTTTGATGTCTGCATCGTAGCAATTGGAAATGATTTTTTATCTTCCCTGGAAGTTACCTCCTACTTAAAAGAGCTTGGCGCTAAAAAGGTCGTTTCCAGAGCTGCCAGAGATTTACAGGAAAAATTTCTTTTAAGAAATGGAGCCGATGCTGTCGTGTATCCTGAAAAACTGGTTGGTAACCTTACCGCCGTACAATATAGCTCAGAAACTATACTGGACTACATCCAAGTAAGTAAGGATTTTGCCGTTTTTGAAATTGCTTTGCCAAAGGATTGGATTGGTAAATCCATTGGGGAGATTGACGTGCGAAAAACATTCAAGGTCAACATTATTGCTGTAAAAAATAACGACGAAGTAAATGTTACTCTAGGGCCGGACTACCGATTCCGAGAAGGAGAAAGTCTTTTTATTATAGGAAAGGATAAGGATATACAAAAATATTTTCACACTTTAGGCTAAACTTTTTAGCCAAATGATTCTGCGGCGATTACTATTCGTTGCTGTATCAAAATATTCCATGCTTCACGAGAAATTCACCTTCATTATTGCGATATCCTACGTTTAGGGAGGGAACTCCTTGTTAAAAACGAGTATCGCACACTACGCGTGCGATACTCGTTAAGAATAAAAACATCCTCCTTGTCAAATATCCGACTCAGGGGATGTTTTTTTCTTTATTTGCCGACTTTTAAGTTCCCGGTGCATCCGCATTTTCTTCCGTCTCTAAAGATTTTTCTCCTAGGGCCGCCCCGGGTCCTACTTCCACAGTTTCCTCCGTTTCTTTCTTTTCTTTTGTTTCCTTCATCTCTTCTTCTGTGGATTTTTTCTCTTCCTTTGTTTCTTTTTTATTTTTTACACTGGTCTCTTCTTCCGTTTCCGTCTTTGTTTCCTGCTTCTTCGCAGCCTCTGTCTGTTCCTCTTTTTTCTTTTTCTTACTCTTCTCCGCATTTTCAGCGGCCTTGGCTTTTCCGGCTTCCTTCTTTCTCACAGTTCCTCCGCCTGTACCTGCTTCCTCAGCATCTTCCATGGGAGAGCCAACTCCGGAAACTTTGGCGATATGGGCACTGATTTCCTGTACCTTGGCACTGGGGCTATAGTTCTCCACGCCGTAAAGATAGCTGTGTAATTCCGTTACATTGCTGGCCAGCGTTGCCGGAATTACCACATCCATTTTCTTAATCTTCATGGTGGTTCTGGCAAATGGGAAGCCTCTGCTTTCTCCGATATGATAACGATCCACCTGGGTAACCAATGTGGTGATATCTCCCATATCCAGACTGGTGGAAAGCTCCGGTAAAACCATGGATGCCACCTGCATTAGCTTTACAGGACCTGCCTTTTTTGCCTTATCAAAGGCAAGGCCAAGAACCTTCCTCTGTCTTGCAGTACGGTTAAAATCCGTGTCCATTAGACGGAGTCTACCGTAGGCCACCGCCTGAATTCCGTCCAAATGATTCATCCCCGCATGCTCCAGATGCACGGAAGGAATTCCGGTGGACTGTACCGTTTCCGTGATAAATGCATTGATGTAGAAAAACTCCGCATCGGAAAGCTCCAGATCCACTCCTCCAAGAGCGGAGATTCCCTTCGCCACCGCAGCCCAGTTAAAGCTGACATAGTCGTCAATCTTAATGTCCAGATTTCTCTCTAAAGCTTCAACAGCTTGCTTGTGACCCCCCTTAAAATAAGCTTCGTTGATCTTATGATAAGTTCCCTCTTCATCAATCTGCATATAGCTGTCTCTGAAAACGGAACTCAATTTCACTTCTCCGGTTCGCTTATTGACGGAAGCCAGCATAATCACATCGGAAAGCGCACCGGCCTCCTTGTTACCGTCTCTGGAATCTAAACCGAAAACTGCCACCGTCCAATATTTCGGGCCAAAATACGGAGAAATAAAACGCCAAAGGAGAAGACCGAAAAATACAAGCAGTAAAAGAATGCCCAGCTTCTGAAAAACAGACTTCTTTTTCTTTCTTTTCCCTCTATCTTGTCCCGCCCTGTCCGAAGCCGGATTTCTATTTATTCTTCCACCGTTCCCGGCGCCTACAGACTTTCGATATTCTGCTCCGGAAGAATTTTTTCTCCTGTCGGAACGGCCGGTGGCTGTAGCAATATTTGCTCCCTGTCTTTGGGACTTTCTTCTTTTCAGACTCTGAGGTTCTTCCTCATAATCCTCCTCTTCATAGTCCTCATCATAATCATCGTCATACTCGTCATCATATTCCTCCTCATCATAATCGTCATAATCATCAGAGTCGTAATCCTCCTGATAACGGTTTCGAGAGGGACGTCTATTTCTACTGCTTTCTTCTCTTTCTCTAATAAATTCTCTACTGGGTGCAGTTCTTCTTTTTCTGTCTGCCATACGCTTCTCCCTGTCTTTCGTAAGTATTCTGCCTGAAAAGTATAACAAAGCTTTCTTCACAAAAAAAGTGCTTTCATAATTCCTTAATATAAAGAGTTTTTATTTCTACTATCGGAAATATCTCTAACGTTCCAAGCATACAGAAATCTATAGAATAGGCGTACTCCAATAGGATAAAGGATTATTATGTACACATGAAACTATAACAAAAGAGGAGAAAGAACAATCTCCCTCCTCTTCATCAGCAAACTTACTCTTCTTATGCTTTTGGACCTGCTGCGGAAAGCTTCTTTCCTGCCTCAGAGCTCTCATACTTCTTAAAGTTCTTTGCAAAACGTCCTGCCAAGTCCTTTGCCTTCTCTTCCCACTGGCTTGCATCAGCGTATGTATCTCTTGGATCTAAAATCTTTGGATCCACACCGGGTAAAGCTACAGGTACTTCGAAGTCGAAGTATGGAATCTTCTTGGTCTCAGCCTTAGCCACATCTCCGTTTAAGATGGCATCAATGATTCCACGGGTATCCTTGATGGAAATTCTCTTTCCGGAACCGTTCCATCCGGTATTTACCAGATAAGCCTTTGCGCCGCTCTTCTCCATACGCTTAACCAGTTCTTCTGCATACTTTGTTGGAGGAAGCTCCAAGAAAGCCTGACCGAAGCAAGCGGAGAAGGTTGGGGTGGGCTCTGTGATTCCTCTCTCTGTTCCTGCTAACTTTGCGGTAAAGCCGGAAAGGAAGTAATACTGTGTCTGCTCCTCTGTAAGAATAGAGATAGGAGGCAGTACACCGAATGCATCTGCGGAAAGGAAAATAACATTTTCCGCTGCAGGTGCGGAGGAAACAGGCTTTACAATATTGTCGATGTGCTGGATAGGATAGGACACACGAGTATTCTCGGTAACGCTCTTGTCCTTGAAATCAATCTTTCCATTCGCATCCATGGTAACATTTTCCAGCAATGCATCTCTGCGGATAGCCTTATAGATATCCGGCTCGGAATCCTTATCCAGGTCGATGACCTTAGCATAACATCCACCCTCGAAGTTGAAGATACCGTTGTCATCCCAACCATGCTCGTCATCTCCGATTAAGAGTCTCTTAGGATCGGTGGAAAGGGTGGTCTTTCCTGTTCCGGAAAGTCCGAAGAAGATTGCAGTGTGCTTTCCGTTTAGGTCTGTATTGGCAGAACAGTGCATAGAAGCAATGCCTTTTAATGGAAGGAAGTAGTTCATCATGGAGAACATACCCTTCTTCATCTCTCCGCCGTACCAGGTATTTAAAATAATCTGCTCTCTGCTTGTGATGTTGAACATAACGGCAGTTTCAGAATGTAAGCCAAGTTCCTTGTAGTTTTCAATCTTTGCCTTGGAAGCATTGTAAACCACGAAGTCCGGCTTAAAGTTCTCCAGCTCTTCCTTGGAGGGCTGAATGAACATGTTTGTTACAAAGTGTGCCTGCCAAGCTACTTCCACAATGAAACGCACTGCCATTCTGGTGTCCTTGTTGGCTCCGCAGAAAGCATCCACTACGAACAAACGCTTATTGGAAAGCTCCTTCTTTGCCAATTCCTTAGCAGTGTTCCATGCTTCCTGAGACGCAGGATGGTTATCGTTCTTATATTCATCGGATGTCCACCATACGGTATCCTTGGATTTCTCATCCATGACAATGTACTTATCCTGGGGAGAACGTCCGGTGTAAATACCGGTCATTACGTTAACAGCTCCTAATTCGCTGACCTGTCCCTTTTCATAGCCTTCCAAATCCGCTCTGGTTTCCTCCTGGAACAAAAGCTCATAGGATGGGTTATGTACGATTTCCGTGGTTCCTGTAATGCCATATTGTGTTAAATCCAAATTTGCCATAGTGGTCTCCTTCTCACTCTTTTAAAATTTCAAGCCTCTCGTATGAAAAAAAATACAAGGCTCAATGTTCTTATTATACATACTTCCCTTGGAAAGTCACTTGAATTTTACATTTTTTTGTTGCTTTATTTTTAATTACTTAATTATTTTTGCTTTAATTCTTTTTTAAATTTTGATTTTAAATTTAGAAATATTTGGAATTTTCTTAGAATTAGCATAAAAATAGCGAGGCGATATGAAATGCCTCGCTATTATCAGCTGTGGAAGCTAAAATCTCTCTTATAATAGAGAATCTCGAAAATCCCGTCCGCAATAGGGTTTCCGTACCTTAGACAAATGTACTTATTTTTAAGAGGACAGATTGGAAGCACTGACCGTTTCTTCCGGAAGCTTCTCTACCGCTTCTTCAAAGGATAAGGGAAGCTCCAGAGTTTGATAACCCTTACGCACCAGAATCAGAGTATGCTTTCCCTCTGCCTTTCCCTTAAAGGCCTTAGGATAAATCACCAGTTTTCCCTCCTCTTCCAATAGCTCCATGGAAGAAGAGTTAATCTCTGTTGTAAAGCTTTGTTTGTCTAAGTAAGCCTTAATTTCTCCTTCCTTCAAATACTCTCTATCCTCGGTCTCTAACACAATGTCCTCTTCGGGCTTTGCCACTCCAACCGTAAACTTCGGCGGCTTTGCTCCCGTAAGATACTCTGTTCTCAGCTCTTTAGACAAAGAGCCGTCCTCCAGGACTCTATAAAGAGAAGAAGGAACCTTTCTGATGGCTTCTGCGGTTTTCAAATATTCTGACGGAGAATAGCTTACAATGCTCCTTGCCGTTTTTTCTTTGTAGGCTGCAAAATATCCGGTAAAATCGTAGAACTGATCTCCTCCTTCGGGAAGAAAATACTTGTCCCCTCTGGAACGAAGGAAACGAGCTGCCACCAGATTCGCATCCGGATTGGAAATTCCCAGCTCTCTAAGCAATAGGGCATTGCTTAAAAGATCATAGGAAAGGGCTAAATACTTATCCTCTCCTTCTCCAAGCTTTGGCAAATCGGAAAGGTCCGGCTTTTTCTTCGTAAGAACCTCTCTAGAGGTAGCATGGGAGATAGCATCAAAACTGCCCCTGTCTTTTTCTGCGTCTTTCTGTCTTGCCTTCTCCTCCTTAACATCCTGCTCTTCTTTGGCTTCTCCGGCAAAAACCTCAAAGCGTTGCTTAATCTTTCCAAATCCGTTTAGCTTTACCGTAAGCACATATTGTCCTGCCTGATCGGTGAGAAGACTTCCTTCTTCGTCCTTTCTCTTTCCATAAAGAAGTAATGCCCCATCATAATAGTAAAAGTCTTTAAGATATTCCAGATTTTGACTGCTACCATCCGGCTTTTTTAAAACTAATTTTGAGGAGGGTTCTCCAAACTCACTGAGATACAATCTTCCCGGAACCTCTGCCATAAAGCGAATAGTCTCACCCTGTTTTGGAGTGCTACTCTCCGGAGCCTGTTGTAACACCAACTTATCCTGAGAAACCAGTTCCAAGGGAATGGTTATTGTACTGTCATCATAGGAGGAGTGAATCTTTACCTGATACCAGCCCTTGCTCCTTAGGTTCTCCTGTCCTGCAGGAATATTCACAACGCCAAGCTCTCCATGCCTAGTCTTATGCACCGCTTCCTTCGTAAATTGCAAAAAGGCATTTTTATTTCCCAAGCCGTAAATACTGCCTTCGCTTAAAGAGGAAATAGAATCAATACCGTCAAACCATTTTTTCTGTTCTTCTGTTTCAGCTAGTAGTTCATATTTGATGGGCTTTCCATTATTTTCCCCCTTATAATCCACCGGAAAGGCTCTAAAATAATAGGTAATGGGAATTCCCTTCTCTTCTTGCCGGCTTAAATCAAAGGTAGTTCTGCTTTCCTTTGTTCTTTCCCTGCCTGCTTGTACTGCAGGATAATTTAACTCTTCCTTCGTAACTTTTCCTTTTACGACCAAAGACAAGTCCCCGGAGCTTTCAAAGGATACTGCAGGAGCTGCCTTAGCCTCTCCGGCATTTAAAGACAGAAGCTCCTTTTCTTCTCCGCCATCTTTCTTGGAAATCGTCAGATTCTTGGGAGAAACCACCGTGCTTTCCCACTTCCAAAGCTTTCCGGCAGTATCAATGGGCGTTAACGCTTTGGTAATATCGGTTCCATCCACCTCTACCTTGTAATCCTCGGGGCGTCCCTCTTTAAAGGAGAGTACAATGTACTTGTCAAATCCCAGATTGACTAAGCCGCTATGCTCTCTTTCCAATACGGAAAAGACTTCCTTTTTCTCCTGCTCTTTTTGCTCTTTCTTTTCCTGCTCCTTCTTTTCCTGCTCTTCTTTTTCCTTTTCTTCCCGAGCCTTCTTCTCCGCGTCCTCCTTCTGCTTTTCTGTCGAAGACTGTTGACTGTTTGTAGAATTGCTTACACTACCTGAACCGCTTCCGGAGCTTCCCCCTGATGACCTTCCAAAACCGCCGGAGCTGCTGCGATTTACCCCTAGGACTTCCGGAATACTACGACTTACTCCCGCAACCTGCTGTCCGTCCTCCTTGGAGAGAAGCCCTTTTCCCTGCTCATAAACAGGCTTTCCGTTCTCTCCCCAACGTCCATCCTCATCTACCGTATAGCCGTCTTTTGTTCCTGCGGTAAGCAACTCCCCTAAGTGGGCAGAATCCTGATTCTCGAAATAATAGCAGTAGCCGTCAATCCACTGCCAGCCTGTACAGAGCCTTCCAAAGGAACCGTCATGAGCAGTGTGGAAGAAGAACCATTTTCCGCTTGGACTCTTCCACCAGCCGGATTGCAGTGTTCCGCTGTCTTCCTTTAGCAGATACCAAGCTCCCTCGGAAACAATCCATCCCTTCTGCTTTTCTCCCTTGGCATTCACAAAGGTCCAAGCCTTTTCCTCCATCTGCCAATGCCCCTCCGTATTCCCTACCGCCAAAGCGGGGAAGCTTTGCAAAAGCATCATACACGCTGCCATCCCAATAGCCAGATTTTTAAAGCCCTTTCGTACCATAGTTCCTCCTTTGCTGTTAAAAAATAGGAAAATTCGTTTCCCTTTTCCTGTATGTTTTTATTAGTAAATATCAATTAGATTTTACTAATTATATATTAGTTAATACTAACTCTTTATTTTATCCTCGTCAATATTCCCGAAGCTTTTGTAAAGCTTCAAGGTACAAACTAGAAGCCCATAAATGGCGTAGCTACGCCATTTATGGGCTTCTGACTCTTCCCTAACTTTTAAGGATAAATTTTACCATGATAAGCAAAACTGAGATTAACATAAATATATTAATAGGGTACTAAAGAATTTAATTGCCATGGTCTTTATGAGCATTCTTAATTAACAAAATAGAATACCGGATGCAAAGTCGTTCAATCAGTGTGCAAATGCTCAACACAGCCACTATTATAATACCAAATCGCCAATCTCTCGCAAAAAAGAATGCAGACATTCCAGCAATAAAACCACTATTCACAATGCCGTATCCATTCCAATTCTCGGCAAATCCATAGAAAAAGCTGTGACCTTCAATAATCTCCCATACAGTCAATGCCACACTAACGAGACATAGCCCAATACCAATCGCAAATCCTAATGTCTGGGGGAAGGAAGGTGACATGGCTATTCTGATTCCGATACAAGCACATCCAACTACGAATACATATAAAGTCATCTTATAATCAACCGTAGATTTCATAAATCCTCTCCTCCTTATTAAAATCTCTACTAAATTGCCAAGTTTAAATTCATGTTTTAAATTATCCCTTTCATCTTGACCATTAATAAATTGGAAATTATCCCTCCTTTCTATCTTTCCCACCATACAAGATAAGATTAGCTAGTGATAAACACCTTTAGAGCAACACTTCTCAAATTACTTTTTCAATTCATATCAAAATTTGTATTCTTCACATTCACGATTTCTTATTTATAATTATAACAAATTGCAAATTTGTTTCAATCGTAATTCCTTATAAAATGGAGATGAAGCACATATCACATCATTCCCAGCGCATCCTGTGAACGGTAGAATGTAATAGAGTGATGTGATATGCCGAATGCAAAAGATTGCCCTGGATTTGCAAGCTGCCCACATTTCCTCACGGGAACGCCGATACGATGGTGTCACTGATTGCCCAACTCTCTGTGCGACCTTTGCCGACATGAAGCGGCATGATTCTTGTAGTTGCCATAATGCTTCCTCCTCTCCAAACACAAAAGCTGCCACCCAACGAATTTTTATCGTTGAAGTGACAGCTTTCTGTCATTATGCGCACCTTTGTAATGGTGCTTTTATGTTCTTTTACTATTCAAAAATTCAACCAGCTCATAGACTGTCGTTACCGGATTACTGTCTCGGCAGAACACAGTAACCTGATCTCCGGTTAATCTCTCCACTCGTTCTTTTGCGTACTGAATAGCTTCTGGCTGGTGTTCCTGCAATTCTTCAAAAACATCCACACTTTTTCCGTAATTTTCCAAATATCCTTTGTTTTTCAAGATGTCAATTACCGTAGCGGAATCTTTCAAATATCCATTCCGTTTTTCAAAATGAAGCAGATACCAATATTCAAATGCCGGATTAGAATATGCGATTTTGTACCCATGCTTCTCCGAATAGGAAATTGCAGCTTGCTCATCAGGCGTCACCTCCGATAAAAGGGATTGCACCAAATCGTCCCTGAAGATAACCCTTACGCACATTTTCTCCTTTTCTTGGAGAGAAAGATGCCAGCGAGTAAAGCTCTGTTGCACAAGTCTCATCGTTTTTTTCAGCAAACCAAATCTGATCTCTACGGAAGAAATTCAAGTCAAGCAACATTGCATCGTGTGTTGTAAAAATCAGCTGCGCTCCCTTTGTATTGACAGCCTTATCCTGCACCATTTCAATCAGCCTTCTGGTTAAAAGAGGATGCAGACTATCTTCAATTTCATCAACAACTAAAAGTGCGCCGTTTTCAAGTGCCCGCAACCATCCTCCGATGCGGGCAAAAAAGTGTTGTGTACCGACAGATTCCTGCTCCATTAAAAGCTGAAAGTATTCTGTTGTACCGTCCTCGTTAATAATTCGATGTGTTGTCGTAATAACCGGTATTGTACCAGAGGTGTTCTTGATTGTAACATCGGTGATTCCAAGATCGGCAAGCAGCAATTCTTTTAAGATTCGAGCTTTCTTATCATCACCGCTGACAATCTGGGCAACAGTTTCTGAGGTAGCCGGCTCTTCATCCATCAGGAATGTCAACTTTTCCAGGAACCACCGATAAGCATTTTCCGTCTGAGGCAGATTCCAGTCATTAGAGGACACCAGATAGAGCTTATTGTCCGGTGTTCGGTTACTCAGAGTAACCTGCTCATTTACATTTTCCCGGAACTCATACACTCCATTTTCTCTTGAAAAAATTAAGGCTTCACGGCCATTCGGCCAATGGTAAAGATACTCTTTGTAAATCTCCTTTGCATCAAAAGAAAAACCGTATGTGTAACGAACTCCCTGAAAAATAAATACCATTTCAAAAGAAGTCGGAACCTTTGTTCCTCCAAACGGCTCCCACGGCAACTTTTGTCCCTTAGAAACTTTTGCAGCATTTCCCACAACCATTTCTTTCATTGTCATCATCGCATGTAATACGTTACTTTTTCCGGCTGCATTTGCACCGTAAATTGCAAGTACGGGCAGCAATGCCTTCTTTTCATCTGGATGAAGCAGATACTCATCAAATGACTTATCCTTAGAGGCCGCAAAACTGATCACGGCACTGTTTTTTATTGACCTGTGATTTTCAACTGTAAACTGAATCAGCATAATTGAATACCTCCATTCTCAGTATTCGTATTTTCAGTCACCATTATAACAGTTAAAAATGCCTTTCTCAATATTTATAGCTTATTTTTGCAGTTTTTCTGCAAAACTTATAAATAAATTATTTCTCAGCTATTTTTCGCAAAATTTTTATCATACTATGACCCTATCATCTTAGTCTGAACAACTTAGTCAATGACCAAGATTGTGAGCAAGATACATTCACCCATACATCCAATCCTGAATCGCAAATTTCAAACTCTGCACCTTGCCCAGCAGCCAGATTGTAGCCAGTGGCAGCCCCATCGGGCTAAAAAAATCGCCCTTTGGCAGGATCCTAATCCTTACCAAAAGGCGATTTATTGTTTTACAAACTTCTTCCCAATAGTTAAATGAGAAAGAGCTTTAATTTTTCGGTTTTAGCTTTCTGCTTGATCTTTCCGCTTTATCTTTTCTTCTTTAACTTTCTTAAGAAGTAGTAAATGCTCAAAAGGCTAAAGCTTAGTGCTGAAGCAAAGGCATACCAAAGCAAATGAGAGGCATCTGACGTATTTACCTTTCGGGATTGGGCTCTTCTCAGGGCTCCCAGTACTTCTCCCAGATGCTTTAACTCCGCCTCTTCCTCCGGTGTTAATGGACGCTTCCGTCCTGCTCCGAGAATCTCACCGATTCGCTTCTGAATCTCCTCGATGGTTCTGGGCACTGTGGGACTTGGCGGAATACTGTTTCCATTGTCCGGTGTAGGATTCTGCGGTTCTCCCGGACCTCCCGGGGTATTTGGTGTTGGGAAGGAAGGTCTGTTTGGCGTTCCTCCTCCGCCTCCCGGTCTGTAGGGATTGTACTTATTGTCAAAGAGAATCTCTGAAACTTCCGCACCGTTCTTGTAGATCTTTCTGCTTACCATTAAAGTCTCTTTACTATCGTTAGACTGGGTTACCGTAAAGACTACCGTATATACGGTGTTGTCATAAGTATATCCGTTGATACCGTCCTTTAGTTCCTTTACCGTATACACGTATTTTCCGGGAACATGGAAGGTAATAGGAGCAAATTCCGTATGTCCTTCTCCGGCGATTACTACCATCTCCGTTTCAGACTGGCTACCCTCCGGCATTGGCTGGAAAAGTCCCTTAGGCATAGATCTTAAGGATGGCTTCACTTCGGTAATAAGACCGCTGGAACCATATAAAACACCTTCTTCCAAATCGGAGTTGCTCACAATTTTCTTATTCCTAATAACGTTGTTATCCGGATCCAGATATTCCTCAAAGGTATCGTTTCCGTTACCGTTATTGAAAAAGATTTCCTTGTCATTGAAGATTGGATCTTCTCGCTTATCTGTCCAGTAAACAGAGTTGGAAGAAATCTCCATGGTTTCCGTCCGAAGTACAAAACGGAAGGGGTCAGCCTTGGGGGGCTTTAATCCGGAAATCTTCTTACCAAGATCTACCTGTCCCTGTGTAGGTGTAGGCTTAAAGACATTGGTATAGTTGAAGTCATCTCCTCCTACTAAGGCAAAGAGCTGTCCGGTTCCTAAGTCCCTAACCGTGATGGTGATATCTCTGGTAGGACGAGGATCGTTTACGATACCGGGGAACAAACCGCTTTCCGTTACGGTGTACTTGTATACTCCGGGGCGGGTAATATGTACTCTTCCGAAGTTTACTTCTCCACCTATAGCATCCGGATTGGTCTTGCTCAGACTGTCTGCAGTTCCTGCTTCCGCCGGCATAGGCTCTCCGTTCACTCTTTTTAAGGTGAAGGTAAATGTATTGGAAATATCCGGTTTCTTCACTCCCGCCGTTGCGCTTAGGAATTTTTCCACCTTGATTTCCGGGTCAATAGCCTGTACGCCGTAAACGTTGGTAAAGGTCATCGGGTTGGTCTCGCTAAGCTGTAAATCCGATTCCATCTTCACGTGATTCGGATTCATTACGGTAATGGTGATAAATTTATCTCCCATATCCTCGCTTTGCACGCCCTGTAAATGCTGTCCGCTTTCATGAATCTTGTACTTGTACGTTCCGGGCTTTAGCAAACGAATCTTTCCGAAGTTCACCATACCTCCGTCTGCATCCGGATTACGCTTTACGGTGTCGATGGCATTGCCCTCTTCATCCAATAAAGGAGCTCCGTCCACACCGCTTAAGGTAAAGGTGAACTTTCCTTGAATACTGGGGGCATTTAATCCTGCCGGCACATCCAACACCTTCTTTACCGGCAAATTAAAGACTACCGGTTCCACAAGACGGTGCTTACTGCTGGACTGTACCGTATCCGGCGCTACATTCTGGGGAACGTCATTTCCCGGGAACAAAATGCCGGTACGATAAGCCACATTGGTATTGACCACCGGAATCTTCTTCTGATCCGTGTGAGCTACCATATTGACATTGCCTAAAATCAAGCCCTGCTGATCCAGGATAAAACGTTTTCCTGCTACCGTAGTTCGAAGGTCAAAGGCAAGGGCCTTGATTTCCTTTCTATCTACTGTATTTGCGCTTTCATTTTCATAGTTCCATTCCTTCCAGATACTGTCACTAAATTTCGGATTGTTATGATTGGTATCTGCCGCATGCCCGGCAGCATCATACAGGGGTTTTCCCAGGTCTCTTTGTTCCGGAGTAGGAATAACCGTAGAATAAAAGACTCTTGGCTTTAAGGTATCCTGGTTATTGGCATTGGTTTTGTCATAGGAGCGTTTACTGAGCATACTGCTGATATCTACTCCGGTAAAATCTCCGTTTCTATCCTTCTCCTCCCCTAAGATATCAAAGATTACCAAATCAGTGGTTCTACTGGTGGCAGAAGCCTGATACAGCAGTCTATGATTATAGGGGTCTCCCATATAGCTCACATTGTTTCCAAGGTAACGAGGATCGATTTCTGTGGAGACCGTATTGTTAAAGGTTGCCTCCAGTACCGTTACCGGTCCGTAAGGCATGGTAAGGCTCGTTACAGAGGTGGTAAAATTATTGTTGGTACTTATTGCATCATCCCTGATGGCAGTATATTTTCCAAGCATTGCAGGGCTGGGATTGGGGGTTTTTCCATTGGAATAGTTACCATCCCAAATCGTATTGGCATCCTTATTGATAAAACCGACAGTGTTCACTACGGATCTTCCACGGTCTACGATATTGGTATAGGGATTCCAGAGCGTATACGCCATTCTCCAGCCGCTTCGATTATAGGTTTTGTCCCAGTAACGATGCTGCTTGTCATCCGGAATGGTCAGATGAATAATCATCATGGTTTGCCCGGAGCCTTCCCAGTTCTTCTTAAACTCTACCGTGTAATCCTTTCCCTTTACAAATCTTTTTTCTACCGGCGGTATATCTGCCGTATCCCAGTTTCCTATAATAATGGAAGATTCATCCACATAGGTTCCTGCCGGAAGCAAGTCATAGATATCTCCCTTCTTTATCACATAGGGATCCGTGAAATCATCTTTCTGCAGGCTGGTGGGGAAGGTTCCCCAGTTTAGTCCTCGAACAAATACCTGCATACTCTGCTCGCTTCGTTCCGGATGATCCACATAGGGGTCATTGTACTTTACAAACTCGGAGTTAATATTTAAAGGCTCTAAACCGTAACCTACTTCCGGGAAATAATCTCCGGCCCTCTTATTCAGCCTCTGTGCTCCCAGTTGACGAACCTCTCCGGTAGCATCTCCCGCTAAAAAGCTGGTATTGTAGCCGCCACCTTGACCCATAGTAGTGACAATGGCATTTTGCATTGCCGGCTGGGGGGTAATTTGTAGAGTGAATGCCGCATCAAAGCTGGTTCTGTAATAGGGAGAATCCTGCTTAAAGCGAAGGCCTACAATATCGTTTCCAAAGGCTGCCTCTAAATCCAACTGATTTAAGTAAGTAACGTGAGAAGCTTTATTCTGGGTAAGATTCCACTTATCCTCATACCCCGGTTCCGGCGTAAACTGCACTCTTCTTCCGGCGTCAAATTTAAAGGTTCCATACTTAAAATAATCATCTAAGCCGGTACCCTTCTTTCTTAACCAGATTTCTACAGGAGGATACTCTACATATTCCTTCTTATAATCTCCCTTTTTGGCGAACTTGATAATCGGATTATCCACCTTCTCCACATCATAGACCTTCATGTCCTTCATGTAGATCTTGCTATAGTGGTAATCATTATCCGTTAAATCATATACCGGACCTCTGTAGACATCCGCATTTGTGAATGTGTCATGAGTCAGATTGGAAAAGGCTCCGCTTCCCAAGGCATGCTCCACCTCTTTACCGTTTACACTGGTTTTACTGGTGGAGAAAAGCTTGTACCTTCCATCGGTAATGGTGGTTCCTGAACCGGGTTGTCCGGAGCTTCCGGAGGTTGTGTATTTTCCGTCTGTTCCCCAGGCAACACTGTTATCATCCGCCTTGTAATTGGAGGACAGGGTAAAGCTTTCATTCCAGTTACTGTAGACAACAGGAGCTGTTTTTGCTTCCTTATAAATACTTTGTAATCCGAAAACCCCCAGATAGTATTGTCTATCTACGGTATTGTATTTCTTCAATACAAAGTCACCGGGGCTGGAGGGATGCACATAGACCATCATGGGTTTCGCAGGGAATACATCTTTTTCTCTTACATAGCCATCCGCCCATTTTTCCCAATAATGAATTTGGTTCGTAATAGGTAAGCTCTGGGTAGCCAGATCAATGCCATTTTTCTGTGCTTCCTCCAGCTTTTTCATAGGGTACTTATACAGCAAGGCATAAAGCTGGGAATTATAATGGGCATTGGCATAGTTTAGGCTTTCCGCATAGGGTAAGTTGGCAGGAAGATCGGGAACGCTTGGATCCTTGGGAATTCCCACATAAGTTCTATCAATCGGATTTTCTAAATATGGGGTATTTGCCGGAGGATTCTCTCCCGCTCCCATATACTTTGCGATATTGGCATACCCGTTTTTGGCATAAATTTCAATATTATCCTCATGATTGGCAATATTGTTATAAAAGTAATTGTTCCATAAATTATTACCGGGAAGCTTCTTTGCACCAATCAGTGTTCCGCCATCGGACTTCGTAGGATCCCCGGCGTGGAAAACATAGTCAAAGGGCTGAGAGCTTCCCTTGGCTCTGTCCACTCTAACATACCAAATTCCGTAAAAATACTCAGGCTTTCCGTCCGGCCGTGGTTTATCCGGATTGGGTCCCCAGCTGGGATCCCAGGCAAAATAAACACCCTTGTTCACATCCGCCTGTCCGTGCTTTAAGGTAAATGTGGTTTCCTTAACATCCGTTTCCACATGAACGGAAAGGGTTCTGTCTTCTTCTGCATCCAAAGTATTATCGCTATGATCAATCTTCATGCTGACCGGGAAAGTGTTATCAAAAACACCCTTTTCCTGGCCATTAATCTGCTGACGTTCTACGTAAAGCATGGTGGGGGTAAGGTTGTAGGCAATATCCGCTTTAAAGGTCAAACCTCCGGTAAGCTCTCTAAAGTTCGCCAGACGGAAGTAATCTTCGGTTCTTCCTCCACCGATATCCTTCTTCACAATCGTATAGTTAAAACTACTTTGGGGGTTGGTGTTTGGCGCCATGGGTACTCCGGTGGTAATGGCAGGCTGCAGCTTATACTGGTTATTGTTCTTTTTCTCATAAACGGAAATCTTATCCGGCTTTGCACTGTCCCAGCCCTTAAAAATACGGGCGGGAATTTCCATGATTACAGTTCCCGGCGCATACTTGGTATTCTTGTTTCCCTTCAAGGTAAGCTCTACCCCTAAGGTTGTGGTATTGGTGGCATTGGAAGCCTTCTCGGGAGGAATGATTTTTAAATCCCTCTGGTCTCGCATAACGCCGTTGCTGCCGTCTGTATAGCTGTGTCCGGTTTTGGCATTGCTTGTTCCCGCATCCGGATCCGGCGCTTCCATCCAGAAGGCCTTAAAATCATGAGCACTGGCACTTTGTCCTGCGGAAACCGCCGTAGCGACAATAGGACTGAAGTGCTTTGCGGAGAAGAGTAAATCCTCTCCCTCTTCCTTAACAGGAAGAATCTCTGCCGGAAGTCCTTCCGGAAGGTGCACAATGCGAAGATCCTTGTCTTCTTCCGCCAAAACCTCTTTGATTTTCTCGGTCTTTTGCAGGCGGATCTCCACCTTCTTTCCGTTCTTCGGCTGAACTTCCTTTTCTACGCCGTCCACTTCTCTGACAAAGGAAATATCTACCGCATCCAGCACCTCTACAAGCGGTACCATTCCGGGATAATCCTTTTCATAATTCTTCTCCAAAAGAGACTTGGCTTCCTCAACCACGGACTCCTTCTCCAAGGGAAGCAGCTTCATCTGTGTACCCTCTTGGAAGGTTCCCTCCGGATATTCCGCGGTAACGGTCAAATCCTTATAAGACAGGGCAAAGGATCCGGCCTCCATGTACTGAGCCGCTTCTTTCCCTGCTTCTTCAGAAGGCTGATTTGCTCCTTCTTCGGAAGTCTCTTCCTTTTTACTTTCCTCCGCCGAAGCATCCTTCTCTTCTGTTACGGCAGCGTCAGAATTCTCCTGCTCCTCTCCTGCTTGTTTCCCGGCAGATGCATCTTCAGAGGCTGTCTCCTGCTCTTCTGCGAACTGTGCCTCCTGTTTGCTTTCTTCTCCGGAAGCCTTTGCAGCATCTGTTCCTAATGCGGATTCTTCCTCTGCTTGCTCTGCAGGGGTACTTTCCGTCAAGGAATTTGCTTCAAAGGATAGTCCCATCTGCTCCGCAACGAGCTGTGCGTTTTCCGATGCATAGGAAACGCTTTGCAAATTTCCCACAAGCATCAAAAAACTGAGGAAATAAGCCATACCCTTCTTGGCAAAGCCTCCTCTTTGACGTCTTTTGGGAAAATTCCTACGGGTTAAGGTATCCCTTCCTCTTCCCATAGCCTCCGCAGTCTCCTGCTTTCTCATTTTGTACTCCATGTCACACTCCTTTATGGCTCTATTCTTCCCACTTGGAAGCTTCTTCTAAACGATGCTTTAAAGGAAATATCGAACAAAAAGCCGGCGATACTCCATAAGAATGCATTTTAAAGCAATCGTCTTGAAATCACTACCACCCGTCAAACGGGTGGTTTGCTCGGGGCTATAAGCCCCTGCTAC
>ERZ773197.1171-NODE-1171-length-18988-cov-15.994507_pt1 | contig 18988 bp, 14 predicted proteins | sample MGYA00580999_ERZ773197 | MGnify/ENA primary metagenome ERZ773197 (study PRJEB29015, sample SAMEA2738166) | human oral metagenome | biome: human oral; feature: human-associated habitat; material: saliva | place: China | collected 2185 ...
TCATTTTTCTGTATAATGAGAGTATGTTTTATCTAATAATATATTTATTCTCTTTACTTACTTTATCAAGTTTGCTATCGTAGCAATGACGGCTGCAATGCTGGCTGCACTCGAGCCGACACTGAGGGTTTCAGCAAGGCTCATGCGGCTTTGTATCTTTGTAGGAACAATGATCTCGCAGCCAGGACGTACCTTGGCATTGTGGCCAACCTTTGCTAACATACCGTTCATGTATAGGATATAGGTGTTACTCTTCTTGGCATCGCTGGCAAAACCACCGGCTTGATCGATATAGTAAGCAACGCTCTTACCCTCAACATAACCGACAGAGTTAGGGAACATAACGGCACCATTGATCTTAACCGTACCATTGTATTGTGGAATAACAATGCGGTCGCCCTCACGAAGGACGATATCTGCATCGCTTCCTGGCTCTGCAATCGCTTTATCTAACTCTATACCAACAGGGTAGACATCAGGTACTTGGAATTTCTCCTCTAACTTCTTGTTGTTATCTTGTATCGCTTGAAGCACACCAGCATCCTTTGTTCTGATGGCTAAGTCCATCATGTTCTTGCGTTGTTGGTCTAATTGCATCTTATAAGCACTCTCCATTCGTAGGCGTTCGGATGGGGTAGGGCGTCGCTCTAAGCGTGCTCCTTTGATATAACCCAGCTCTGTTGCACCGCCTGCAGCCTTATAGATGTCGCTAAGGCGCATCTTTCTTGAGGTCAGTGTGTAGTTTCCTGCGAACACCACCTCACCTTCTATGCTCACATTCTGTTGGTCGGTCGTACCCGGACTCTTGCGTACATAGACTTCATCGTAGGGTTCAAGTACGAAGCCCGGAGCACCATCAATGACGAAGCCATCACGCAATGAGAAGGAGTAAGTGCGTGCGATGATAGAGTCAGGGGTAAGTGCTTGTGGATTGGTGATACGTCGTGACACATCCACCTTAACTGTGGAAGCAGTCTGTTTCAGGCCACCTGCCTGTAAGATAAAGTCTTCTAACGACTCATTATCAGCATATTGATAGATACCCGGATAGAGCACCTCGCCATGAATAGTTATCGTTCGCTGCTCTTGTGCATCGGTGCGAGTAGGAATAAACAGTACATCCTCGTTTTGTAACGGTATGTCGGCAACACGTCCGGTGAGGATACCATCTACGTCGACGGAGATAACCTCGAGTGTACGGTCGGCCTTTCTGCGGTGTAAGACAGCGTGAGGCGCAAAGGCTACCTCGGTCAGTCCGTCTGCAGCCTCAATCAGTCCACGCACACTATTGATGCGTCCTCCAACCTCATACATGCCCGGACGGAACACAGCGCCCTTGATTTCGACCATGTTCTCATACCTTGGAATGACGGAGTCAACGCTGATAGAGTCCTCATCGGCCACTCGGAAGCTACGCATATCAAACTCGTTGACATTAAAGATAGAGTATTGACGACCCGTCTTCCTGCGTACACGGACCGAACGGGTGTAGGCATCGCCAGCGAAACCACCTGCATAACTAATCAAGGTACCCAAGCTCTCGCCTCGTTTCATCTCGTAGAACATTGGTCGTTTGACCTTTCCACTCACCTGAGCGAGCATCTCGTAAGGTCCAACGACGATGACGTCATTGTCTGCCAGGCGTACGTTGCCACTCAGATGACCCCGACGAAGGAAATCGTAGACGTCTACTGTGCTAATCAGCGTTCCTCCTCTATACACCTTAATATTACGTAGTGTACCCAAGTCTCCGATACCTCCCGCCATATAAAGGGCGTTGAAGACAGTGGCAAAGGCTGATAGTGTATAAGTACCAGGGGTCTTCACCTCACCAACCACGTTGACCATGATAGTATGGGTCTGCCCAACAGAGAGGCGGATGTTCGAACTGCTGTATCGTTTACCTATCTTTTCACGGATGCGATTATTAGCTTGAGCGACCGTCAATCCGCTTACCTGAATAGGTCCGAAGCCTTCCAAGGTGACGTAACCATCTGGGGCAACGGTCGTCTGGTAGGATTTCTGCGAAGCACCATACACGTCGATAAACACAGCATCACCCGGTCCTATGCGATAGTTACGTGGCAGTGCCATGTTCATATTAGGTTCGAAAGACAGACTCTTATTGTTGAAGATGTCACGCCCCCACACCTTCTTGCGGTTCCTACTGAGTTGTTTCAGAAGGTTCTCATACATTGCTGCGGTGTCTTGCGGCATCCAGTCGTTCATCTCGGCTTGCATCTTCAGATACTCACCATCGTTCTCATCGTAAGTGTTTGTCCATGAGCGGTTAGGAGAGATGCGTCCTTCAGAATATCGACCCACCTCCTGTTCGTTAGCGTCATAGTCGTTGAGCGTTGCATCAGCTATCTGTCGCTTACTCTTTCCAGGCGTTGTTTGTCCGTTGTTCGTACGACTGCGGTCGGCTGTTGTCCCTTCCTTTGTTGCCCCGAAAGCAGCATTTCCTTTCTGCATCTTCTCGTATAAGTTCCTGACACGGCGTATCTGCGAGATGTCAACACCACTCTGCATGAGCTTGGTGACAATCTGCGACTGTGGAGTACCTTTCTTATGCTCTTTCTGCACAAAGTCCATAACCTGCGTATCGGTCATTGACGACTGTGCAAACCCATTGAGGGAGCATAATGCGAGTAATACAAATAGAATATATTTCTTCATTGTCTTGTTTAGAATTTCTTACCTGTAAGGATGTTGACGACCGTTTTAACGATGATTGTAAAGTCGAGCCATAGCGTCCGATGTTCTAAGTAATGGATGTCCATCTCCATACGTTTGAGCATCTTCTCCATCGTGTCTGTATAGCCATTATAGAGTGTTGCCTCCGACGTTAAACCTGGTTTCATCTCATAGATGAGCTGATAGCGGTCGGTATGTCTTAGTATTTTGTCGATAAAATACTTACGTTCAGGACGCGGCCCCACGAACGACATGTCGCCTCTGAGCACATTCCATAGCTGTGGCAGTTCGTCTAAGTGATGGCCACGCAGGAACTGCTCCAATCGAGTAGAGTTCGAACTGTCGCATTTAGCAACCAGTTGTGGGCCCTCTTCCTCCACGATGCTGCTCATAGTTCGGAACTTAAAGATAGCAAACGGACGACCTTTATATCCAATGCGTATCTGTCGGAAGAAGATTGGTCCGTTGCTTTGATAAGTAATCAGAATACTGATGACGAGAAATAAGGGCGAACAGAGGGCCAGGCCGATGAGGGCACCAATAATGTCAAAGGCCCGCTTCATACTGTGTTGAAGCTTCCCCATGGCATCAAGACTCCCTTTCTCTCTCATTGTTTCTTCCTACTTTTAGTCCTTTATTGTTATAATAACTCTATTTTTGTAATTTTGTTGCAAAGGTACAGTATTTTATTTATTTTTCACTTAGAAATGCTTATCTTTCCCTTTGTCGTCGTAACTTTGTAAGGGAAAACGAGCTGAATATGCGTAAAATAATCCATATTGACATGGATGCTTTCTTTGCTTCTGTGGAGCAGAGGGACAATCCCGAATTGCGAGGCAAGCCTATTGCGGTTGGTTTCGACGGACCACGTGGCGTGGTGTCTACGGCCAGCTATGAGGCGCGCCCATACGGTGTACACTCGGCTATGTCTATGGCTCAGGCGAAGCGGAGGTGCCCACAGCTCATTGTTGTGCCTACTCATTTCGAGAAGTATAAGGAGGTTTCACAACAAATCCACGCTGTCTTCCATGAATACACAGACTTAGTAGAACCGATATCACTGGACGAAGCGTTCTTGGATGTGACCGACAACAAAAAGGGAATTGAACTGGCAGTTGATATCGCTAAAGAGATTAAGCAAAAGATACTTGAGCGTACGTCGTTGACGGCTTCTGCTGGGGTTAGTTTCAACAAACTTTTGGCGAAGATAGCATCTGATATGCGCAAGCCGAACGGTATCTTTACGGTGCATCCCGACCGTGCGCTCGATTTCATTGGGAGCTTACCAGTGGAGAAGCTATGGGGTGTCGGACCGAAGACTGCTAACAGGATGCATGAGATGGGGGTGTTCACGGGTGCACAGCTGCGGTGCATCTCGTGCGAACATCTCGTACAGGTGTTTGGTAAGATGGGGCGTGTTTATTACGACTTCTCACGGGGTATTGACAATCGACCAGTCGTTGTTGCCTACGAACGTAAGTCAGTAGGCTGCGAGCGCACGTTCCTTGAGGATTTACACATTGATACGAAGATTATCATCGAACTCTATCATATCGTCTTGGAACTGGTTGAACGCATTGAACGAAAGGATTTTAGGGGGAGGACACTCACCTTGAAACTGAAATGGGATGCGACGACTCAGATAACACGAAGCCTTACACAAGAGAAGGTGTTACGGACGAAAGACGACATTCTGCCGCTTGCCAAACGACTACTGAAGGACACGGAGTATCATGATCGACCCATCCGTCTGATGGGACTCTCGGTCTCTTCGCCTGAAACAAACGATAAAGAGGGACAAAACCGACCGCAATGGGTGGAGGGTTTCCTGCCTTTCAGTGATGATAAACACAAGAGATAACAGGTGGATGAAAGTCATTAACAAACAAGGCAGAACTATCCTTGCCGAATTATTATCATGAAAAAAAAGAATTATTATCATGAAAAAAAATATTTATTGTCGTGAAAAGAAATATTTTTCTTCATGAAAAGAAATTAAGACGGTCGGTCTTCTGTCATGGAATACTAAGTTAGATGCTAATCGAAAGTTCGTTAACTTGCCCTTAGAATAATGCTTAAAACATTTCCAAATATCAAAGAAAAGTATTAAATTTGCACTTGATAATCTGGCGTATAACGCCAAGGATATATTTTGTCCTTTGTTCTCTTCAATCATTATTATTAAGAAGTCATAGCGTATGCAATATAATGTAACGTGTAATAAATGCAATCGCACATTTACAATTACGGCTGATGGTGGCGAGAGTTTACAGTGTACTTGTCCTTATTGTGGGCAGTCGTTGTTTGTTAACTTGCCTTCACAGGTAAGCCCAGTGTCCCCTGTTGCACAGCAACCTATCAATGATCAGCATGACAGCGGGAACCAAAATTCAACGCAAAAAATACTTCTTACGATTCTGATTGTCCTTATCTTAGGTGGCTTGGCCGTCTTTGGTTTTATCTACTGGCAGAACGAGAAGGAGGCAGCCCAGATGGAGTTGCAGGCACAAAGGAAGGCTCATTCAGACTCGTTGATGCAGGTGCGTGCACAGATGGAGGCTCAGGAGGAAGCCGTACAAAAGCAGAATGAGAAGCGGAAGGGGATATGTAGTTTCCTAACATCGTTCTATCAGAAGGCCGTTCTGGTTGATGATGCGGACGCAAACTTCTATAGTCGTTACCTTACCGACTACTGTCGTCGAATCGTCTTCGGCGTGCCTGATGGTTATGATGCGGATGTTGATGAGTCGACGATGTGGTGGGGAGCCTTCGGAAACACTGCTACCGAGCCCGACCTCTCACAGCTTTTGCGCAATCTGACAGTGGTTCCTATAGATGACAACTGGTATAAGGTAAGACTGTCACAAGATGGAGAAACGGAGTATCGTCAGGTGAAGGTGCTATCGCAAGATGGTCATATCCTCATTGACGACATAAGATAATAAAGACGAAAGGAGGTTAGAATGCAATTTCAGATAGCTTGCAAACACTGTCATCGTCCCTTTGTTATTCAGTCGGAGGGTGGCAACACGCTAAGATGTAATTGCCCCTATTGTGGTGAGAGTATGACGGTGGCCACCCCACAGATGGGTGCGCCAGATGGCAGTCGGGCTGAGACGACGGCCACAGTGAGCCACGTACAAGTGGAGCGGGATAACATGAACGTACAAGCCAGACCTGCGATGGAGCGAATACCATCGAAGGGTGGACTGGGAAAGAAGGTAACAATCATCTTTGTTGGCTTCTTGTTATTCGTTATTCTCATGTCGTCACTCTTATATATAATATTCTCAGCGATGTCAAATTAAACTTTTACACACTCAAATTTATGAAACAGACAAAGATAGTATGTTCTATTAGCGACCGTCACTGTGATGTTGACTTCCTAAGAAAGCTGTTCTTCTCAGGTATGAACGTTGTGCGTATGAATACAGCTCATGCCAGTCAAGAGGGTATCAGACAGATTATTCGTAACACAAGGGCTGTGTCGCAACACTTAGCCTTGCTCATTGATACCAAGGGACCAGAGGTGAGAACGACCGCATTGGACGAGCCTATTCATTATAAAGTAGGCGATATGGTTAAGATTATTGGCCGTCCTGAGATGGACACAACCAAGGACATCATTAATGTCTCTTATCCTGACTTCGCTCGTGATGTGAAGGTTGGCGACCACGTCTTATTTGATGACGGTGCATTAGACATGCTTGTTGTTGAAAGCGATGGCCCAATACTGATCGCACAGGTGCAGAATGAGGGCGATCTTGGGTCTCGTAAGAGTGTGAACGTACCAGGTGAACATATCGAACTCCCTGCCCTTACGGAGAAAGACAAGAGTAATATCTTGTTGGCAATAGAGGAGGATATCGACTTTATTGCCCATTCTTTCGTTCGCTCAGCGGCTGATGTTCTTGAAGTACAGAAGATACTTGACGAGCATAACTCTGATATTAAGATTATCTCAAAGATTGAGAATCAAGAGGGTGTAGACAATATTGACGAGATTATCGATGCTTCATACGGTATCATGATTGCACGTGGTGACTTGGGTATCGAGGTGCCTATCGAGCAGATTCCTGGTATTCAGCGTAGCATTATCAATAAGTGTATCTTGAAGAAGAAGCCTGTTATCGTGGCTACTCAGATGCTTCATACGATGATTAACAACCCTCGTCCTACACGTGCTGAGGTTACTGATATTGCAAACGCTATCTATAGTCACACCGATGCACTGATGTTAAGTGGTGAGACAGCAAGCGGTAAGTATCCTGTTGAGGCTGTTCAGACGATGGCTCGTATTGCGGAAGCGGCAGAGCAGGACGCTCATAAGCGAGGACACATCAGTGTTCCAATGATTAATCAGAATGATCAGCGTGAGTTCTTGTCACGAAGTGCTATCGAGGCTACCGAGCAGTTGGGTGTTAAGGGTATCATCACCGACAGCGAGACGGGTCAGACGGCTCGCAATCTTGCTGCCTTCCGTGGTCCACACCCTGTGTTGGCTATCTGCTATAAGGACAAGGTACAGCGCTGGTTGAACCTTAGCTATGGTGTTATTGCTGTCTATCAGCATCGCCATAAGTCTAATGAAGAGATGTTTACAGCCGCTTTGCGTATGCTTCGTCAGAAGGGTTACATCGAGTTAGAAGATAAGATAGCCTACCTCTCTGGTACGTTCGGCAACGGTGGCGGTACTACTTTCCTTGAGATAAACAAGGTGGGTGATGTCTTTGCACGCAAGTATCGCTTCCATCTCCCAGAGGGTGTGAATACGGGTGAGGAAGAGGCTTAATGCTTCTTGAGCCTTAACAAAAGGATTTATCATGGTCGTTCCTGTCTTGGAGCGACCATTTTTCGTATTATACAAACGGGGGATACGGTTGGTGGAAAGGGCTTTGTGAAGGCTTGAGCGATAGGGGAATATAAAATGAAGAAGCCTTCGTTGATGAGTTTATGTTGTTGACTTTCTGTTAAAATCAGCTCTTAGCGGTTGGTGATAGTACTGTTAGTTATGGGTAGATAGTACTATCAGTAATGAAAACGCAATACTATTAAGGGGGTGGGGATAATGTTCTTAGTTTGGGAGGATGCTTCTTTCAAGTGAAGAAGATAATCCTTTCAATTCGGAAAGGTTATTTTTTTAGGGTAAAACGATAGTGATTTCAATGTGGCAAGAGCGTGTTATTTATTCGGAAAGGTTATCCTTTTATATGAAGCTGATAGTGCTATCGGTCCGGGAAGGCCAGTCTTTTAGATGTAGTCGATAGTGTTATCGGCTCGAAAGGATGGTGTTATCAATTCGGGAAGATTATTCTTTTAGGTGAAGCTGATAGTGTTCTTAATCTGGAATGCTTGTGCTGTCAAAACGGGAAGGAGGTGCTTCTAAGTGGAGGCAGAGCTAGCCATTAATAAAGAAAGGTAAGGACTAAAATAAACAAAGGTGCCAGAAGAATTTCTGAACACCTTTGTCATAATGCAATTATATAAAATTTTCTTCCCTTGATGGGCTAATCCTAATCGTGTTGAAGAGGTATCTTCTTAACACGACGTTCGTGTCTTCCACCTTCAAAGCTGGCTTTGAAGAAGGCGTCGAGTATCTTCTCGGCTGTCTTATTGTCGATAAATCGACCAGGAAGGACGATGACATTCGCATCATTATGCTGTCGAGTCAACTCGGCAACATCCTTGTTCCATACCAAGCCAGCACGTACGCCTTGGTGTTTATTAAGTGTTATGGCCATTCCTTCACCGCTACCACAGATCGCAATAGCCGGGTACACCTCACCACTCTCTATGGCTTCAGCCAGTGGGTGAGCAAAGTCAGGATAGTCGCAACTTAAGTCACTATTACAGCCAAAATCCTTATATGCATACTTGTGTTCCTCCAAATACTGGATTACGAACTGCTTTAATGGATAGCCTGCGTGGTCGCAGGCAACTCCTACTGTCTTAATTTCCATAAGCTGTTTAGGTTTTATGAGTCCCTTACTGCCGTGAGGAAGAAGGGACGTCTGGTTAAACGTTTATGCTAAAAACTCTTTTACTTGCTTATATACGTTCTCTGGAGTGAAGCCCAACTTCTCGTCTAACACCTTATAAGGGGCTGAGAAGCCGAAGCTGTTGAGGCCATATACCTTACCATTGGCACCCACCAAGCCCTCAAGGGTAACTGGGAGACCTGCAGTAAGACCAAATGTCTTTGCGCCTCTTGGCAGAATCTGCTCTTGATACTCCTTACTCTGACGGCGGAAGAGTCCCTCTGATGGAGCACTCACAACACGTACCTTTATGCCGTCTTTGCGTAGTAACTCAGCACCTTCAACGCAGGTTGATACCTCAGAGCCACTTGCAACGAGGATAACATCAAACTGTTCGTCAGATCCAGTGACGATGTATGCACCCTTGCGAGTCAACTGGTAGTCTGTTCCCTCTGGTAGGCTCTTCACATTCTGACGTGAGAAGATGAGCGCTGTTGGCGTCTCCATGTTCTCCATAGCCATCTGCCAACATACGGTAGCAGCGTCACTGTCGGCTGGACGAAGCACTCGTACTGAGTCTTGACCAGCATGGTTCTGCAGCTTCTCCATCAAGCGTATCTGTGCTTCCTGCTCCACTGGCTCATGCGTAGGACCGTCTTCACCAACGCGGAAAGCGTCGTGGCTCCACACAAACTTAACTGGTGTCTGCATGAGGGCAGCCATGCGGATGGCTGGTTTCATATAGTCGGAGAAGACAAAGAACGTTCCCATTGCAGTGATAACACCACCGTGTAGCATCATACCGATACACATACAGGCCATTGCCAACTCACTAACGCCTGCTTGGAAGAAGGCTCCACTGAAGTCATCACGTGTGAATGCGTGTGTCTTATTTAGGAAACCATCAGTCTTATCAGAGTTGCTTAGGTCGGCAGATGATACGATCATGTTAGGTACCTGCTCTGCAATGACACCAAGACAAGCTGCTGAGCCATTGCGGGTAGGGATGTCACGCTTCTGTACAAGGCCACTCCAATCAATCTTTGGAGCTTTATTAGAGAACCACTCGTGCATCTGTTCTGCCTTCTTAGGGTTCTCTTTTGCCCATAGCTCTTCGGCTGCATGACGCTCAGCAACAATCTTTCTGAGTTCTGCGGCACGGTCGTCATAGAGCTTCTGTACCTCTGGGAATATCTTGAATGGGTCTTCTAAGTTACCACCAAGGTTCTTTACTGTATTTATATAGGCGTCACCACCCAATGGTGCACCATGTGTCTTAATACTGTTCTCGTAGCTACTACCGTCCGCTTGCAGTGCTCCCTTCGCCATAACAGTCCTACCGATAATGAGCGTAGGGCGGTCTTCCTCCTTATTAGCAGCTACCAATGCTTCACGGATAGCGTCTGGGTTATTACCATCAATCTCCAGTACGTTCCATCCCCAAGCACGGTATTTCATGCCGGTGTCTTCGTCCATGACGGCTCCACACTCAGTAGAAAGCTGAATGTTATTAGCGTCATAAAACATAATAAGGTTGTTGAGGCCTAAGTTACCAGCTAATCGTCCTACCTCTGCACTAATGCCTTCTTGAACGCCACCGTCAGAGATAAAGGCGTAAATCTTGTGTTGCATCATGGTATGACCAAGCCTTGCTTCGAGGAACTTCTCGGCTACTGCTGCACCAGCAGCGTATGCGTGGCCTTGTCCCAATGGTCCTGAAGAGTTCTCAATGCCATGTTTAATGTCTCTCTCAGGATGACCTGGCGTGACAGACCCCCATTGGCGGAATTGCTTAATATCGTCAACAGTGAACTTTCTCTGTAGTGTCAGCGCAGCGTAGAGCATTGGCGACATGTGACCTGGGTCGAGATAGAAACGGTCACGGCCTGCCCATTCAGGTTGATCAGGGTCAAAGATGAGAAATTCAGAGAATAAAACGTTGATAAAGTCGGCGCCACCCATAGCGCCACCAGGGTGCCCTGACTTTGCTTTTTCAACCATTGACACTGCGAGAAGTCTGATGTTATCCGCGGCTTGGTCCATCAATTGCTTGTCATTCATAAATAGATTGGATTTTTGAAATTATAATGCAAATATAAAGATAAATATGGATACATCAAAATAATAAACTTACTATTTTCTCAAAATATTGAAAATTGCCTAAACGTAGGTATTTGTCTTACTTTGTTTCGTTGGTGTTTAGTTGTCTTGCGCTTGGTTTGTTGGTTTGCTGTCTTTGCTTGTGTACTATTCTGCTTAGCTTTGAATGCCGTCTTATCATTGGTTTTTTCTGTGTGTTTTAAGGTCTTATTATGTTTGTGTATAGTTGTTCCTTACTTTGAGATGGGACTGTATAGAGGGCTTGTTAACGTCTTCGTTCGTCGTAGGAATAGTCGTAAAGGGTCGGTAATGTCCTATCATTGAATGGGGTAGGGCATTCGTACGATTTTTCTCGTAGCCGATGACGCATAAAAGAAGGGCTTAGGGCGTATGTGATTGATAGATAGTAAGATAACAAAAAGGGCACATCAGAATATAGATTCATAATGTTTCTACATTCGATATACCCTTTATAAAAGTTGGTTTAGTAGGATTCTTCTATCAATCCCCTATTATAATAGGTTATAGTGAGGCCTCAGCATAAATTTCTTTATTGATACGATACAACGCAGCACCACGTTTACTTGTCACCTTATCAATAAGGTCTGTCTTCTCAATAAAGTCTATCTGCTTGATACGCTTACGGAAGTTACGTTTGTCAATCTCAACACCCATAATCGCTTCGTGTACGTTCTGTAGCTGTGTGAGGGTGAATAACTCTGGGAGAAGATTAAATCCAAGAGGGTCTTTGTTGATGAGTTTGCGAAGTTGACTTAATGCTATCTGTACCATCTCGATATGGTCACCATACAAGTCGGGTAGGTTGTTGACATCAACCCACTGCAAGTCATTCTCTTCTAAGAGTTTACGGTCGTAGTCAGAGACATTGATAAGTGCGCAATAAGCGATTGAGATAACACGGTCACCAGGGTCACGATCGGTCTCACCAAAGGCTCCCACCTGTCGCATATAGATGTTATTGATGCCAGTACATTGGTATAAGACTCTGTTAGCAGCCTCTTTCAAGCTCTCATCCTCTCTAACGAAGCCGCCATAGAGAGAGAGTTTTCCGCTGTAAGGTTCGACTACACGCTTACCAACGAGTAGTTGTAACTTCTTGTTTTCGAAGCCCAATACGATGCAATCGACTGAAACCAATAGTTTAGGTTCTCCTTTGTAGTATTTGTTCATATTTTAGGTTTTGATTAGAGATGTTTATTGTTTTGATGTTTGTTGGTTGTGTTGGAGTTTCTCTTTGTTGTGCAAAGGTGATATTTTAAGATTATGTCTGGTGTTAAATACTTGGTATTCTTCTTTTCCTTAGTTCTTAGATAAGGGCCGAACAGTAGGTTTGTTCGGCCCTACATCTAATATTGTATTTGCGGGGAGTGACACCTCGTGAGATGTCACCCAGTCATTAGCAAACCTTGTGAGAGCCGTCGCTGATAACCACAGGATAGACCTCTGGTGCGTGACCATACTTTGCATTGAACTTCTCAGTCACGTCAGCAATGAACTTGTCGTATATGTTGTCCTTAACAAGGTTGATGGTACAACCACCGAAACCACCGCCCATAATGCGTGAGCCAGTCACACCATTCTCCTTAGCAACGTCGTTGAGGAAGTCGAGTTCTTCACAGCTTACCTCATACTCCTTGCTGAGTCCGTAATGTGTCTCGTACATCTTCTGGCCAACAGTCTCATAGTCGCCAGCAACGAGGGCATCGCAAACAGCGAGGACACGCTCCTTCTCACCGAGAACAAAGTGTGCACGCTTATAGTCCTCAGCACTAACCACATCCTTGACAGCCTCTAAGTCGTCCCAATTAGCATCACGTAATGTCTCGAACTTCCTGTCTGGGAAATGCTTAGCCATAGCTGCAACAACATTCTCACAGCTTCTGCGACGGTCGTTGTATGGACTACCAACGAGCTCGTGCTTTACCTTTGAGTTAACAAGAACGAGCTTGTAAGCCTGTGGATTGAATGGGAAGTACTCGAATTCACGGCTGCGGCAATCGAGGCGCATCAGCTTACCTTTCTGTCCGAAGACGCTTGCGAACTGGTCCATGATACCGCAGTTCACACCGATATACTTATGTTCTGTAGCCTGACCAGCGAGTGCGATGTCCCACTTTGATATCTTGTTATCTGCGAATAAGTCGTTTAGTGCACAGCCGAAGCAGCTCTCCATAGCGGCAGAAGAACTCATACCAGCACCGAGAGGCACGTCACCAGCAAAGGCAATGTTGAATCCCTTTACGTCAACACCAAGTGCTTTGAACTCCTGTACCATACCATAGATGAAGCGTGCCCATGTAGCACGTGGACCCTCTGGGTCGTCAACTTTGAACTCTACACGGTCCTTGAGGTCGATAGAGTAGCACATAACAGTGTTTGTACCGTTAGGACGAACCTCCGCCATGATGCCCTTGTCTACTGCACCAGGGAATACGAAGCCACCGTTATAGTCGGTATGCTCGCCAATAAGATTAATACGTCCTGGTGAGAAATAAATGTTTCCTGTCTGGCCGTCGAAGTGCTTGATAAAACGACTTCTTACAAATTCTATGTCCATGTTAGTAATGTTTTAATTGATAGTTTGGGTTTTATGTTTATATATCAATATAATGGCAAGCACCATGCCTGCCATTATAAAAGATGTCTGTTTAAGCCTTCTTTGAAGGATGTGAGCCAATCAAAGCGTAGAAGAGCATGTAACCTAACATGCCAACGATGAGCCAGTAGCTCTGAATATCGCCTATCGTAGTTGCCATGAGGTTCTGAATGAATGGCATGACGCCACCACCTACGACCATTGTCATGAAGAGACCAGAGGCTGTAGCGGTGTACTTACCAAGACCTTCTGTCGCAAGGTTGAAGATTACACCCCACATAACAGAGGTACAGATACCGCAAAGAATGATGAACAACACCTTTGTTGGCACCTCTACATGGTCGAATGTGCTCTCTGCAAGGTTAGGGATTGAAAGGCTCATCTTCACGTCCTCTGGCATAAAGATTGCCACGAGCAAGAGGAGAAGGGCTACGGCAGAAGTAACGGTCAGCTGCATACGAGATGAAACCTTGCCACTGATGAAGGCACTAACGAAGCGTCCAACGAGCATCAACATCCAATAAACACCTGCAATAAGACCTGCTGTGGCAGCACTACCGAGTACACCACCATTGGCAACTGGCTCACTGAGATAGAAGAGGAGCTGTCCTGGGATACCTACCTCGATACCTACATAGAAGAAGATGGCGATGATACCGAGCAACAACTGACGATAACGTAAAGCCTCTTTGATACCACCAACAACGTCTGTCTTCTCTGTCTCTGGCTCAGTTAATTGTGTAAACCAAACGATAACGAATGATACTGCGAAGATAATCAGTGCTATCAGCAACAAAGGTCTTACTGCGTTGAGCGATGTATCCTTTGTTATCTCACCTATCAGAGAGCCTGCGAACATTGGAGTCAGCGTTGCTGCGAGTGAGTTCAACGAACCACCTGTCTGGATAAGTTGGTTACCACGGTTACCACCACCGCCAAGAAGGTTCAACATTGGGTTTACAACGGTGTTCAAGATACATACGCAGAAACCGCAAACGAAGGCTCCGAGCAAGTAAACGATGTAGGTGATGATAGCGTTTCCGTCCATCGCACTTGAGCAGAACTGTATTCCGATACCCACTAAACCAAGTGCTAAGGCAACAAGAGCAGTCTTCTTATATCCGTATTTCGAAATCATCAAACCTGCAGGAATACCCATGAAGAGGTAGGCTAAGAAGTTCATCATGTTACCCATCATACCTGCCCATTCATAGTGTTGCTTCCATATTGTGCCGAATGGGGCGGCCATGTTGGTAACGAAAGCGATCATTGCAAATAGGAACATCATGGTGATAATGGCCACCAAAGTTCCTTTTTTGTTAGTTTGATTTTCCATCTTTTGTATTACTGTTTTTTATTAATTATTTCGCTGTTAGTATTTTACTTCTCTACACCAAACTTATAGATTGTCTTCTGTGTGTACTCCTTACATGGCTCTAAGATGACCGATGGGAAATAATGATGGTTTGGACTGTCTGGGAAATGTTGTGCTTCAAAGCAGATAGCACTGCGACGTGGGAAGGTTGCACCATGCTGACCTTTATAGCCGTCGGCCCAGTTATGTGTATAGACCTGTACTCCAGGTTCGGTTGTATAGACTTCCATCGTTCGCCCACTCTTAGGTTCTTTGATGCGTGCAGCGAACGACAACTCGCCTTCCTCCTTCTTATTAAGAACGAAACAATGGTCGTAACCTGCGCCATGCTTAATCTGTTCGTGGTCGGCGTCGATGTCCTTGCCCACTGCCTTTGGTTCACGGAAGTCGAATGGAGTTCCTGCTACCTTCAAGATCTCACCTGTTGGGATAGAAGTCTCGTCGATAGGGAGGTAGAAATCTGCGTTAATCTGGCATTCTAAGTCGTCAACTGTTGGCGTTGGATTAGCTATACCAGCCAATGAGAAGAAGCCATGACTTGTAAGATTGATGATGGTCTTCTTGTTTGTCTTTGCTGAGTACTTGATAATAAGCTCGTTATCATCAGAGAAGGAATAGGCTACCCATACCTCAACCTCGCCTGTGTAACCTTCCTCACCGTATGAAGAAGTGTATTTCAATACGACAGCGTGGTCGTTAACTTGTACTGCATCCCACACCTTAGCATTGAAACCCTTCTTACCGCCATGGAGTGAGTTAGGACCATTATTGATAGCCAGTTTATACTCTTTCCCGTTCAGTTGGAAGCGACCTTTGGCTATACGGTTGCCATAACGACCAATGAGTGTAGAAAGATAAGGCTCTGGCGAGCTGATTACCTCTTGTATATTGTCATGTCCTTGGATGATATTAGCCATGTTACCGTCCCTGTCAGGAACCATAATAGCAACAATCGCACCACCGTAATTAGTGACTGCAACCTCATTACCCTTGGCATTTTTGAGTACATATAGATCAGTCTTCTTACCGTCTATTGTCGTTTGGAAGTCTTCTTTTTTCAGTCCACACGCATAGTGTGTCTCTTCGGTATTTACCATGATGTTTCTGTTTTTAGTTACTTATCAAGGTTTGCAAAGTAAATAAAAATAAACGAAAACTGCAAACATAACCCTGAAAATAATAGAGTATGGTGTGTTAAAAACAATTAACATTGCGTCTTTTGTGCCCTTGAAGGGAGTAATAAATGTAGGCTTTTTCTGCTTTCTTTTTTCTTTATGAGTGTGTAATCCGTATCTAATAACCGTGGAGTGTTTGCGAAATAAGTTTACAATAATAGGCGCGAATACCTCTTCTTTATCCCGCTGACAGTATTTTCGTGTCGAGTTGTAACTCTCAAGTAATCAAACTATTAAACTATAGCTTAGTAGAAGGTGCCTTTCAAGGGTCAAGAAGGGCGTGTTCTTGGGTGTTGAAAGGCGTCTTCTGCAAGGAAGAAAGGCCTTGTTTAGAAGGTAGATAAGCCTATCCTACCATCCAGCATACAATATTTCTTTACAAACCTTCTGTTTGTCATGTCTCCTGATCAGTCTTCCCATCCTTTTTCCTATCCGTTTTACAGCGTACGAGTGAGGGTTTTCATGTTCCGTTCCATGTATTTCCATCCCTTTTCCTGTCCGTATTGCGGAGTACGAGTGTGGTTGTTCATGTTTCGTTCCTCGTATTGCCATCCCTTTTCCTATCCGTGTTGCGGTGTAGGAGTGTGGGTTTTCATGTTTTGTTCCTCGTATTGTCATCCCTTTTCCTGTTCGTATTGCGGAGTACGAGTGTGGGTTTTCATGTTTCGTTCCTCGTATTGTCATCCCTTTTCCTATCCGTGTTGCGGTGTACGAGTGTGGGCTTTCATGTTTCGTTCCTCGTATTGTCATCCCTTTTCCTATCCGTGTTGCGGTGTACGAGTGTGGGCTTTCATGTTTCGTTCCTCGTATTGTCATCGCTTTTCCTGTCCGTGTTGCGGAGTACGAGTGTGGGTTTTCCTGTTTCGTTCCTCGTATTGTCAGCCCTTTTCCTGTCCGTATTGCGGTGTACGAGTGTGGGCTTTCATGTTTCGTTCTTATTATTCTTATCTATTTCCCTGTTCGTATAGTTGTGTACGAGTATCGCTATTTTTGCTGTCTTCTTGGCTTTGCTAATTGGGTTCGTCGGTGCAACTAACAAGTCTGTCTACCCTTGATATTCTATAAGCAATCCCAATGTATGTCAGTTATATGTGCTCCGCAATATCTTAGCGCAGAGTCAATAGCAGCATAATTCCCCTTCATCTTCTATATAGCAATGCACATCCTACGGATGTCCTATTACCTTATTATATTTGTTTCTTAGAACATTCTCTTCGCTCAATCGGCTATTTAGAACCCACTAAAAGTTCTTTTCTTGATTTTCTTTGAACTTAAGTATGATATTAGTTCCTTCTTGTTTTGCGAGTATAATATTCTGGTTTTATATTTATAAAAAGGTAAATGAGTACTGTCAAGATGTATATTATATATGTTGTTTTTCATGAAAAAGCCAAAAACGAACCCTTTAAGTGCATTTTATTAATAAAGACTTGGATTATTCAAGTAATTCTTCTATCTTTGCAATGCTAGAACCCGCCAAGCCTCTCAACGATGCTCAAATGTGCGGGTCGTTTTTTATTATATCATGATATCACATACAGTACCTTTTGGGAAAGGCTATACAGCAGCTCGAGACCTCGTTTCTTTGTTGCAAGAAAGAGGCCTTTTTGTCTCAAATACATCAAGAGCTGAGCATTTCTTAGAGCATATCGGCTATTATCGCCTGTCTGCTTATATGTATCCATTACTAAAGATACCAAAGAACCTCCACCTTTATAAAGAAGGAGCAACATTCGAACAAGTCATGATGCTGTACCGTTTTGACAAAAAGCTCCGCGTGTTCTTGTTTAATGAACTCGAAAAAATAGAGGTTGCTGTTCGCTGTGCTATAGTTAACATTGGTAGTTTCATGACCAGAGATCCATTCTGGATGATAGATTCAGCAAACTTTGTTAATCAGTCAAAGTTTCTGAAGACAATGGATTTGATAGGTCATGAAATGTGCAGATCACGAGAGGATTTTATCATCCACTTTAAGGAGACCTATTCAGACCCTTATCCACCGGCTTGGATAATATCTGAGATACTTCCGTTTGGTATCATCACAAACATATATAATAACATCAGGGATAAGAAGATTAAGAAAAGAATTTCACAATCTTTCGGCCTACAAATAGCACCTTTCGAGTCTTGGTTAACTATTGTGACATTGACGAGGAATGCATGTTGTCACCATTCTCGTGTATGGAACAAGCAAAATACAATCCGTCCGATGGCACCTAATATAACAACACATCCTTGGGTTACGCTACAGACAGACTCGCTTCGTATATATTATAATATATGTATCATTAAGTATTTCTTGGATGTCATATCTCCAAACAATGATATGCTTCAGAAAATGAAAATGCTCTTTACCGACTTTCCTGAAGTTGATTTGCATGCACTCGGCTTCCCACATGGGTGGGAGGAAGAACCACTTTGGCGTATCTAACAGCTTTGTGTTATTCTTTATGATACGCCTACGACTATTAGCATCAGTAGCGAGTTGGGTTATAAAGAGTTCTTTTTCTCCTTCTTTAATTCATTATATAGGACTAAGCCTTTTGCTGTCAGTAGGTATTTCTGCCGAGGATGTCTTGGGAGATTTGGGATAGAGTAGGCGAATGTAGACTTCGTTGATTGCTGGCTTCAGATAAAGATTAAGGAAGCTATCTCGCCTTTTTAGTTCTAAGTTATCCATCATGTTCTTTACTGATAATGCTTGATTACCTATAACAATGACCAGTCGTTTGATATTCGCATTATCCGTGTGTTACTTGTCCCGTACTTGTCCTGTACTTGTCCTGTGCTTGTCTTGTAGTTGTCCTGTGCTTGTCTTCTTCTTGCCGAGTACTTGTCTTGTTTGTAAAGGGTGGTTGTGTCTTCCAGTGATCAGTAGCATTAATGTGCAAGAAACGATTGCGAAGGTCCCACTTCTCCCCTAATAGCAGATTACGGAAGAACCGTTTAGGGTCTTCAGGATTTTGGAGTGATAAGGTTTGCCACTTGTGTTTAGAGTTTGAAGTAATGTCACACGGAGGAACGGAGAGAACGGAGGATTATT
>ERZ773197.1173-NODE-1173-length-18928-cov-4.319981_pt1 | contig 18928 bp, 14 predicted proteins | sample MGYA00580999_ERZ773197 | MGnify/ENA primary metagenome ERZ773197 (study PRJEB29015, sample SAMEA2738166) | human oral metagenome | biome: human oral; feature: human-associated habitat; material: saliva | place: China | collected 2185 ...
ACATTTATTTAGAGACATCAACATCTATTCTTGTTAAGATAGTACTATAAATTTAATTTTAACAGGACTAAGAATAGTTGGTACCTTTTTTGTTGGTTAGTGTTGCGATGGAAATGTTAATTTAGATAAGCATTTTTATTTTACACGAAAATATGTTATTACATATTGACATTTTCGTTAAGTATGTTATAATGTATTGGATAAGATTGATAAATATTTAATCTTACAATAGTACCTTACAAATCTGAATTACTCGTAAGTAGTGCTATGGTATTTTCAAAAATTTTGTATTCATAGAAAGGGGACACTATCATGAAGAAGATTAATCTGAATACCGAGGAGTACACCAACCAGTTCGCAGCAGCGGCCATCTACGCTAAGAAAGGCGTCATTAAGGCTGTGCAGATTACCGAGGATGGACTCAAAGCTGGCGAATATGTTGACAAGGACATTCGCTTTGACAATGAGAAAGGCCAGTATGTAATCGACACCTATGTGATGCGCGAGAATTTCGTTGAGGGCACATTCTGCACTCGTAGCGCTGAGCTTGAGGACACGCGTCCTGTCGAAGTTGGCGAGTGGATCGCTACCAATCCCAAAGCTTGGGAGACTGATCGTGATAACAACTACGTTATTCCCGATGCAACATTTCACAAGCGCTACGAACCCACTGACGAGCCTGGCGTATATCGTGCCAAAGGTATGGCAAGGATTATCCAGAATGATACCGGCGAAGACGTGGAGATTGAAGCGCCTTGGGGCGGTCCGCAGAATGGCGACGCAAAATGCTACTTTTGCGCTCCCTACTACAAGGAAGATCCCGACAACCTCGCCGATGGTGACCGCTACATCCTGAGTGAGAATGACTTCGCGGCCTACGGACTTGCGGACGAAGTTCTCGGGGAAAATTGGAACGCATAATGAAGGAGGAAGTAAAATGACTAAGAGGAGACAACCAATGAGAAAGTACTGGGTGGAGTATGAAGATTTTAAGTCGGCCTTTGATCCATATGTAACTCCCGGAATCGGCTTTACGACCGTGCTTGCGCATAACATGGAACACGCTAAAAGCATGGTCGAAGAACCTGGTCGCAGAGTGATATCGGTAACCAGAGACGAGTAACCAGATTTGAGTGGTAGACTCAATTCTAAAACCTACCAGGGCAGCTTTTCGGAGCTGCCTTTTGCCTTTTTAGAAAAAGATGATATTTATATAAGTTATCCTGAATTCATTCAATAAGCAAGATAGTTATAATTCTCGGCGAGAATGTAGCTCAAAATTTATGTAAAAACTATGGTTCTTCGTTTGTCCGTAACGATGATGTTTTGGTAAAGGATGTAAAGTAATATGAGAAGTTGCTGTAAATGGTTTTTGAGACTCAATATATTGTAAAGATAGTGGTACAATCATATTATGAAACCAGACGCAACATCAATTCTGTCTTTTATAAATAGTGCGGATAAGACTTTTGTGATTCCTGTCTACCAGAGGAACTATTCCTGGAGTGCCGAGGAATGCGGTAAATTATTTGAGGATTTATTGGATTCCATGAAGACTGGCAAATGCCATTATTTTGGAAATATTGTATTCTACGCTAAAGAAACTAATGCCTGGGCAGGATATTCTGAGCTCATCCTCATTGACGGACAACAGAGGGTTACGACAACTATGCTGCTTCTTGCTGCGATCCGTGATGTTGAGGAAGACGAGGTTAAGCGAGCCAGAATAACAAACACTTATCTGCTAAACCGAAATAGTGACACTAAAGAGCGAGTGAAGCTTAAACAGATCGAATCTGATAGGGATATTTACGAGTCGATTATCAACGGTGAATTTGATGAGTCGTCAGATAGTAATGCGGGTAGGAACTATAAAACATTCAAGCGACTGATTCGTGAATCTGGGGTAAAGACCGAAGACTTATTAAATGCGATCAATAATCTGGAAGTTGTGGCCCTTGATCTAAAGCTAAATGAAAATAAAGAACGCACGGAGTCACCACAGATTATTTTTGAGAGTATCAACGCTACCGGCAAGCCACTGTCTACTGCTGATTTGCTTAGAAACTATCTGTTGCTCGGTATTGATGATTCAGAACAAGAAAGATACTACAAGGATTATTGGCTGATCATCGAGAAAGGTATTGGTGATGCGAATATTTCTGACTTCATTAATAAATATTTGATCATGAAAATTGGCGATAACGTCAATAAAAATACGGAATATGCTGAGTTCAAAAAATATCTTTCTAAAAATAATATTGAAGCAATTGCGGCGCTTAGGGATCTTGCGCATTATTCAAAATATTATGGATGGATACAGGATCCGATGAGGGCAAAGGATTTTGATAAAAAAGTTTCTCTTTGTCTTGAGGACTTGAGAGAACTTAAAACGGCTTCCATGTCTCCACTGTTACTTTTCTTGCTGGAAAAAGCAGATGATGATGCCGTGATTGGCTTTAATTCTAGTGAATTATTGGATGCGTTGCTGGTTTTGGAGTCTTGGGCGTTTCGCGCACGCATTACTGGTTCATTAACCAGTGGGGCGTTTAACACAATCAGTTCGACTAGTCTTCTGAATAACCTAAAGCGTGCCAAAGATGATGATTATCACCATCAGATTAGGTTTGAACTTTCAAATTATCGTACGTATGATATCTGGCCAAACGACAATGACTTTATGGAAGCTTTCAAGAAATATAACTTCTATAAAAATTATAATAAATATGTACAGAGGAAACTTGAGAATTTCATTTCAAACGATCATCATAATTGGCGACCGGATTCGATTGAACATATTATGCCGGAAACCCTCAGCGCGGATTGGAAGAAGCGACTGGGTGAAAATTATAGTGAGATTCATGGTGAGTATTTACATACGATCGGAAATCTAACGCCACTTAATATGACGGATAATATTATAAATTCCAATGACCCGTTTGGCGTAAAGTTGCCACAATATAAAATATCTAGCTGGAAATTGACTCGTGATGTTTATGATGATTTTAAGGATGCTGATAACTGGGGTGTGGCCGAGATTAATAGTCGTGCGGAGAATCTTGCATATAAGGCGTCGAAAATTTGGTTTGGACCTATGCAGCGTGAGAGGCAAATTGAAGCTGATGTGAAAAAGAAAACTGATGACTATCGTCGGATTCTTGCGGGCAGACTTGCTTGTGAAACAATTTTTTATATAAATTACGAAAAAGGTAAGGGGGAGAATAAGCATCAAATCGATGCGAAAATGCGTATTGAAGTAATTGACGATAAACCACGTTTTATTGTGATGGCGGGGTCGAGAATCTTTCCTTATGCGCTTGAAGGCGTTAAACCTATGTTTGAAGACAAGATCAGAAAGTGCGGATGGCATGACGAGGTGGTACTTGAGGAAGATATTAATATCTTTGAAACACCTTCGGCGGCGTCGTGTTTTGTTGTGGGTGGTTCGTCAAATGGCTGGACATGGTGGATGAATGGAAATGGCGAATCGCTGGACGAAATCGTGGCAGACGATCAAGAAAGAAGCTACGAGGAATAACGTCTATGTCTCGTATTGTCGGAATCGATTTTGGATCTGAATACACTTGCTCTTATTGTGGAAAAACTAAAAATGAATCATAATTTATATCAACCAAATCATAATAGCGAAAATGATAGTCGGCCAAATAATGGCTATATTAAGTGGCAAGAGGCGATGAAAGGTGTTGAGTTCCAAGGTGATAAAACTTCCGGCTCCATGATAGATTATGAAGCTGTTGCTACGCCAACTAGTTCAGAAGTTCAGGAAAAACCTATTAGTAAAATGGAAAAACTACTCGGGAAGATTCAAGGCTTCAAAGATTATATTAAAAACAAGTTTGGAGTACAAAATAGTGAAAAACTAGTAGAAATGACAGATTATGCGCTTGTCCATATTGCGAAAAAGACAATTACCGCTGCCGACGAAGATGGGTTTCGTACCGAAGCAGAAGCTGCAGAGATTGAAGAAGCTGTTTCATCAGTAGTAGTACAAGGTGCTATGGAAGAAGCTGGTATGGAGCAGTCTGCTGGAGAAAATCCTATCTTGGAACTTTACCAAAGCGATGCTCAGCCTGATTTGATGACATCTATAGAGACTTTACATGAAGAAGGTGTATGCATACTTAATGGCGAAAGCGTTGCTGGACTCGCCACGCGCACTATTGAACGTGGCAAAAATGGGATGAAAATGTCTGCAGAAGAACGTCGTGAATATTTGGCTAAGACTTATGGAGAACCAGAGCTAGGAAAACCATCGAACCCAGAATCCAGAGAACGTAGATCGAGAAGGAGAGTAAGTGAAACAATTAGAATGCTTAGCGGTCTAGAGATGGAACGTTCAGGGGAAACAGCAGTTCGTCCCCGAATCGAAATTGTATGCGATCATGGCCATATCGAAGGGCAAAAAATCGATGTAATAAACAAAAGAGATCGCGGTATGATGGAATTTAGTTTTAAACTGAGGGCTCCAACCGAAGCAATGGCTGCATTGGCGACTAAACCAGAAGGCGAAGGAGAGAGTGCGCAAGCTGAAATTACCACGCCAAGTGGAGCAGTTTTACGACGAGGAAAAATTACTTACGAAGGTGCGTCTTCTGATAGTTCATGTGAGTTATGCGATGCGTCTGTTTTTGAAAAAGGTGGAGTAAAAGTATTCATTGCAGATCCATCGTCTAAATACGGCGGAAACGAGTATATTTCCAATACTTATAACCATAGTCATCTTGTCCGAACGGCTATGGGCTTAGTTAAGGTTGAAGTTCCATCTGGAACGGACCCCGAAGCAACGGAACAAGTTTTGCGAGAAGTTTTAGAAAAAGACTTAGGTATCCCAGATGCGCTTGGCGAAGTCCCTGAAGAAGCGGAAAGAGAATATAAGATGGCTCGCTATAAATGGCAACATGTAATTGCTGGAGATTTAACGCCTGAGCAGATGGAGCAAGCGGAAAAGTTACATCGCGAAGAAGTCTTCCCTGGCTATACAACACTTGTAGATAGAGGCAAACATGTGGAATACCTTGGAAGATATGGCGAAGATATACGCGCAATCCATCACTTATGGACTGGAGATGCTAAATCAATCTACCGAATATTAACGCAGGGTTTGATGTGCACGACCGAACGATATTCTAGAGGTGTTATGAAGAGTGGTATGTCGTCCACTACCGATATGGATACTGGTGGGGCAGACAGCGTTTTTACGAGAATCGCCAATGAAGCTCAAAGAGGAAAAATGAACGGTGCAGTGGTAGTATTTAAGTCCGAAGTTTTCGATCGCACAGATTGGTATTCCTATAATAGTGACACATTTGGCTCAACAGATGATGATTATTTTGTTGAACGACTCTCTCCGGATACTATCTTTGATAAGACTACAAATCCTAGCAGTTATTATTCACCTAGCAATGAACAGATGTTTAGAACTGGTATCGGTGCTAGGTTTATTGAATCCATAGAAGTAGGTTCCGATTCGCGTGATGGAATAATTGCAGAATTACGATCTATGGGTTTAGAAGAAATAGATGGTAAACCTATAGAAGAAGTCGTTATATTGCGCAAGACTCCGCCTCAAGAGGCCGCTTCAGATTCTACGGGTAATTTGGACGTATCCAATTCGTTGTTAGAAGAATATAAGGAAAAACAAAAACAGGAACAAGCTGAAAAGCAGGCGAAAATGCAAGCTTTGATTAGCGGAGAGGAACCTTATACATCGATTGACGAAATAATTGACCTCGCAAGCGCAGGAGATGATTTTAACATCTCGTTCAAGTCTATGATCGAATCGGTGGTGGCGCATGGTGGAAAAATACAATTATCGAATGATATAGCCGAATATATTAAAAAAGAAATGAATTTAAACGAACTTAAAGCACTAGCATTGGGCGAAGCACTTGATGGCCATTCAGATGAAGAAAAAGAACTATTTTCATACCTACGAAGTGCATTGGGTATAGATTATGGTGTACTCTACGAAGAAGCCTTAGCTTCACAGCTAAAGACGACACCAGAGACGCCATCTTCAGAGCCATGGCCAGATTGGCCAGATGATTGGGGAAACTGGGATGAAAGTTTTTCAACCCCAACCCCAGAACCACCATCGGAATCGGTTGATGGTTGGATGTAGAGTATAATATTAACATAATATAGGTGAAAAAGATGAGATCATTTGAAAGTATCATGACACACTCAGAAAATGAGAATATTAATAGTAAAGATAATAATACGGAAAAGGTTGACTCTATGGAAAAATTACCAAAGTCAGTTTACTATATTGAATCTCCCAATGACGATACGGTCTTAGTTGGCATAAACGTAACTATAGATCATGATAGAATGGGTGAACAAGAAATCTCTATAATTAGATGGTATGATACTTCGCATGAGCGCATTATGACAGCATCAGAAACAAAGCATAAAGATGACTATTTTGCCTTTAAACGGGTAGACCAGGAAGGCGGTGGGTTATATTATTTTACGCCAATGGATTTAGAGATTTACAATAATAAAGTTAAGCAGCACCTAGCTGCAGGATCTGACTTTACAAATAACGAAGATTTAATAAAGGCATTTCTAGCGACAACAGAAGATGAAGTTTAAACTACTAAACCCCCGATTGTTCGGGGGTTGTTCTAAATATCTGGACAATGGCCACAAGGTTTACACTTTAATTTTTGTCGATGCAAACTGGTCGCAGAGGTTCAGCAGATGCTCGGAGCGTTGGAGTTTTTCAACCCATTCACAAGGGATGGCATTATATCCATAATAGATGCCTGCCATTGAACCAGTAATAGCGCCCACGGTATCCGTATCGTTTCCGAGATTAACCGCTTTGAGCACGGCTTCCTTGTAATCTTCAGTAGTTAGTAAACACCAAAGTGATGCCTCAAGACTACTCAGTACATAACCACTTGAAGAAATATCACCTTCGGTATAGCCGGCAATATCATCGGTAAGTATGCGATGATAAACCTCGCGAGCAGAATCTGAGAACATTGAATAATCTTCTTGCTGGGCTTTCCGATAGGCTACCGTTGAGTTATCGCCGTCTAGCAGATAGCAAACGAAATTGATGTAAAAGTAACATCCCAGCACACTTATTTCGTGTGCGTGAGTAAGAGATGAAACTTTGCGCACCAACTCAAATCTGTCATTTCCTACTATGGAATTATTATAGCAGACATATGCTACCGGTAAAATACGCATTAATGATCCGTTGCCATTACTACGTTCACCTTTTTCGCCACACTCCGATGGGTTCTTTCCCATACGATAATTACTGATTGCTTTGGAGCAGGTGCCACCAATATCAAAAGTTCTACCAGTAGCAGTAAACTCATCATCATCCCACCACTTGCAGAAATTATCCATAATATCTTTGTAGTCAAAACTTCCTTTATCAATTAACGACTGCAATAAAGCAATCTCCATCGAAGTGTCGTCAGACCACGTGCCGGCTGGCATGCTATATGTGCCAAAACCCTTCATATTATGAATTGGATGACAGGCTAACTGACTACGGCTTGTGAATTCCACCGGAACTCCCAACGCATCACCTATCGCATGGCCGATTATGCCAGCGCGAACTTTGCTTTTCGTGTCCATGTTTTCTAAATGTGCCATAAATAATTCCCCCTTATCTATTTTATACGACTTCCGTCTCTTTATATTACAGCAAAAATAGTGCTATTTGTCAAGTGTGTGTATGCGTCCATAACATATTGGACTTTTCTAAATTTAAGTTTAGCATATTTATATAAGCTTTTAATGGTGGAATTTGTAAGTTGTTGTTATCTCTATGGGCAAAATGAGGTCTTTTGGTGTTGTAATATAACAACCAATCAGCTAGCTTGTTATTAAACTGACCTATATCTTGGAATAATAAGGTGATACTGGGATCAATGAACTCTTCTTGGCTAGTGCGGTTATAACGCTCTATCTTGCCATTGTAGATTGGCTTTCCGGCATAATTCCAGAAGTGCTTAATATTTAGATCATGTAGTTTTTTATCAAAATCACCATAGAATTCACCACCATTATCTGTTTGTATATGTGAAATGCTAAAAGGAGCAACCGTGCGTAGCTTGTCTATAAAATCGCTAGTATTTGTGCTATTCAAACTACTATATGCATAGGAATACGTAAAAGAGGTTTTATAGTCTATAGCAGACACAATATATCTTCTAATGCCATTCTTAAGCTTTATTACGCAGTCTATTTGTACTAAGTCTCCCGGTTTTTTTGGATAGTAACCATTTCTTCTTTGTTTAATAACTTTCTGTTTAAACTTAAAATCTCTAATTTTACCAGTTCTGCCATAATAACTAACTCTACGATATTGTTTTATCACTCCTCTATTCTTCAATCGTTTGATGCATCTGCCAATTGAAGACTCTGAGACTTTAGGTAATTGGCTTTCTTTGCAAAACTCATCCAAGAATACTTTTAATTTGCTTTTACCTAGATTACCATATTGGTTACGCAGTTTAATAATTTGATCTGCTACATGATAGTCTATTTTGCTTATTCTAACATGTTTTGGACGAGTGGATTTAGGTGTTAAGGATTTAGCATTGTTGAGGCTTGCTATATAGGCTTTTTGCCAACTATATATAGTGCTTCTGCTAACATTAAAAGCATCAATGGCCGAATTTATGCCATGTTGATTTTTATGTTCTAAAACCTTGATTCTAAAGTTAATAACTGATTTAATTGTTCTAGGTATATTGCTGTGGTATTTCATAACATCAATATACCTTTTTTGATGAGAATTATTAAGTTCTTTAATCACCAAATACTGCTCCTTTTATTTCTTATTGGAGTCCAATATGTGTTTGAACTTATGCATCTGGGCCCTAACGATTTAATGCCAATCAAAAAACACAGAGTTATCTCTGTGTTTTTTTACTTATAAAACAATTTTAAAATCATCGTATTTATCAGCAAAGGCCTCCTTGATTGTTTTATTGGTTTTCTTAAGATAGTTTTTAACGAGATAGTAACCTAAGGAATATCCAGACCAGCGTGGAAGTTTATCATTACCATTGAAAAAGATTTCATTATAGTTGTAGTTATCAGAATCTAATTCATTATGAATGAGAGCTAATATTTCTTTATTTTGCTTGTCGGAACGTTCAAGAATAGTTTTAATAAATAAACTTTTTTCAGCTTTATTTTTTATAAATTCAGTCTCAAGAACGCAAGCTAGTCCTTCAAAAATAAGATTATCAAAAAGCGATTTCATCCATTCAGGATTCTTTCCCCATCGGGATGCATGGCAAAGTTCATGTACGATATTTTCTGAAATAAGATTTTCGGTAGCTTTTTCGTTATCGATACTAATCTGAATAAAATCGGCGGAAAAAGTATACCCGCCTGTGCCATTTTCTGGAATAGTCATTTGGATTCGATTGGTGACTAGAATATCGATATCCCAGTCTATTTTTAGTTTTGGGAAAGCGTATTCTTCGGCCGCTTTTGTGGCGTTTATAATCATCTTTTTCTGATTAGATAAATTTCCGTTGGCTTCGGTGAGTAATAAGTTTATTTTGCTCATACAGTTATTGTACTGCTTTTTTGAGATAATATAAAAAATAGAGTATTGTTAAATAATTACTTTTTTCATGGAGCACGCCTGGCTTCGCGGCTACTCCACTCGTCGAAAAAAAATAAACCCCTGCGGGTTTTATTTTGTTATATTCTCCTCATGGAGCCGCCTTCGAGATTTGAACTCGAGACCCCTTCCTTACCATGGAAGTGCTCTACCACTGAGCTAAGGCGGCATTTTCTCGTGATTTGATTATAGCATAGACTACAGTCTTACGGAAGTAGGAAAATTATTAGATAAAGAAAACCCCCGGAATGAACCGGGGGTAAAAGTTGAAAATACAGGTCAGGCTGGGGTCGAGGTGGGGGACTAGATGGTTTTCCATTCCTCGAGGTCGACTACCATACGACTATCTTCAAAAGATAATCCAAATGGCATCTCGAGACCAAGACTCTCATAGAGCTCCTCGACTTCTTGCTGGTCGGCCTCGAAGATCTGGTTATTATGAACTACATAAAATGTAGGTTCATAGTTATATCCAGAGCCTCCCCAGGTAACGCGGAAAACATCGCCTTCATTGGCTTTAACTAGGACAACGTCCCAGTAGCCAATGCGGCCGGCGTCACCGTCAGCTCCGTTGCCGCGAGCGATAAGCTCCACCTCTTGACCAACAGGAGTCTTGATGACTCCGTTGCCGCGGCGAGTGTAGCCACGCTCGCTAGATAAGGCCAAATACATGTCCTTATCTTTGCCGCGGTTAATGCGCGGTTTGCCAGCCTTTGACAAGCCAATCGTGAGATCGGTCCTCAAACCACCAACAGCTCCTTCCAACCCTTGCGGAGTTGGTAGAAAGATCTGTTGGCGACCGCGGCCGTGTTCGCCTAACGAGATGCCTTCTACGGTCCCGAATTTGAACTCTCTTGCTGTTACCTCTGTAGTCTTGTTAATATAAAACATAAAAACCTCCTTCCCCTATAGGGGTATAATCAATGCTCTTGTAGAATTAAGGGGTTTTCCCCACATTGATCACTACTCTAAGTAGTATAAAACCAACCAGAAATGATTAGCTTGATACTACCCAGAGTAACTTAAAAGAGGATCCAACTTTATTAAGGTACGAATGTCTTTTTTTGACGCTATTTATTATGACATAAAACTTGATATATTTCAAGGCAACGAGTACATTGTTTGTTTAGGGTTGTTCCTTAAAATAGAACCGAAGTAGCGCTATTGATTCCCTTTATGCTTGGTGTTATGATTTATTTATGAAAAAAGAATCTGCCCCCAATCGTATTGAGTCTGTATCAAAAATCTATGAATATGGAAAAGAAAATCTAGAGGGGTATGAGTATCTTGATCGATTTGAAGGGTTAACTTTAAAGCAGGAAGCGTGTCTTGATGGACTGATTGGGAAACTGTCAGAACTATATAGTAAAAGAAATGGACAGTGGCTTTCGAACTTCTTAAAAGAAGAAGAAAGTAACGAATGGAATCGTGACTATGAGACGGGAAACTTTACTTATATCGAAGACTTGAGAAAATCTGAGGTTTCTAATGTTCATGATTTTGCAAGATGGTATGATTATGCAATGCAGAGGTATGCCAGAGAGTATTTTCTACCAGCTGCAAACCGACATGATGAAACATACATAAATGCAGTACAGAAATTAGTCTCGGATGGTGTATTGCCAGAGTCTACTACTCAGAAAATGTCTAGATTTGCCGAACATAAAATAAAATATCGCGTGGTGGATGTTTTTCGGGAACGAGATAATGCTGGTTGTTGCACATCGCTTGATGTGTATATGGAACTTCATAATGACACGAATAGTTTTTATCCAGAGATTACCTATGCGATGGATACTGGTTTTGGGCCTAATAAATTGTCTAGTGATGATGATGTTAGCAAATTGGATAATAATGCATTTAAGCATGTCTTGGATCATGAAAAAACGCATATTATCACGAGAAATATCTTTGAATTGGATTTTAAAAGCGATCGGAAGGATGATGTTTTTGAGGCAAACCGGATTATCAATGAAGCGAGCGTGGAATGGCTAACTCTACTCATGAATGACAGTGCGACATTAGAGCAGGCGTGTAATACGGATATCCTTAGCTATGGTTTTAATGCTGGTGCTCCGTACTCGTTAGAGAGAAAAACTTTGGATGCATTACTTCAAGAAGGCGACGAAAAGATCTCGCCAGAAACAATATTCTTGCTTTGCGGAAATGAAAATATTAATAATATTCGTGCAAAAGTTTTTAGTGAATTTCAAAAGGCCTATCCTGAGATTGAAACTGAACTTGATTTAGTTGATCGAATTTTGGAGCGCTTTAACTGGATTAGTTATCAAGATAAGTTGAAAAAAGAAGCCAAGTAAAGGCTTCTTTTTTTACAAAAAAATAAGACCAGAGTTGGTCTTAAAATGGTGCTGGAGGTAGGACTCGAACCTACGAAGGTGTAACCCGAGAGATTTACAGTCTCTTGTCATTGCCGCTAGACTACTCCAGCAATGCTAGGCTGTCGTTCGCACTCCGTCCTAGCGCACTCAAGGTATTTGGCTCGCGCCAAGCATACTTTGAATAAATGTATTATAGCAATTTAGAGTGGGTTTTTCAAGTTTTTCATGACAGATTTATAAAAAACGCCGGATTAATCCGGCGTATATTGTGTACCTTAGAATTTTTTTATCGAACAACTTTTCTTTCCCAAGGATAGGGATAGTCTGTGACTTTGGATTGCCCAAAAAGTTTTTGAACACCCTGCATATAAAGCTGCGCATCATTGGGGTCAGACATGGTGCCATGTTTGCAGTTGATATACTGAATAATTGCCTGTGGATAGTAATTCTCTATTGCTTGATTGTCAAGAAATTGATCGAACCTACTCAAGAGAATTTTACGTGGCTGATTCTTTAGGCGCATACTTTCTGATGGCTTAAGATGTTTCATGTCATAGATTTGATCCGCAATTAGAGCGATCGAGTAATAATTATGGTCACTTGCAATAATTGGTATAAATGACAACCACCCGAGAGCATACTCTATAGCAAACAGAAATGGAGTACAGAAAGCGATAATCGTTCTATACTTCCGGTTGAGAAAGCTATTGTAGGTACAAGGATTGATGGCAATGACCTGATCAAATGTTTCTTCGATCGGTGCAACGATTTGATCGCCCAGCGAAATACTGACGGCAATATTTTCGACTTTCTTCCCTGTTGCAGTTATTTCTTTGGTGACCCTTGAAACCTTATCGAACAACTGGTCTGTGTAGGCCTCTGCATCGTAGCCAAAATTATCGTATTGCATATAGTACAGATGACAATTGGGCTTTAATAATTTGTCCAAAAAAACGAAGGACAGGATCGGTTCATTTAAAAAACCATGTGCCAAGAAATAATTTGTAATAGTATTATCTTCTTCGGCTGACTCGTTTTTTATAGACTTAAAGACGAACTGCTTGACATGAATGAATCGTTCATTGTCATTTTCTGAAAGTAGTCTATAGAACTTATAGATTGCTGCGGTAGCCACATTGAGGGATAATATGACTAAAACTAAGATTTTAATTGTCATTATAATGACCTCCTTCTAGGTACTGTTAAGGTACAAAATATGAAGATATTATAATATGAAACCTGTATTTAGTCAAAAAAAGATACCTCGGATGAGGTATCCCTTTTTTAATTTGAGCTCTTTTTGTATTCTTGGTATTTATCGGTTTTTGTCGACTTTTGAAATTCAGTTTTTATGGTTTCGAGAATCTGTTTTTGTGTTTTGGCGTCTGACTCAGAGTAGCCCGAGAAGGTTTTATTGCCGATGATAAAGTAGGGGACACCTTTTGGCGTTTCGCCAAGAAATTTACCAAAGTTTTTCATCAGAGTGAGGTTGTCGGAATTTTTCCAGACTTCTAATGTGTATAAGTTGGCCATTTTTTCTACTTCGGAGCGATGCTGATTGAAGAATTCGGCCAGATGCTTGCAGTGTGGACAACCGTCTCCCCAAAAGATATAAATATTTACCTTATCTTCCGAGCTTTTAATGTCTGATTCGGTCATTTTAGCAAATTCGGCATTTGACCCTTGTGATGAGGTAGTATTTGTGTGACCATTTTTAGTACTAGTGGATTGGCTAAGTGTATTACTTACGTAAATCATCATACTTAGTAAAAGGAGAGTAACTACGGAGATTATTAGAATGATAGTGTGTTTGTTGGACTTATTTTGCATTGAAGTATTTACCTGTATTATATAATTTACCATTATACTCGATATAGACAGAATAATTGCCACGAAGCCCATCTTTATTGATGTATTTTGTAACCATGAGGCCATTTTGATTTTCGTCTTCAGAGAATACGTCTACGCAGAGAGCAGTGTAAGGGTGCTTGCTGATGGGGACTTGATAAAGATTAGTGTAGAAATTGCGGTAAAGTCCAACACGTACGTTATCCTCTCGATGAAAACGTCCAGAAACCACGAGCCGATCTTCTTCATTTCTTAGTGTAATGTCGTGACGTTTTAGAAAGTCTTGGTCGACTTCAGTATTTGTGATGAAGCCCTGTTTTCTCTCTTCGGGGTCAGTGAAGTCGAGAGTGCCAAGTTGCTTAGCGCCTTGCATGGTATAGTTTACGCCAGCATATGGATCCATTTTTTCGACACGGTAATTATTGGTTGGAATATGTAGTTCAAAAATGACTTGATTGTTTAGTAGCTCCACGGTATTTGATAGAAGCTCGACGTGGCCGGTAGTGAGGCCGGCAGGCTGGTTTGAAGGTATGCCATCTGATTTGACAATGCCACCGGAAAGAACTAGGTAATGGTTTTGGCTAAGCAAGTCAAAATCTGATATGTATGGAGAATAGAAGTCGCTTCCCCGTTCTTTGCCATACTGCCAAATTTGTTCGACGGTCCTTTGCGCTGCATCTATCTTGTAGACTACGGCTCGCGAGTATGAATTGCTGGCTTTAATGTAGGACTCTGGGGTCTTGGATTTATTATTGCCATTATCAAAGAGCGTGAGATATCCGTCTGGAGTGATTTTTGCGGCGTGTTGACTCCATTGATATTCAAAATTCTGTCCAATCGGCTTGAGGAAATATTTCTGGTAGAAGGAGGACCAATTTGTGGGATCGCCTAAAATCCAGTTAATGTCGGTGGTGGTATAGTTGATGCTGATTACGGCATCTTGGTGTCGACCGGATAAAATTAATGAGTCAGAGTTTTTGTCATAGTAGACAGAGTTGTTGTGGAACCAGTCATATTCGGTCCAATTCTCGTTTTTGCCATCATCTTTTTTGAGAATCTTTTGAAGGTCAACTCTTTTGACGACTTGGCCAGTTTTACGATCAAGCTCTACGATATAATCTTCGACAGTATGGTTTTGGTTACTAAAGTTATTGGAAGCTACTATTAGATTGCCATTTTCTAGCTCAAAATAATCATGATGGTAACCGCCAGGTAGTGAATATTCGGCATAAATTTTGCCTAGTAAATCAATCTCATAGAGACCGGTCATATAGTATGGTGGATTAATTAAGCGTTCAGTACTAATAAGAAGATGTCCATTATTTAATTTCGTGTTTTCCCAAAGAGCGGTATTTTTAAGATACCACCTAAGGTCGCCATTAATATCATAGGCGGTCATATAATTATTTTTTGTAGCTGGGCTAAAGAAATAAAAATCTGAGCTTAATTTGGATTTGTCAGAGGTAACTAGAGTAGCTTTTGGGAGATTTTCGGGAAGGGGTTCAGTTTTAATTTCAAACTCTCGATCAATGGTTTCGACAATATTTTTTAGATTTGGTTGACTCTCTTTTTGGAGTTCCTGGTTTATTTCGTGGTTGACTGGAGTAAATTGATTTCCAACTTCAGTAATATGTTCCGATTCGTATTGCTCAAGTTTTTTGGCGGCGCTATGTTCATCGATTACATTGCCAGAACGAGCAATTGAGGCGTTGGTTTTTTGTTCTCCAGTTTTGACGGGGGTCTCATAAGTGATTCTAATTTTATTGGTGGTGTCAGGATACAGCCCATAGATTGGGAGGTAATGCTTCTTGGCCTTAACAAAGTTATGGGAGAGGGTGGTCTTTGAATCTTTTCCTTGGATAGTGACGGTTGGGGAGACCTCTTCTTCGGTTTCAAAGATGATCAAGGCGGTGAGAGGCGAGGTTTTGTAGGGGTTTAAAATGATATTAGGATTTTTTATGGTGTGACCTGTGGAGGTGAAATCTTTTTCGTATTCTTTTTGTAAGGATATTTGGCCTGGACTAAGTTTGATGAGGTCGGTATTTTCGCCACGATTGCTGAGATAGGCGAGACAAAAAACTAGTGAGACGAAAACAACAAGAAAAACCATGAAATGTGCGGTAAAATAGGTTGGTTTTTTGAATTTCTGCGTCAAACGAACACGAATTTTAGAATTTTTTGCTTGTTTTTGTTGCTTTAGCTTAAGCGAAAGATCTGAAATAGTTTCAGTCCGCTCATTACGAGTACCTGTATTACTCATGACCACCTCCAGTTATTTATATAATTTTAGCATAAAAGATTAAAAAAATAAAAATAGAGTTCTTCGAACTCTTCTTTTTTTATTTCTCCTCATGGAGCCGTGTGTCGGCTCTGCCCCGACGACCTGCCGCTTACAAGGCGGCTGCTCTACTAACTGAGCTAACACGGCTTATGAGTTTATTTTAACAGAGATTTTTTATTATCACAAGGGGCATTTGCAGCTTTTTCTCTATTTTTAATTTAGACACGGATGGATACTATAAACAGTATATTTCAAGTGCTATTGAATAATGCGTGGACGATTATTGGAATGATGATTGCTCGATGTAGTAGTACTGAGCTTCTTCTGCCTGAGGGTGGTATTATTAATCTCATTCGTTGCGGCCACGGTTTTGTTCTTTATTGATTCTTGCGCGGAGCGATTTTTGTGGATGGAAGAGATAGCGGCTTTTTTAATGGCGTTAATCGGAGCGCTGGCACGAGGATAGATGATTTTTGGTTGCGGACGTGGGCGAACCCTGGCTGGCTCTTTAACTTTTTTCTCTTTCTTTTTTGTCTTTTCAAGTTCAGCTTTTTTTAATGCATCCTCAGCGATTTGCTGCTCAATGCGTGCGGTGGTAATATCGATATTTTCTTGATCCCCCGCCTCTTCGTAGATACTAAGGATTTGTCTCAATGTTGTAGTAGATTTATCAAGATTGTAGGCTGATTCAAGAGCTTCAATGGCAGCTTTTTTGTGGCCGAGTTTCTCTTCGGCTTTTGCTAAAGCTAGGAAACGAGCAGCGACTGTACTATCGAGTTTAAGTGCTTGTTGGAATGCCATGGAGGCCTTTTCATAGGAGCCGGTCTCAAGATAGATTAATCCCACGTTATGTAATGACATTGGGTTATTATCAAGAGATTGTGCGATTTCAAAACATTCGATAGCTTCGTCAAAATTTTGCGCCTTAGCATAAAGAATGCCGAGACGGTTATACGCTGCAGCGTTGGTTTCGTCGAGTTTTAAGATAGTAAGGAGGGCTTTTTCCGCGCGAAGGGTTTTGCGACTGTTCATACTGTCTTTAGCAATAGTCCAGAGCTTCTTGATCTCTGCATCGTATTTAGTGTTCTCCTTGTTGGAAGACTTTTTGATAGCAAGAACTGGCTCGAAAAATGCGAGAAAGATGGCAAAACTTAAAATCAGCAATGCGCCTAACATATTGTCTTATTTTAACATATTTTGATAGATTTAGAAAATTTTAGATTAAATTTGCGAGAAGTTGTAGCTTCTTATTGCCATTTTTAGAGATATTTTGATATGCCAGATCTAGTCCTGTAATTTTTTTCAAAAAAAGTTGATTGTTGGTTTTATAGAAGGACTTATATGCAAGCTCAATGGTGGTTTCAATGATTTTCAGGATGAATGCTTTATCATTATCAGAATCTGGATCAGATTTTTTGGGTTTTCTTTTTACGAGCTCTTCTGCTAGATGTATAAGTTGGTCTTTGTCGGCAACTAAGAGTTTTTTGGCGTAATCTAATATCTCTGGCGAAACATCTGGAGGTGACACGAGATTACCAGTGGTCTTTAGATAGAAAAGCATGGCCCTTGAGCGTATGGTGGGGAGCAATTGAAAGGGTTTCATGGTGAGAAGTAAGATATGAATATGTTCACCAGGTTCTTCAATGGTTTTTAGTAAGACATTACTAGATTTTTCGGAAAGGAGTTCGGCGTGGCGGATGACAAGAAAAAGCTCTTTGGTTTGTTTATTCCTGGTGAGCTGCAATAATTCCCTAACTTCGTCAATTTGTGAGTCGATTGAATCCGCGTTAAGGGATAGCGACACTTGAGGCGTTAGATTAAGTTTGATGTCTGGATTAACTACAAAAATAGTGGTAGAGAAAGCGTGGGAGATTTGAGGGATTTTTTCTGGTGAATCAATAAACATCTTGATTTTATTGTAACGTAAAATGTGTCGAAGAAGTGGTTTTTAATCGAAGAGATTAAATTCTGGAGGAAGTGGGGCTTCAAAAATCTGTCGATTACTGGTGGGGATGGTGATTTCAAGTGCTTTGGCATGGAGGTAGAGTCGATCGGTGGAATCTGGCTTTGCCGAGCCATAGACGCGATCTCCGACAATTGGCGTACCTAGATATTTGAGATGGACACGTAACTGATGAGTGCGGCCAGTGGTTGGTTTAAGTTCGATTAATGAATAAGTTTTTCCCTCTTTAAATTCATGTCCAGAGAAATCGGAGTTTGCGAAAACTTTTTTGAGGTTCAGAAGATCCGAGTGAGTGAATTTCTTGGTTTTTAAGACTTGGTAAAAAGTTTCAGATTCTTTGCCGCCAGCCTCTACAATAAAGGTGGTTGGGTGTTTGAGATTTCTGGCAATGGGAAGATTGATGACAGCAGTAGTTAATTTAGGGCAACCCTCAACAATGGCATAGTAAGTTTTGTGGGTTTTTCTATCTTGGAATTGTTTTCTTAGGAGGGTCTGAGTGGAGGCGTCTTTTGCAAGAATAACAATACCACTAGTGTCGCGATCTAGGCGATGAACAAGTAGTCCAAAATCTTCTAAGGTTGGCTCAAGACAGTAGTCTCCCTTGGCCATACTGAGCAAACCAGCTGGCTTATCGAAGACCACTACATGTTCATCTTCATAAATTGTGGTAGGGCGAACTTTATTAGCTTCTTGTTGTTTAAGATTGGCATTTGTAAGGGTTTTCGGGAGGATTAATTCAATAACTGAATCTTCGGTGAGTGGTGTATTCGGCTTAGTGGCCACCTTGCCGTCAACCTGGACGTAACCAAGATTAATGAATGACTGAAGGGTATTGCGATTATAGTCTGGGTATTTTTCAACAAGGGTAT
>ERZ773197.1177-NODE-1177-length-18874-cov-13.868803_pt1 | contig 18874 bp, 8 predicted proteins | sample MGYA00580999_ERZ773197 | MGnify/ENA primary metagenome ERZ773197 (study PRJEB29015, sample SAMEA2738166) | human oral metagenome | biome: human oral; feature: human-associated habitat; material: saliva | place: China | collected 2185 ...
ATAGATTATTAAGCTACACCAGCACTTGGGATTGCAGTTCTATGTTGAACTTGCGAAAGAATGAAAAAGAAGTATTTTTCGCCCACTATCAATGTATATAACGTTGTAGAGGCAGAGACGATTTTGGCAGGATCAGGTACGCAACCAGGTTTTGGCGCATCCGTAGGTGATTTTAAAGAAGGAGATACAGAGGATTTGGATGGAGAGTAATTCCTGTATTAATAAGACCGTAACAAACCTAAGAAATTAAGTTTTAAGAAATGAAATCAAGAAATTCTAAATTTATTTTGAAGGCTGTCCTTATAGGCTTGGCAGCATTTGTTGTAACTGCTTGTACTGACAGTGATACAGCGCAGGATACACAAAAGAAAGTAGAAGATGGTATTAGCTTTGCTGTGACAGATATTCAGAATATCTCAGAGTCTTCACTTCCAAAGACAAAGGCACCGTCTGTCTATGAAACAGCCTCTACTGCGCTTGAGGGTGAAGGAGCAGAGGGATTGTCGTTGTTAGAGACTACAGTTGAGGGTGTAAACCCTGTATACTACCCAGCTGCTACTCGTGGTACTATCACTACAAATGACAACTTTGCTGGTTTGGATAAGCCATTTGCAATCTTCGCTACAAAGGAAGGTAGTACAGTTGCTAACTATCTCTACAATGAGAAGGTGAACGTTGATGGTACAATGGTAAATCCTGTGAAGTGGAAGAAGAGTGAGTCTTCAAAGTTGAAGTTCTTTGCTGTTCATCCAGCTAAAGACGGATCAAACCCATTGGTAACAACAACATCTGGTACAAACCCTGTTGTGAATTATGCTCCAAACACAGATGTGAAGAAGCAGTTTGACCTTTTGGTAGCAAACACAAACTCATTCAATTATGATGATTATGTAAGTCAGAAGATTCCAATTGCTTTCTCACACGCCACAACAGCCGTTCTGTTTAAGGTTGGTAATGAACTCACTTACAAGCAGAAGGTCAAGAAGATTGAAATTAAGAACGTGATAGGCGATGGCACATACGATATTGCTAAAAATGAGTGGACTGTAGGTACAACAAAGAAAACTTTCGAACTCGACCTTTCTGCTGCACCTTTCAGTACAGCAACAAATGCTGGCTCTATTATGAATGGTGGTGACGGTACTTTCTTTATGGTTCCTCAGGATATTCCAGATGACGCCTATGTGCTGATTACTTTTGTAAGTGGTAAGACTGTGAAAGCCAATATTGGCGGTACTGGTAAGAAATGGGCTGCTGGTACAACCAAGACATATACTATCTCTAATTCAAAGGATTTGGCTGATAGAACACTTACTCTAACAATTAATGCAGCTAAGAATATATTTGACTACAATGAGACCAACGTACCATTCACCGTTACAAGTTATAGCGAAGTGACTGGAAGTGGCAGACCTGCTAAGGCAGAGCCTTGGACGATAACAAAGTATGAGTTCAGTGCTGATGGTACTACTTGGACAGAGGGTAAGCCGTTAATGGTTGCTGCTATGAGTTCTGAGAGTGGTAATGGTGGTACGTCTGCTGAGGCACGCACGATGACATTTACCAATGACTATCACGACTATAAGGCAGAGCGTGAGGCGGCACTTAAGGCTGCTACAGAGGAAAATGGAAAGGACCTCTCTATGGTTAATGGTAGCAGATCAACGGCTAACTGCTATATTGTCTCAGCTGGTGGTACATACAAGTTCCCAATGGTATATGGTAATGCTATTAAGAATGGTGTAGATAATACTAATGCTTATAAACCAACTGGAGCTTCTACTAACTATTTTGTAACACCTTTTTATCATGGTACTGACGAGGCTCATTACTCTTGGGGTAAGGATAATGGAGAAATTACAAAACCAGAAATTGAGCATGCTGATGATGCAAAGGTGTTATGGAATAGTGAGCCTAACCTTGTGAAGGATGCAAAAATTAGTGCAGATGGTAAGTTTGTGGAATTCTCTGTTGATAAGTCAAAGATAAAAGAAGCAAGTGCTATTATTGCGGTGACAAGAGGTAATTCTTATAAAAATGTTCTTTGGAGCTGGCATATATGGATTACATCCAAGGATGTAGTAGATACTGATAATGGCTACTTTATGCGTGAACCATTAGGTTTCCGTCATACAAAGTGGCAGGGTACTACTTATGAGAAGGATCGTAAGGTACGTCTTACAGTTACTCAGACCCGCACAGGAAAGACTGCAACTGTGACGTTTACACAAAAAGCATCACCTATGGTAAGAGAGGGCGAAGTGATGTATTATCAGCAGGGACGTAAGGATCCATTGATAAATGCAACTGGTTTCTCTTGTCAACCACCTGTAAATAATTCTGGTTTAGTTTTACTTCATTCTGTAAACTTCCCTATGAGGATGGGCGCAGCACGTAGATATAATGAAACTGGTGTAAGTAAAGGTAATTGGGATTGGTGTTGGAACCCAGATGAAAATGGAACCTACTTTAACTTGTGGGATGCAAACAACAGACAAGGTCATGGATATACAGGGGCTTTTGTAAAGACTGTGTATGACCCAAGTCCTGTAGGTTTCCGTGTACCTCGTTTGGCCGAGTTCGAGAAGATAAATAATGGTAACAATAGTAAGAAAGCATTTATACCGCTTACAGGTGTTCTTAGCTATGAGGACTTCACTATTACGAATAAGGGTACTAATGGTTACTATTGGACATCAGAGAAGAAAGAAGGTCCTGGTAGAATAGGAGGTCCTTCAAGTGATCAACAGTTCTATGGTTATTATGGTCTTGCTGGATTATCTTACAAGGATGGTGAATCTTTGAAAATGGAATTAAAGAGGAAAGACCTCTTGGATGGTAGAGATTTCCCAATGTTCAAGAATATGGCATGGGGCGCAAGCGTAATCTCTATCAAGGAATAACATAATCTTTAGCAGCTGACTGTAGTCATTACTGCAAATCTATTGGCAACTGCACTCTATTGTAGAGTGCAGTTGTTCGTTTATAGGGAACTGTGGTTTATATAGTTTTGTACGACTATTCGAGTAGTGGGGATAATGTTAGTTTTAGCGTTTGACTTTGGTCTCAGCCTAAACCTGTTGTTTTTTGTAGGAATTGGAGACTTTTTACATGCTCTTACTGCTGTGTTCTAATAACCAAAAAAAAACTAAAACGAAGTTTGCTGTCATTACTGTCAGTCGGAGAGGGATGTTAACTTGCTTGTTTACAGCATAGTTACGGGAAGTGTTAAATGTGACAGCAAAACAAAATAAAACTTTTTTCGTATATTAAGTAATGTTTCTTGTCAGCTTAGAGACATTTTATTAGCTCCTTTAGCAAGCGAATCTTTCGTTGTTATTATAGATAGGAATAGAACAGCAAAAGCCATTTCTTGTGTTGTTATTATAGTGAGGAATAGAGCAGCTAAAACCATTGTTTAGGGTCGTTAGCCATCCCCATTATTAGGTATTTTTCTTGTAAACACTTTCTATCTTGTTTTTTTTCATTACCTTTGTTTGTTCAAATATGTACAAGTAGACGAGTCTACGAGAGAAGAAGTAGACGAGTAGCTTGTTGCACATGGCGAACTAAGAATAAGTAACGATAATTCTTGGATAAGAATTAAAATGATGATTGAGGCTTATGAAGCTATCAGAATTGAAGACTGGAGAAACTGGTGTTATCGTAAAGGTATCGGGACACGGTGGATTTAGGAAACGAATAATAGAGATGGGATTTATCAAAGGCAAGACTGTTGAGGTGTTGCTCAATGCGCCTTTGCACGACCCTGTCAAATACAAAATTATGGGCTATGAGGTTAGTCTCCGTCATAGCGAGGCCGACCAGATAGAAGTATTGCCCGACACAGTCGACCCTGCGCAGGTAGAAGACGTAGAGTATGAGGAAAGTGAGCAATCAGCTGGCTCAACATCCTACGATAGTACCGACAAAGAACTAACCCCAGAGAAGCTGTCAGATGCCGTACGACAAAAGAGCCATACCATCAATGTGGCCCTTGTCGGTAATCCGAACTGTGGTAAGACATCGCTCTTCAACTTTGCATCAGGTGCACACGAGCGAGTAGGAAACTACTCGGGAGTGACGGTAGATGCGAAGGTGGGGCATGCTTCCTTTGATGGTTACGAGTTCAACCTCGTAGACCTTCCTGGCACTTATAGTCTTTCGGCTTATAGTCCGGAGGAACTCTATGTGCGTAAACAGTTGGTAGACAAGACGCCAGATGTTGTCATCAATGTGATAGACGCCTCAAACCTTGAGCGCAACCTCTATCTGACAACCCAGTTGATAGATATGCACATACGTATGGTTTGCGCTCTTAACATGTATGACGAGACAGAACAACGTGGCGACCATATCGATGCACAGAAGCTTTCAGAGCTCTTTGGAATACCGATGATACCGACGGTGTTCACCAATGGCAGGGGTGTACAGGAACTTTTCCGACAGATAATTGCCGTTTACGAAGGTACAGAAGACGAGTCACTGAAGTTCCGTCACATTCATATCAACCATGGTCATGAGATAGAACATGGTATTGAAGAGATGCAAGAGCACCTGAAGAAGTACCCAGAACTTTATCGGCGCTATTCAACTCGTTATCTCGCAATCAAACTGTTAGAGCATGACAAGGATGTAGAACAGCTCATTAGTCCGTTAGGCGACTCGGTCGAGATATTCAAACATCGTGATACAGCGGCTGCAAGAGTTAAGGAAGAGACAGGCAATGACAGCGAGACTGCGATAATGGATGCCAAGTATGGCTTTATTAATGGAGCACTGAAAGAGGCGAACTACTCGACAGGAGATAAGAAAGACACCTATCAGACCACCCATGTTATCGACCATGTCTTGACAAACAAATACTTTGGTTTCCCAATCTTCTTCCTTGTCTTGTTGGTAATGTTCACTGCTACCTTTGTCATCGGACAGTATCCGATGGACTGGATTGAGGCAGGTGTGGGCTGGTTAGGGCAGTTTGTCTCTACGAATATGCCTGACGGTCCAGTGAAGGATATGATTGTCGACGGTATAATCGGTGGTGTAGGCGCCGTTATCGTATTCCTCCCTCAGATCTTGATACTCTATTTCTTCATCTCCTATATGGAGGATTGTGGCTATATGTCACGTGCCGCCTTCATCATGGACAGGCTTATGCACAAGATGGGACTACATGGTAAGTCGTTCATCCCACTTATCATGGGCTTCGGTTGTAACGTACCTGCCGTGATGGCAACACGTACGATAGAAAGCCGGAGGAGCAGGTTGGTGACAATGCTGATACTCCCATTGATGAGCTGTTCGGCTCGTCTACCAATCTATGTGATGATTACAGGCTCGTTCTTTGCCTTGAAGTATCGTTCGCTGGCCATGCTCTCCTTATATATAATAGGTGTGTTGATGGCAGTAGTGATGAGTCGTCTCTTCTCTGCCTTTGTAGTAAAAGGAGAGGACACTCCCTTTGTGATGGAGCTACCCCCTTATCGTTTCCCAACATGGAAAGCTATTGGTCGCCATACATGGGAGAAGGGTAAGCAGTATCTCAAGAAGATGGGAGGTATCATTCTCGTAGCTTCTATTATCGTGTGGGCCTTAGGCTATTTCCCTCTTCCAGATGATCCGAACATGGGGAAACAGGCTCGACAGGAGCAGAGTTATATCGGCAGAATCGGTAAAACCGTCGAACCCGTATTTCGTCCACAAGGTTTTAGTTGGCAATTGGATGTCGGCTTGCTGTCAGGTATGGGTGCGAAGGAGATTGTAGCATCAACAATGGGTGTGCTCTATTCTAATGATGATAGCTTCTCTGACGACAGTGGTTATAGTAGTGAGGTGGGTAAATACTCCAAACTACATAATCTAATAACAAAGGATGTGGCAACCATGCACCATGTAAGCTATGAGGAAGCTGAGCCTATAGCAACATTGACGGCCTTTGCTTTCCTACTCTTTGTACTGCTCTATTTCCCTTGTGTAGCAACGATAGCGGCTATCAAGGGTGAAACAGGTAGTTGGGGATGGGCGCTCTTTGCTGCTGGATACACCACAGCATTAGCCTGGATAGTCAGTGCGGTGGTCTTCCAAGTGGGTATGTTGTTCATCTGATGATAAGAAAAGACAGATAACATAAAAGCTATACATTCTCTTTAAGATTTAAGAAGACGCTCTTCTTGGTTTAAGAACATGCCCTTCTTAAGCGTTGAAGACGCCCTTCTTACCTCAAGAAGGGCGTCTTCTTCTTTGCAGTCTATAACTTGCTGATTGTCGGTGAGTTATAGACTTGCTTTTTATGTGTATCCTTAAGTGTTTTTGTCAGACATTTGTACGTGTTTTAGTCAGGATATTTTGGAGACAGAATAACATAGGGACAGATGGAGACAGAGTGTTTTTTTAGAGACAGAATGACATAAAGACATATAATGACAGAGGATGTTTTGGAGACAGAATAACATAGGGACGAGTAAAGACAGATTTTTTTTAGAGACAGAATGACATAGAGACATATAATGACAGAGTGTTTTTTTAGAGACAGAATAACATAGTGACAGATGGAGACAGAGGATGTTTTAGAGACAGAGTAACAGAGGGACAGACGAAGAAAGGGGGATTCTTGAAGACAGAATGACATAATGACAAATGGAGACAGATGATTTTTTTGAAGACAGAATAACATAGTGACAAATAAAGACTGGGTGTGAAGTATAAACAGAATTTGGCGGTAAAGGCGATAGAATTTGGTTTTGTTATTCCTAACGACAGGTTTATTTCGGTAATCACGCCCCTCTCCATTCGGAGAGGGGTTGGGGGTGAGGCCAAGAGGGGTTGGGGGTGAGGCCGAGAGGGGTTATGGGTGAGGCTTGCTGGGGTTGTGGGTGTGGCTTGCTGATGTTGTGGGTGAGGCCGAATGAAAGCAGAACTTTGTTAATTTGTCAATAAGTTTACTTGTCATAAACAAAAATCAGTTAAAGGACTACCCAACATACTCCTAAATGCGTCAACTTGTCTTTTAATTGCGTAGATTAATAATTATAGGTGTTTTGCATACTATTTTGTTGAATTTAGTAAGTAATCAGTTAAATTTTAATAGAAAATGTAATTTTAATCAGGAAAGTCTTGTGTCTTTTATAAATAATACTTAATTTTGCATCTATTGGATGTAAAAATCTTTATAAATTAAGCTGGAAAGCGATAATATATTTGATTTTGCGACCTATCTGCGATGATATGTTTCATTGTCAAACATAAGGGTAACGTTTAGCGAAACAACTACACAATAATATTTATAATAATCAAAAGAGATCTATGGAGAAAAGATTTACTCTCTTTTTGTTTGGTCTTCTTCTGTCTTTAGGGACAGCATTTGGTCAGACAAAGATTAATGGTACTGTAGTTTCTCAGGACGATGGAGAGGCCGTTATCGGTGCGTCTGTCATGGTACAAGGTACTACGACGGGTACTGTCACTGACATTGACGGTCATTTCACACTTGATGTTCCTGCAGGAAAGAAACTCGTAGTCAGTTACATTGGTATGGTCACGCAGACCGTAGCAGCCAAAGACGGCATGAAGGTTGTCCTTAGTAACGACAATCATCAGCTTACTGAGGTCGTTGTAACTGGTATGACTCAACAAGACAAGCGCCTCTTCTCTGGTGCTGCAACAAAGATTGATGCTTCAAAAGCAAAGCTCGATGGTATGGCGGATGTGAGCCGTTCGCTCGAAGGTCGTGCTGCTGGTGTGAGTGTTCAGAACGTGTCTGGTACGTTCGGTACTGCACCTAAGATTCGTGTGCGTGGTAATACGTCAATCTTTGGTTCGTCAAAACCATTGTGGGTCGTTGATGGAGTCATCATGGAAGACATTGCTAATGTAGATGCAAGTTCGTTGTCATCAGGTGATGCAAAGACTTTGATTTCTTCTGCTATTGCAGGATTGAATGCTGATGACATTGAAAGTTTCCAGATTCTGAAGGACGGTTCTGCTACATCTATCTATGGTGCTCGTGCTATGGCGGGTGTGATTGTTGTGACAACAAAGAAGGGTAAGGCTGGTCAGAGCCATTTAAGCTATACCGGTGAGTACACTCTCCGTTTGAAGCCAAGCTATAAGAATTTCAATATCATGAACTCACAAGACCAGATGGAGATTTATCGTGAGTTGGAGAAGAAGGGCTATTTGAACTATGCCGAAATTGCTAACGCCTCTACAAGTGGCGTCTATGGTCGTATGTATCAGCTCATCTCTGAGTATGATGCTACTAAGGGACAGTTCGGTCTTGAGAACACACAGGCTGCACGTGACGCTTATCTCCGTGCTGCAGAGTATCGTAACACAGACTGGTTCGACCAGCTTTTCTCAAGTTCAATCATGCACAACCACTCAGTGAGTGCTTCTGGTGGTACAGACAAGGGTCAGTACTATGCTTCCCTCTCTGCAATGTATGATCCAGGATGGTATAAGTCAAGTCGTGTTCAGCGTTACACAGGTAACATCAACACAACTTATAATATTAACAAGCAGATAGGCTTGAACCTTATCGCTAATGCTTCTTATCGTAAACAGAGAGCTCCTGGTTCGTTGAGCCGTACGATTGACCCTACAACGGGTGCTGTTAGTCGTGCTTTCGACATCAACCCTTACTCTTACTCTCTGAACACCTCACGTACTCTCGACCCTAACGAGTCTTACACACGTAACTATGCTCCGTTCAATATCTTCAATGAGTTGGACAATAACTATATGGATCTTAATGTGCACGACTTCCGTGTTCAGGCCAGTGTAGACTATAAGCCTATCACAAAAGTTAAACTTACGGCCTTGATAGCAGTGAAGAGTGCAGCCTCAACGATGGAACATGTCGTTCGAGAAAACTCTAATCAAGCATTGGCTTATCGTGCTATGAGTACGACAACTATCCGTGATGCGAATCCATACCTTTATACTGATCCTGATAACCCATTTGCTCTTCCAGAGTCAATCCTCAAAGAAGGCGGTATTCTCGATAGGACTGGTAACAATTTCTTCGGCTGGGACACACGTCTCTCTGCCGCTTATAATGATGTATTCAACGATACTCACATCGTAAACCTCTACGCAGGTGTGGAGAGTAACAGCGTTGACCGTAAGGCAACCTTCGACCGTGAGTGGGGTATGATGTTCGATGCTGGTGAGATTGCAAAGCTGAACTATCGTGCTTTCAAGATGTTCCAAGAGCAGGGATCTAACTACTATGGTTTGTCAAATACCCACATCCGCAGTCTTGCTTACTTCGGTACGGGTACCTATTCTTATAAGGGTCGCTATCAGGTAACGGGTACCTTCCGTTATGAAGGTACGAACTATCTGGGTAAGGCTACCTCAGCTCGTTGGTTGCCAACCTATAACGTATCTGGTGCATGGAATGCACACGAGGAAGGTTGGTTCAGTAAGCTGTTCAAGCAGGCATTGACACATGCAACATTGCGCCTCAGCTACTCACTTACCGGTGACCGTCCTCCTGTAACCAACTCATTGCCAATCTTCACAGCAACAGTGCCTTGGCGTCCATTCACTTCTATTCAAGAGACAGGATACGATGAGGAGTTCGGTAATACGAACCTTACTTACGAGAAGAAACGTGAGTTCAACCTCGGATTCGACTTTGGTTTCCTTGATAACCGTATCAATCTTACATCAGACTTCTACTGGCGTCGCAATAGTGACCTTATCGGTTACGTGAACCATCCACAGTTGGGTTCTTACAACCTTGCTAACGTTGCCTCAATGAAATCAAATGGTGTGGAGTTCTCATTGAATACACAAAACATCAAGACAAAGGATTTCAGTTGGGAAACAAACTTCATTTTCTCATGGACACATAATGAGATTACAAGTCTCTTCACCCATGCTCGTGTCGTTGACCTTGTACAGGGAACTGGTTATAGTCTTGTTGGTTATCCTGCAAACTCTATCTTTAGTATCCCATTCGCAGGACTTGATGGTGAGGGTCTACCAACATATATGAACGAGAATGGTAGAAGAACGGTCTCAGACCTTAACCTTCAAGAGCGCGACCAGCAGAAGATTAAGTACTTGAAGTACGAAGGTCCTGCTGAGCCAACGATAACAGGCTCATTTGGTAACGTCTTCCGTTATAAGAACTGGGACCTCAATGTGTTCGTAACATATAGCTTTGGTAATAAAGTTCGACTGAACCATATATTCAATAACCGCTATGACGATATGGACGCCCTACCTAAGGAGTTCCGTAATCGCTGGGCATACAGTGGTGATGAGGCTGTTACGAATATCCCAGTGATTGCTTCACGTCGTCAGAACCGTAACAACACGCAGTTGGATATTGCTTACAATGCTTATAACTATTCTGATGTTCGTATCGCAAAGGGTGACTTCATTCGTATGAAGGAAATCTCATTGGGTTATAACTTCCCTGCAACGATGATTAGAAGTATTGGCGTTAGCAGCTTAGGATTGAAGCTTCAGGCAACGAACCTCTTCCTGTTCTATTCAGACAAGAAGCTGAACGGTCAGGACCCAGAGTTCTTCAATACAGGTGGTGTGGCTGCACCAGTTCCAAAGCAGTTCACCTTGACATTGAGATTAGGTCTTTAATATTTTAACTTAGGTGGCGGTTCAGTTGGGGATATCACAATATTTAATGATAATAAGGATAAACCCTAACAAGGCTGAGGATTGTTAGATGACAACTGACAGGCTATGTGAAAGAAACTGAACCAGCACCAGAAGTAACTTAATATAGAACGAATATGAAAATTAAAAATATCATATATATGGGCAGTTTGATGCTTGCATTTGTGGCGATACTTGCATCTTGTTCTGACCAATTGGATACGTTGCCAGACAACCGTACTACTTTGGATACACCAAAGAAGATTGCGGGGCTGCTCGTAACAACCTATCCAGACCGTACACCGACCCTCTTTAATGAGTGGATGTCTGATAATACGGACTATATGGGACGTGATAACAGCCTTGGAAGCCGTGGTAATGACCAGTACTTCTTCTGGCAAGAGCAGACAGAGGGAGGTAATGACTCTCCTGAACAGGTGTGGATGTTTTATTATGATGGCGTCTACAAGGCTAATGAGGCTTTGGCTGCTATTGAGGAACAAGGTGGTGCAAAGAATGAGCAACTCAGCAACTCAAAGGGTGAGGCGCTGCTGCTCCGTGCTTACAACCACTTCATTCTTTCCAATGAGTTCTGCCGTCCTTATAATGGTAAGACCAGTCAGACTGATCCGGGACTCTATTATGCAACCGGAATAGCAGATTTCACTGCTGCTGCTGAGCAGAGCAATCGTGGTACGGTAGCTGATTTCTATGCAAAGATTGCTGCTGATATCGAGGCGGGTATACCATTGATTAACGATACATACGAGGTGCCAAAGTATCACTTCAATAAGCAGGCTGCCTACGCCTTTGCTACTCGCTTCTACCTTTACTATGAGAAGTGGGAGAAAGCAAAGGAATATGCTGACAAACTGTTGGGTAGTAATCCTGCTGCTTATCTGCGTGACTATAAAACATTGCAGGCTATGCCTTTGAGCAATTCAGACCAGGCAGTGAAGATTGCTGAGGCTTATTGTAGTGCTTCTGCAGGCTGTAACCTCCTTGTTCAGACCAGTGTCAGCAGTGCTGGTATGGCACTTGCTCCATGGGTGTCAAATAAGCGTTATACCCTCACTAACTACTTGGCAGATACCGAGTTGTTTATGAGTAGCAATATTTGGGGTTCAGCTGCAAACACCATCTGGAAGCCGTTTACCGCTAATCAAGGTGAGGCTAACTTTGCTTTGTTGATGAAACTTCCACGTGAGATACAGATTATCAATACGACAACTGGTACGGGTTTTCTCCGCACATTGAATGTTGATTTCACGATGGATGAGGCTTTGCTCAATCGTGCTGAGGCTGAAATCATGCTTGGACAGAACGATGCTGCCTGTGCAGATATGAACACTTGGATGCACAACTACTTCAATACCAGCGTGACGCTCACACCTTCAAGTGTGCAAGCTTACTTTAATTCTGTGCCATACGCATACGCTGATGCTGATAAGATGGTGCCAAGTTTCAAGAAGCACATCAGTCCTCGCTTCGCTATTGATGCTGAAGGGTCAGTACAGGAGTCACTCTTGCAGTGCTTGTTGAACTTCCGTCGTATCGAGACAGTACATCAGGGATTGCGTTGGATGGATATCAGACGTTATAATATCGAGATTCCTCGTCGCCTCATCGGTGCTAATGGTAAACCTTCTAAGAACCTTGATTGGCTGGAGAAGGACGACCCACGTCAGACAGTTCAGATTCCACAGAGTATTCGTGAAGCTGGTGTTGAGGGTAACCCTACCAAGACAGCTGTGCCAAACGCAATACTCGTCAACCCTTCAGCCTACAGCGGACCAAGTTTCTCAGTGGTCAATCAGTATCCTGCTCAGGCCGGTGCACACACTTTTTAATAGCTAATTAAAGGATTAAGAAATGAAGAATAACATATTAGCTTTATCGCTCTTGGCAGCAGTAGCAACTGGTTTCACTGCTTGTTCAGATGATGCTTTGTCAAGCGAGAGCGTTATCAAGTCTTCCAAGACAGCAGACACAGCCTTTGACAAGTGGCTGTATAAGAATTTCGTAGTACCTTATAACATTCAGATTCAGTGGCGTTATGAGGACAATGAGTCAGACATGTCTTACTATGACGTACCTGCTGATTCGGCTCAGTCAGTCGAGTTAGCACATATCATTAAGTACACCTGTGTGGAAGCTTATACCGAAGCTGCAGGCATTGACTTCACACGTCGTTACTTCCCAAAGCTCTTTAGCTTCTTAGGTGAGTTCGAATATGAGAACAGTGGTAGCCAGAAACTCGGTACTGCAGAGGGTGGAAAGAAGATACGTCTCTTGGGTGTTAACTATATTGATAAGTATAAGACCAATCGTCCTCTACTTGATGAATATTTCCTTAAGACCATTCACCACGAGTTTGTTCATATCGTTAACCAGACCAAGGACTACCCACGTGACTTCGGTAAGGTGACTCCAAATGGTTATGTTAATGACTCATGGAGTTCTGAAACGTATGGAGAAGGCTTTGAGAAGCGTGGTTTCGTTTCAGCATACTCACAGAAGGAAGAGCGTGAGGACTTTGCCGAGATGGTAAGTACTTACATTATCTCAACACCTGCGCAGTGGAATGCTATTATTAAGAAGGCTACTCTTGTTGATGCGAATGGAGACCCTATCAAGGATCAGGGAACAGGAAAACCTGCTCCTCAACCAGGCGTAGAAGCGCTTGAGAAGAAGCTTGAGATTTGCAAACGTTACTATAAGGAGACCTTTAATGTCGACCTTGATAAGGTGCGTGATGCTGTTATCAGACGTGAAAACAACGTTGTTAGTGGCAGTTATAATCTTACAAGTCTTAACTAACAAGAAAGGATTACTATAATGAAAGCAACTAAATTATTTATATATCTCCTACTTGCTTTGCCAGCATTCTTCCTTCAGTCATGTCAGACTGAGGAGGATAATGTCTTTGATAAGCCTTATTCTGAACGCATGGGAGAGTTCCTGCAGAAGGCTCAGGATACATTGACTGCATCGCAATATGGATGGGTATTAGACTATTACCCACAGAGTAATCAGGTGTATGGTGGCGTGGCTTATACTATTAAGTTCACTCATGATGATGCCATCGTACGCTATGAGAAAAACCCTGATGATGGTGAAGTGAAGTCATTGTATAAGATGAAAGAGGATGACGGACCTGTCTTGTCGTTCGATACTTACAATGCTTTCCTTCATAAGTATGCTACTCCAAAGAAGGGTGAGTATCGTGGTATGGAAGGCGATTTCGAGTTTGTTATTGACGAAATTAAGGCTGACTACATCAAGGTTCATGGCAAACGTTCGTTGAATACTATGTATCTTCGTAAGCTCTCTGAGCCTGCAACTGACTATATAGAGCAGGTGACCGACCTCACCAACCTCTTTGTCTTCTCTGATTTCAATCTCAATATTGGTGGAAAGGCTTACACGCTCGTTATTACTGATAGGGATAATCGTCAGTTAACTATCTATGATGGCAATACTCCTATTGCTGAGTCTGCTTATACCTTTACTGATAGGGGAATCCGTTTGTACGAACCTATCACGGTGAATGGGGCTGTTGTCTATGACTTGGCCTTTGATAAAGAGACTGCAAAGCTCTCTGGTAATGGTGTTCAGACTACTTCTTCAAAGATTGATGTCAACGTTATTGCCAATCTGATTGGTACTATCGACGTCTCTAATGGTGCTAAGAAAATTAAGAAGACAATACCTTATCTTAGTTGGCTCAACGTCAGCTGTGACGCTTCATGGGTTCACCTAACTAAGGAGGGTAACACGCTTACCGTCGATGTAGACGCCAATGCAATAGCTACCAAGGCTCGTGGTGCTAAGATTAAGATTTCTAATGGTATTGATGAAGCAAGTGCAGCGGTTATGCAATATGACCTCTCTGCTCTCATGGGTTACTATGAACTCAAGATGACTTCATACGTTGCTGGTGACAATAACAAGGATGTTCTCAAGGTCAATACACGCCAAGCTCGACTGAGATATGAAGGCTCTGGTGTGAACCGTAAGTTCTATTTGAATGTTTCCAGTCCTTATGGTGACGACTTTGTATTCCCATTGACCTATGTGGCTTCCGCAAAAGCGTTCTTAATGCAGAGTGGTCAGAATGTGATAACAATACGAAATAGTAGAGCAACCTTCTACATTGCTAACGCATTTAATATCGATGAAAATCGTGGTACGGGTACATATACAGATTTCTATAACCTGATTACCTTCTCTGTAAATGAAAGTGGTGATATCAGTGCATCACTCTGTGGCCCATTGTTCGTTAGCGCTGGAGGACAGCTCAAGTACGTGAATTTGACTGCTGATCGCCTTGTTCTGAATGCTTACACGAGCGAACCATTTAGCGAAGGGAATCTTTTTGCTATGTTGGATATGTGGATTAACCCAGTGATAACGAAGAGGTCTTCTTCATCCTCATCTGCTAAGCCTGCTATCTTACCAGAGGAGACATCCGACAATACTCTGTCATTACAGATGCCACAGTATCTGCCAAATCGTATTCCAAGCTTTGATGTAGACTTTAGCTCACGCCTTAGCCCATCTGTAGCAAAACAAGTAAAACTAAACAAGTAAATGTTTTATGAGAAAGATATTTAATATTTGTATTCTCTTTGCTGTTGCTGCAGGCTTTATTGCCTGCAGTGACGACAATGATGCAGGTAGTTCTTACTTGCGTAAGAATCCTGTCAATGTGGTAAGTTCTAAGCTTTTCTTCTCTGCTGCGGCACAGAAGGGTGGGGTGAAATTTACTGCACCAGCTGGCTCAACTGTCTCTGTCAGTGACTCATGGGCTACGGCACAACTGCTGAATGACTCGGTCGTTGTCAGTGTTACTAACAATCCAGCTGTCGACAGTCGTTCTGCTGTGTTGACTATCAAGAATGGGAATGACTCTACTAATCTGCCTATCTTGCAGTCGGGAGCTGTCTTTAAATATAAAGGAGCTAAGAATATTGTTGTTAGCGACAAGGATACAACCCTTACGTTGCCTTATTCAAAGGTGGGTGCTGAACCAGCCTTAGTGCTTGCCGATTCTGCTGATGCTTCTGCAGTATCATCTGTTGAGGATAAGGACTCTGCTTTTGTGGCACATATCAATGCCAATTCAACAGGCGAGGTTCGTACGTTCTTGCTCGTTCTTAAGAACCAAGAGCAGCGTGATACGATTACTGTAACGCAGGGTAGCATAGATGATTTCGATGGTAAAACGTATAGTCTATATGGGTATGACTTGTTGAAGATGACAAGCTCAACAACGGATATCAACTCATTGGTCACGCAGTTTGTTGGTACCTTTGAGAAGGTATCTGATACTAAGTTGTCTTTCGTCTCTGATGACACGGGTATGACGATGCTTTTCTATTTCGATCCTGCTAACCTCTCACTGACATTGAAGGGGGGTGAATTTATCCTTTCACAAACGAAGGATAATACGTCATATCGCTATCGTACAGCTTTTTGGGATATTAAACACTATGCTGTATTGATGAATCTTATCCAACAGCAGACGGCAGCACATAACGCTGGTAAAGTGAGTGATGATGACTTTGCTAAATTCCAGAGTATGGTTACTGCTATTTATGACATCTATGCTTCACCTAATCTGTCAATGACAGCACGAATGACTTACTCTAAGGAGGATGGCATGGTTGCTGGTCTCCTTGAGAGTAATGCTGCGAGTGCTGCTCACATCCAGTCTTATAAAGTTTTAGGAAAACTGGGCTTCCCTATTGATTCATTTAAAGGAAATGCACTCACTATCTATAAGTATGCCCAACAAGGACGCACGCTAACTTTTAACAATGTTTCTTATATTCTTCAGCCAGTGATGCTCTTCCATCCTTTGAGCACAAGGGCTAAGCCTGCAGCATTCTTGAAGAAGAGATAAAACAGTAAAAAAGATAAGTCCGAAAAAGGCTAATGCCGTAAGTATGTAGCTGTGGTTACTATCACAATGCAGGCTTACGGCATTCTTTATGTTCGCTCGATACAGCAAGCATGGTATGACATTTATTCCCCAACACAGGCTTACTATGTTCTTTTTGTTCGTTCGATACAGCAAGCATAGTTTGACTCTTATTCTCCGACATAGGCTTGCTATGTTCTTATTATTCGTTCGATGTAGCAGACATAGTTTGATATTTATTCCCTAACACAGGCTTATTATGTTCTTATTATTCGTTCGATATAGCAGACATAGTTTGATATTTATTCCCTAACACAGGCTTACTATGTTCTTATTATCCGTTCGATATAGTAAGCATGGTTTGACTCTTATTCCCCAACACAGGCTTACTATGTTCTTTTTGTTCGTCTGACACAGGGCTGAATGCTCCTCCTAACAACAGCATGGTTATTACGTATAATACAAGATAAGTTTTATTTTGTTTTGCTGTCACATTTAACACTTCGACTTAACGTGCTGTTTTTTATTGAGTTACGTCGTTGTTTTGGATGACAGAAATGACAGGAAAATATATTTTAAGATTTCCTCTTTGTGATAGAAAACTAAAGATTCAATGCGAAAGTTAGGATAAAAAAGTTTACCAAAGAGCCGTTCTTCACGCAAGAACTTCAACGTGTCATCACCATTGTAACGCTTTCACCTGTACAAATAGATGGTGGTCTCACCTCCAGACCCGTTCGGCCTCACCCCCAGCCCCTCTCCGAATGGCGAGGGGAGTGGTATGTGAGGTTACCCCTATTGGGTCGCTTGCATACTTCGTAGAGGTTTTTTCTCTCACGCTGCAGAGTTTTTTCTCTCACAGAACACACAGATCTAACAGAAACTTTTTGCGCACAGTATCGATCTCTCAGAACGCCTCCGGCATACAGAGTTCACAGAGCGTAACTGTCAAAGATGGGTGTTAAGTGATGATTGTTAGGTGTTGATGATTAACCATAGGGGGTATCTCGGTGATCACTCCCCTTTCCTTCGGGGGAGGGGACGGGGGAGGGGCCAACTGGTAGTTAGTATGTGAGGTTACCCCTTTTGGCCTGCTGATAGAAGGAGATAGGCTGCTAAACATTTGGAGGACATGTAGGGGTAACCTCGGTAATCACTCCCCTCTCCATTCGGAGAGGGGTTGGGGGTGAGGCCTCTGTTGGCTGTAAGGTTCTGTGAAATCGGTTGACTTAATGTCTCTGTGGAATACTGTGTGTTCTGTTCTTCTGTGTTTTTCTGTGAGAAAAAGAACACACCCTCGATATGAGATTAGGCCTATGAGACTCGCTGCGGATTTTTTTCTCTCACAGAACTCACAGATTTAACAGACCCTTTTTGCGCACTGTTTCGACCCCACAGAAGGCCTCCGGCATACAGAACTCACAGAGCGTTTAAGCTAAAGGTGGCTGTAAGGTTCTGTGTTATCGGTTGACTTAATGTCTCTGTGGAATGCTGTGTGTTCTGTTCATCTGTGTTCCTCTGTGAGAAAAAGAACAATTGCGAGACTCACTGGGGAGGTTTTTCTCTCACAGAACACACAGATTTAACAGAACTCATTAGCGCACTGTTTTGAGCCCACAGAAGGTCTCCGGCATACAGATATCACAGAAACTTTCAGCTCACGTCAGCAATAACGTTCTGTGATATCTGTCGTCTGCTTGCAGACGTTTGTGTGTTCTCCCTGTTCGCAGAAAGGCTTCTGTTCCTCTGTGAAAATCTGTGAGAGATAGAATACCCCACGAACCAAGACGTATGCAGAAAGGCTTCTGTTCATTTGTGAAACTCTGTGAGAGATGAAACATCCAACGAGCCTTATTCAAGACAAAAATCTCTGTAGAAACTAACCCCACAACTACCAAAGAATCAAACACTTGCAAACAAGGAACAAGAAGGGCCTTGTCATGGGGCAAGAAGGGCGTCTTCAACACACAAGGAGGGCATGTTCTGGAACGTTGAAGGGCCTCTTATAGAAATGTATAGAGCGTATACTTGTTTTTAGAAGGACGAAAATAGTTTATGTGTCCTTTGATTCGGTGTAATAAAGAGTAGAATGAGGCGGAGTGTATGGAGAGTTTTTTCAGTACGGATAAGACTAAAGGTGGGAGGAGGAAGCAAATAAGAATGTTATGAAGAATAGTTGTAATGCCACTTGTGATAAGGGATAAATTTAAGAGTAGAGCAAAAATATAACTTGCTGAATTGCTTGTGTTTTAAGGTGAAAAGTGTTTTATTTTAATTTTTCTTTGCCTTTTCTTTGTGGGATTTAATATTTATTTTTAT